>Ga0129333_10002301_pt1 | contig 17731 bp, 13 predicted proteins | sample CPB6_08_DNA_FD_94474 | JGI IMG/M metagenome (GOLD analysis project Ga0129333, IMG submission 94474) | Freshwater to marine salinity gradient microbial communities from Chesapeake Bay, USA - CPBay_Sum_0.6_0.8_DNA | ecosystem: Environmental > Aquatic > Marine > Coastal | place: USA: Chesapeake...
AGAGTACGCTCTGGCCGGTTTTTTTATCCTGAAGTGTCTGTGATAAGAGTTAGAAGAACGCTAGCTAAAATAAATTGGCTTGGCGGGTTGAGCTTAGTTTCAGAAATAAAATGCATTTAAAAAATAAAATTGAAACAGACATTATGATTTTGGATGAAAACTGCCTTTTGCTACATTTGGGCTGAGCGGCGCATCTAGAAAAAAATCCAACAGCGCTGGACTGTTTGGATCAACGGCATAATCACTAAGGTCGTTTATCCCCTCATCGGCCAGCACTTGTGCATCGATGTAGAAATTGCCTGAGTTCCCTTTAGCGGGACGCGTTAAAATAAATTGCGCGGCGTCTGCGACAATCTCCGGTTTACGGCAATATTTAATAGCTGCCTCTCCGCCGAGGAGGTTGGCGACAGCTGCCGTAGCGATGGCGGTTTCAGGCCAGAGAGAATTAACAGCAATGCCGTTCTTCTCAAGATCGCGCGCAAGACCAAGCGTTACAAGGCTCATACCATATTTTGCCATTGTATACCCAAGATTCGGCGCGAACCATTTAGGACTAAGGTCAAGGGGAGGAGATAGAGTCAAAATATGAGGATTTGTTGCTTGTTTAAGATATGGAAGAGCATGTTTGGCGCAGAGGTAAGCGCCACGCGCATTAATTTGATGCATTAGATCAAAGCGCTTCATATCAAGATTTGAGATGTCGCGAAGATCGATCGCGCTAGCGTTGTTAATTAGAATATCTATACCACCAAATGTATCGGCTGTTTTGCATATAGCTTGCTCAACTTGGTCATCAAAGCGAATGTCACAGGCGAGAGGTAAGGCATCCCCGCCCGCTCGCTTTAACTGATCAGCGGCAGAAAAGATTGTGCCGGGTATTTTTGGATTTTCAGAGGTGCTCTTGGCTGCAATAGCGATATTGGCTCCATCGCGCGCAGCGCGTAGAGCGATGGCAAGCCCAATACCTCGGCTAGCGCCAGTGATAAAAAGGGTTTTATTCTTTAAAGAACGCGCCATCTGAGCTAACGAAAATTCTATTGAGAATTGCTTATGTGAGCAGGATAGCCCGCCTGTGTAATTGCAAGGGCGATGGCTTGAGGATTAATCGGTTCTGGCGATACGTCTACCAAGCCTGTGGCTAGATCAACCTTAATTTCCGCGCCCGCGTCGATCGCCTGAATTGCTTTAGTTACATGCTTGACGCAGCCGCCACATGACATCTTTTCAACTTTAAAAGTAGCCATTTTGACTTCCTCTGTGTTCATTAGAAAGCACAATCACTCTTTTATATGGGGATGGAATAAATTTTTCCTATATTAGCGTGGACGAAATCGCCTTAAGCGCAACGCGTTTGCCAGGACAAAAACGCTGGAGAGCGCCATAGCCCCAGCGCCAAGCATAGGAGAGAGTAGAAGGCCGCTCATCGGATAAAATACGCCTGCCGCTACGGGAATTAAGATAGCGTTGTAAGCAAAGGCCCAAAATAGATTTTCTTTAATATTACGCATGGTTGCGCGCGATATTGCCAAGGCCGTTGATACTTTTGCTAGGTCGCCGGACATTAAGACGACGTCAGCCGTCTCGATAGCAATGTCAGTTCCCGTTCCGATCGCGATACTTGCATCTGCGGCAGCAAGGGCGGGGGCGTCGTTCACGCCATCTCCAACAAAGGCAATTTTAAAGCCCTGCCGCAGGGTATTGATGCTTGACACTTTCCCAGCGGGAGTAACATTGGCAATGACTTGATCGATGCCAACACGCTCGGCGATTGCTTGCGCTGTTCGGGCATCGTCCCCAGTGATCATTGCCGTCTTTATTCCAAGTGCATGAAGAGAGATTATAGCTTGTTTGGTTGTTGGTTTTAAGTCATCCGCGACAGAAACAATTGCCGCTAGTTGATTGTCTAGAACTACATAAAATGGTGTTTTTCCCTCGAAAGCAAAGCGCTGGGCGTTTAAGTCGTAAATCTTTGTATCGATATGCAATGACTGCATAAATCTTTCTGCCCCGATGGATATAGATTTTTGATTTACTGTTCCCGTCACGCCCATGCCTGAAATGGAGCGAAAATCGGAACAAGCTAATAGTGGGAGTCCGCGCTCTTTCGCAGCGAGCACAATCGCCTGCGCTACAGGATGTTCTGATTGAGCTTCTACGCTCGCTATGAGTTGAAGTAGCTCATTGTCGATATAATCTGGCGCAGCGATTAAATCTGTCAGGATCGGCTTGCCATGGGTCAGCGTGCCTGTTTTGTCAAAGGCAATAAGTGTAACGTCTTTAAGAGTCTGTAGCGCTTCGCCTTTGCGAAATAAAACACCAAGTTCTGCTGCTCGCCCTGTGCCAGTCATGATAGCAGCAGGAGTCGCAAGACCCATTGCGCAGGGACAGGCGATGATCATCACAGAAACCGCTGCCACGAGAGCGTTACTTAAACGTGGATCTGGTCCAATAGATATCCAAACAAGAAATGTTAGTCCAGAAAGTGCAAAAACAATTGGCACGAAGACGGCTGTAATCTTATCAACCAAAGTTTGAATGGGAAGTTTCGCTCCTTGGGCTTGTTCAACCATGCGAATGATTCCTGCAAGCGTCGTTTCTTCTCCAGTATGAGTTGTCCGGAAGGAAAAAGCGCCCGCGCCATTGATCGTGCCTCCAGTAACATTCATATCTTGACGTTTTAACACTGGCGCAGGTTCGCCTGAAATCATGGACTCATCGACATAAGAGTTGCCAGATAAAACAACGCCATCAGTTGGGATCCGCTCTCCGGGTCGGACAATAACAATATCGCCAACCTTTAAATCCTCAATGTTTAGATCCTGGGTCTGCCCATTAATTTCAACATGAGCAATTTTAGGCCGTAGTCCGGCTAAAGCGCGAATTGCCTCCGACGTTTTTCCTTTGGCGCCAAGTTCAAGGTAGCGCCCGAATAGAATTAAAACGACGATAACAACAGCGGCTTCATAATAAACGACATCAGAATCGTGTGGTAGAATAGAGGGCAGAAAGGTAGAAACAGCAGAGTAGAAATATGCACTTAGCGTTCCAACGGCGACCAGCGCGTTCATTTCAGGTCTACCGCGTAATAAAGCTGGAATTCCTTTAATGTAGAAGATGCGACCCGGAACAAAAAGCGTTAAGGTTGTAAGGATAAATGAGAGATAGCGAATTGTTGGTTCGCCTATCGTTTCTCGGGACCAATGATGAAAATCTGGAAAAAGATGCCCGCCCATTTCTATAATGAAAACAGGAGCAGCGAGAATTGCTGCAAGGAGCAGTCTCCTTTTTAGATCATTTGCTTCTTGAGCTTGCCGATTAACTTTTTGATCCTGCTCTTCTCTATCATGTTGAAAGAGATGGGGTGTATAACCGGCATCGATGATAGCTTTAGTGAGGTTGCTTCGTAAACTAGGATTGGATAGAGCTTTAATCGTCGCTCGTTCTGCCGCTAGATTAACATGTGACTCTATTACCCCGGGAACTTTTTTTATACTGGATTCAACATGCGTAACGCATGAAGCACAGCTCATTCCCTCAATATTAATCTCTAATGTTTCAACAACAGGCTCATAGCCGGCATCGATAATTGTTTGAAAAATTTGTTCTGAGGCTGCTTCTTGACTAGTTGTAATTTGCGCTCGCTGTGTCGCTAGATTGACGCTAGCGGAAACAACCCCTTTTGTTTGTAATAAGGCATGCTCAACGTGTCCAACACAGGAGGCGCAGGTCATTCCCTTAATTTCAAGGTCAAGCACCCTGGGAGCTACTTCATTAATTCTCATAGAAGAAAACCTTTAACTTTATGTAATCTCATTAGCTTAGTCTAAATTTTTCGTTACTAAAAGGCTATGCTATCACGAGTAATTCATCATTGGGCTGTTATTTTAAGTATTTGACTGTGAGATGAGCCTATAAAATAGAAGCCTGAACGCCTTTATGTGATGTCTGTTAATAAAGAAACAAATGTTTCTTTATTCTGAATAGACTAAAGTTCATTAATTTTTTAGTTTCTTGACGAGTAAGAGCATCGCCTTTAACCACTTCGGTGGGATTGCCTAATATGTCTGAGAAAATTCTTGAGTTCTGGCGGCTGGATTTAAATGCGCTTGCAAAACGGGCGCGGTTGAGAAGCCTTTGCCCACGTCAAGGCTTAGATTTCGCTTCAAATGATTATTTAGGACTTGCTGAGTCGGTAGAATTGAAAGAAATCGCAGCCAATGCATTGGCGCGGGATATCCCGATCGGTGCGACAGGGTCGCGGTTATTGAGAGGTAATCATTTTGAGCATGAGGCCTTAGAGACAGAGGCTGCAAAATTTTTCCATTCCGAGAGCGCTTTATTTTTTGCCTCGGGATTCTCAGCAAATCAGGCTTTACTCGCTACATTACCCCAGCAAAAAGATTTAATTTTTTACGATTCACTCATTCACGCAAGCGCACATGATGGGATGCGTTTATCTCGCGCGGGTCACACTGCATTCCCTCATAATGACATTAATTTTCTAGAGCAGGCAATAAAACAATGGCGTAATAAAAATTCTGTTGGTAATCCGTGGATTATAGTTGAAAGCCTCTACAGTATGGATGGAGATTTTGCTCCACTGCATGATTTAGCTCAAGTTGCGCACAGGAATGAAGCTTTTCTAATCATAGATGAGGCGCATGCGACAGGAGTGTTTGGGCCAAATGGCAGAGGTCTCGCATATTTTCTAGAAGGTGCGCCTAATATTATTACTCTGCATACATGTGGCAAGGCCCTGGGCATTTCGGGTGCCTTGCTTTGTTTATCCATCTACTTCAAACAATTTTTAGTTAATCGAGCGAGAAACTTCATTTTTGCTACGGCTCCCTCTCCCTTAGTTGCCGCCTGTATTCGCGAGGTATTAAAATATAGTTCAAAAAATGATGATCGCCGAATTCAATTATTTTCTCATATTGAGCATACAAAAAGATGTTTATCTTTTTTATCGCATCCTGGCCCAACTAATTCTCAGATACAGCCAATCATAATTGGCTCAGATGCGCGGGCGCTTAGTATTGCCGAGGAATTAAACAGTCAGGGTTATGACATACGTGCGATACGGCCGCCTACAGTTCCAGAAGGTAGTGCGCGGCTAAGACTTTCGGTGACTCTAAACGTAACAGAAAATCAGATCTCTCAAATGTCTAGTTATATGTATGATCTAATTCAGAAAGAAAAATAATAATGGGTTCTTATGTAATTGTTGGTACAGATACCAATGTTGGTAAGACAGTATTTTCGGCGGCGCTAGTCAATGCGCTAGGTTGCGCATATTGGAAGCCCGTACAATCCGGCCTTGAGGGAGAAACAGATTCGCAGGTGGTCGCTCGATTAAGCGGTGTTTCTAGTAACCTCATTTTGCCAGAGGCTTATCGATTACAAAATCCTGTATCCCCACATCTTGCCGCACGCGCAGATGGAATTGAAATTGACGCTAATAATATTAGTCCACCGTTAGGTGTTAAAAATACGATTATCGAATTAGCAGGCGGCGTAATGGTGCCTTGGACAGATCAGATATTGTCCATTGATATTATTGCCCGATGGCAATTGCCTGTGATTGTCGTGGCGCGCACTGCGCTTGGGACAATTAATCATAGTTTACTGACTTTAGAGGCATTAAAATCCCGCAATATTCCAATTCATGGTGTTGCTTTTATTGGGGCTGAGGCGATAGGAGCGCAGAATTCTGTGGCTGAATTTGGCAAAATACGCATTTTAGGGCGATTGCCTTGGCTCGACTTGCTGACGCGCGAGTCTCTCCAGGCAGCTTTTTTAATGCATTTTGATCAAAAGGACTTTTAAATTTGAGTATTGTTAAAAATTCTCCTGTTTGGCGCCCATTTACACAGCACGCCTTGCAGCCCAATGCATTAAAAGTTTCTCGTGCAAAGGGAGCTTGGCTTGAACTCGAGGATGGGCGTCGCTTCATTGATGCAATTTCCTCGTGGTGGGTAATAACGCATGGGCATTGTCAGCCAGAAATTATGCAGGCTATCAGTAATCAGGCTCAAACATTAGATCAGGTAATTTTTGCTGGTTTTACACATGAGCCAGCAGAGAAATTAGCGCATCGACTTTTGGAATTTACGCCAGAGGGTTTAGAATATGTTTTTTATTCTGATAGCGGCTCAACCAGCGTAGAAGTCGCCATTAAAATGGCTCTTGGCTTTTGGCGTAATCGCGGCGAACCACGGACTAAAATATTAGCGCTAGAGCATGGATATCATGGTGATACAATAGGCGCCATGTCTGTCGGCGCGCGCTCATCCTTCAATGCGCCCTACGAACCGCTATTTTTTGAGGTAGAGCGGATTCCGTTTCCAACTAAAGGTTTTGAACAAAATACATTAGACGCTTTAGAACGAGCCTGTCGTTCGAGGCCGGCTGCCTTTATTATTGAGCCTCTTATCGTCGGCGCGGGCGGAATGCTAATCTATTCGCCCCATACACTAACGGAAATGTATAGAATATGCGCAAGCTACGGCGTTTTATTTATAGCAGATGAAGTTATGACAGGATTTGGTAGAACAGGAACATTATTTGCCTGTGAACAAGCCAATATAACGCCAGATATCGCCTGCTACTCTAAAGGTATTACGGGTGGGGCTATTTCTCTGGCTGTTACAATGTGCCGACGGGAAATCTTTGAGGCGCATTATGCTCCAGACCGTGCAAGAGCCTTTTTCCACTCGAGTTCTTTTATGGCTAACCCGCTTGCCTGCGCAGCGGCTTTGGCTAATCTAGAATTGTGGGAAACAACTAAGGCGCGTCAGCTTCTATCTGATATATGTTTAGTGCAAAAATCTCAGATTAATCGTTTTGCTAATGATAAAAGATTTACCAATATTCGCTCTCTTGGAGCAATTGGTGCTCTAGATCTGAAAATAAAAAATTCGAATTATCTTTCTACAATCTCGCTTGAGCTTATGGCTTTCTTTAATGACTTAGGCGTGCTATTGCGGCCTCTTGGGTCAACAATTTATGTTCTGCCGCCCTACTGTATTTCTACACAAGAGCTAGAGCTTGTATATAACGCTATAGACGCTGCAGCTGAAAAATTTTCAATAATTGATTAAAGGTCCACATCGATATTTAAAGACGTTACTTGCTCAAGTTCTGGTATTGATATCTCACAAGCCAGAAATTCTTCTTTGAGTTCTCTGCGCAAGATTTTGCCAACATTGCTCTTTGGTAGAGTTTCTCTAAATTCATAATGACGAGGAATTTTATATCCAGTTAAATGTGCATGCGCAAAAATCTGGAGCTCTGCTACTGTTAGACTTCTATCTCTTGCGACGATGAATGCAATTGGCGCTTCTCCAGAGTGCTTATAAGGCACGCCAATAACCGCCACTTCCCTGACTTTAGGGTGTTGGCTGAGGACTTCTTCAACTTCATTGGGGTAGACATTAAATCCAGAGACCAGAATCATATCTTTTAGTCTATCTACAATGCGAAAAAGACCGTCTGGAGTCATAACGGCAATATCGCCAGTGCGAAAATAGCCATCTTTAGTCATTACTTTACTTGTCTCATCGGCGCGTCGCCAATAGCCCGGCATGACTTGCGGACCCTTAGCAACGAGTTCGCCGGGTTCGCCAATTGGCGCTACATCTCCTGTGGGCGTGCGTAAGGATAAGTAGGTAGAGGGCTGAGGATAGCCAATTGCGCCTGTGAACTCCTCGATGTCAGGCCGATTGGTTGTAAGAATGGGCGATGTTTCAGATAGGCCATATCCTTCGACGATTGGGCAGCCGGTCAGCGCTTTCCATTTGTGCGCAACAATTTTCTGTGTCGCCATGCCGCCTGACACAGAAAAAAGTAAGTTTGTAAAATCGACCTTGTTAATATCTGGATAATCAGCCAATGCGGCATAAAGCGTATTCACGCCAGAAAAGAGCGTAAATCTTGTTTTCCGTAGCGTAGTTGAAAAACTTTTTAGATCTCGCGGGTTGGCGATTAAGAGGCAGCAGCCTCCAATATGCACAAGTAACAAACAGCAAGCCGTCAGACCAAAAATATGATATAAGGGTAGGGCTGTTATCATTTTATGCGGCCCATTATGCTCAAGCCGTGAGCGGAGCCATGCCCATGATTGCGCAACATTTGCAGCGACATTGCGATGTAGCAGCACTGCGCCTTTAGCAACGCCCGTAGTTCCGCCAGTATATTGCAAAAAGGCAATGTCATCACGATCAACCTTGACGGGAGAAAGAGGCGTAAGCATTCCTTGATGAATAACCTGCGCTAAACTGAGAGAAGCTTGCAAATGATAACGCGGCGCCGTTCGTTTAATGAATCGGCTTATAAAGTTCACAGCGATGCCTCTTGCGCCCATCAAGTCTCCTGCACGAATAATGATTGCGCGGCTGACGTTCATGCGTTCCCAGGCGGCTTGCGCGGTATGGGCAAAATTTTCAAAAACAAAAAGATACTTGATCTCAGCATCATTGGCCTGATGAACAAGTTCGTCTGGCGTGTAAAGTGGATTGATGTTTACAACGACGCCGCCGGAAATAAGCGCGCCAAATAGGATTGATGGATACGCCAAAACATTTGGCGACATGATGCCAATCCTATCGCCTTTATTTAATCCTTGTTGTTGCAGCCAGGCGGCAATATTTTTAGCTGCGCGTCCAAAATTTGCGTATGACTGCGTAGCGCCTAGACTTTCAAAAGCAGGCAATTCAGCAAAATCAACAATGCTTTTGTTAAAAATATCAACGAGTGTAGAGTATTCAGTTTCCAGAATATCTGCTGGAACGCCGGTAGGGTATGATTTGAGCCAAGGACGGGCATCATAAGGATCATTACAGGAAGCGGCGAATATGTTCATTTTCCTTATCCCGAGGTGAGCAGTCTCTCGCGATGAGAATAGCTGAAAGATCTGTATATAGGGCCGCGACTAGGAAGATCTATTGATACTAATTTCTTCTATGCGCCAATATGACCAAATGACAGATTGCAAAGTAAAAATAATCCAAGAGATAAAACAAGCACCGCAGCGCTAAGCTCTGCAGCGCCGCCAATCAGTAGTAATTTTTGTGATGGCTTCTTAGTCCAACGTAGCGCTGTATTTTTTGCATAAACGGCAATTGCTGCAAGCGCTCCAGTAGTGATTGCTGTGCCTAAAGACATCATGAAGGTCGCCGCTATTCCTGCGTAGAATAAGTTTTGGGATAAAGTAAAAACTAGAATTAAAATAGCGCCTGAGCAGGGCCGTAGGCCCGCAGCAATAATTGTTGTAATTGCTTCCCGCCAGCTAAAGCTTGAAGAAATTAAAGTCTCTGCATTTGGCGCATGGTAATGATTGCAGTTTGGCCCATGCTCATGTTTGACGTCTTCTAGTTCATCGCAGGAAAAATTGTGCGAAGAGAAATTAGCGTTAGTTCTGTATACCCTAAGAACTTGATTGATAAAATTTTGCCCCTTCACCCAACATAGTCGTGCGCCAAGCAGCATGATCGCGCTGTAACTTGCAATATCGATCAGGTTTGTCGCTTGTTTCATTTGCCCAGCGGTTGCGTTGAAGACAGCGGCTGCAATGCTAACTAGGGCGATCGCAATGGCGCCTTGCAACATGGCCGCTAGCCCCGCAAGGGTCAGCCCGCGCTTAAGCGCCGTCTCATTTGCAATCATGTAAGAAGTTAAAACAGCTTTGCCGTGCCCGGGACCTGCAGCATGAAAGATCCCATAGGCGAAACTCGACAGCATCAAAGTGGCCAGAGCGCTCGGATCGCTCTTCAAGGCTCGAGTGGCATGTTGAAGTTCAGAATTAAATTTATTTTGCCAGGCCAGAATTAATCCCGTCAGGCCGTTATTGCTGCCCAGCGCCTCTTGCCCGCCGACAGCGAAAGGATGCTGTTGAGCAAAGGCGGGAGCCATCATGAAAAGAAAGCCCAGGAGCAGGGCCCATACCATTTGTTTACATTTCACGGACAGGCAACAATTGCGCGAGTGGCAAGCTTGATCCCAAAATCTGCGCCTGGCGACATATTCTGGAAAAAGGCCTCTGACAATTTTTGGTTATCTGAGGCAACAAGCGGGCTGGGTTCTACCAGGCTGAGTGAGCAGCCGGCAGGAGCGCGGCTCATCGTGACAGGCTCCTTCTTTTCAAGGCCAAAAGAAACGAAATAGGTGGGATCATAGACCTGAAAAGAAAAGGGCTTCTTCGCTGAGGCGGGTGCCTGCAAAGGTAGAAAGAAGCGCATCACGACGCTTTTTCTTTCATTTACCTCTAGGGTTACGTCCTGAGGTGGCTTGAATGCTGGTTTATCATTGTTTTGTTTAGCAAAAGTGAAATAGTCAAATTCCGCGAGAGATTCTATGTTCGTCTTTGCCAGTGGCGCGAGTTCTTCTTTTGTTGGCGGGGCGCCGTTTTTGCCCAGACCTTGTGTAGCAAAGGCTGAGTACATTTCGTCAAATTCCCATGCGTGACGCACTCCAATAATTTTGCCGTCATCCCCAAAAACCACCTCGCTTCGCACCGCAACCCATACATGGGGGTGCGCCATCGCAGCGCTCGGGGTCATCAGCCCGATAGCCAGCATAAGCATGAAGGTGAGGAGCCATTTTGTCATGATTGCTGACAATAAGCCGGGAAGTCGGCAAAAACAGGGCCGGATCAATGCATCTATCTGAAACCTTGTGAAAGACTGGCTTTCTGTCCTTGATCCAAGGAACGGCTCTGGCGTAAACTAAGCAATCACTGCTGAGCTGGCTTAAACTCCTTCTAGGATAGCTTGGCGGCGTAAAGAGAATTCAAGGCGACGCTCTGGCGTCATATTAGTTTGACGTCCTCCACTTAAGGACGTGAGTCCTCGTCCCTTAGTAAAAATGCGTTCACGGCGTTTGTTAAAATGCGTCGTCGGTTCGCGCAGGAGAGGTTTGGATGGCGGAAACCATCGCCGGCGATCAGCAGACCGGCTCCGCCTTCGGCGCGGTGGCGCTTTCGGATCGTTTTGATCTTGCCCAGTCTCGCGTGCTGATGACCGGCACGCAGGCGATTGTGCGTCTTTTGCTCATGCAGAAAGAGATCGATCGACGGGCGAATTTGAATACAGCGGGTTTCATCACCGGATATCGTGGATCGCCTTTGGGTGGCATTGATGCGCAAATGCATCGCGCCAAAGAATTATTTGACGCAAATAATATAACTTTCATGCCGGGCCTTAATGAGGACCTCGCCGTCACCGCGATTTGGGGTGCGCAGCAAGCGGAGATGCGCGGCGAAGGAAGTTATGATGGCGTATTTTCTATTTGGTATGGCAAGGGGCCGGGCGTAGATCGCAGCGGTGATGCTCTGCGCCACGTTAATCTAGCTGGAACGTCAAAAAATGGCGGTGTTCTGGCGTTAATGGGCGATGATCATACAGCAGAATCCTCAACAACAGCGCATCAGTCCGATTATCATTTTGTCGACGTCATGATGCCGATCCTTTCACCAGCCGGCGTACAGGAAATACTTGACTACGGCGTTTATGGTTTTGCCCTGTCGCGCTATGCGGGCGTTTGGGTGGGGCTTAAACTGCTTAAAGATACAGTTGAGTCAACTGCCTCAATTGATGGATCCGTCGATCGCGTAAAGCCAGTAATTCCCAGCGATTTTATTATGCCGGAAGGCGGCCTTAATATTCGCGCACGCGATCCAGTTTTGGCTCAGGAGGAACGTCTACAAGAAAGCAAGCGCGATGCGATGCTGGCGTTTATCCGAGCGAATAAGCTTAATCGTATAATTACCTCGGGAGGTCAGACGCCTCGTATCGGCGTAATTACCGTTGGTAAATCTTACCTGGACGTACGCCAGGCGATGGATGATTTGGGTATTGATGAAGTTAAGGCAAATAATCTTGGTTTAAGGCTATACAAGATAGCAGCGCCTTGGCCCCTAGAGCCGCAAGGATTGCGTGAATTTGCTCAAGGTCTAGAACTTATCATTGTCGTCGAAGAGAAACGTTCCCTCATTGAAGTGCAGCTGCGTGAGGAGCTTTATGCTTCGCCGCATCAGCCTCAATGCATAGGAAAAAAAGATGAAAATGGCGACTGGCTATTTCCAGTCAAAGGCGCTCTTGACGCAAATGATATCGCCATCGCCCTTGGTCGTCGACTTTTAAAATATCACCGCTCTGATGATCTTGAAGCGCGCGTTCGGCGCCTTGAGCGTTTGCAAGATCGTCGTAAAACTATGACGGATGTTTCAGTCCGTGTGCCGCATTTTTGCGCAGGATGTCCTCACTCGACGTCAACACATGTGCCAGAGGGCGCGCGCGCCTACACTGGCATTGGCTGCCATTACATGGCGCAGTGGATGGATCGATCGACAGAGGGTTATACGCATATGGGCGGGGAGGGAGCCAATTGGATTGGCGAGGCCCCGTTTTCAAAGCGCAAACATATGTTTCAAAATCTAGGCGATGGCACCTACAATCATTCAGGTTCGCTCGCTATTCGTTTTGCCATCGCAACCAATACGAACATTACTTTTAAAATATTGTTTAATGGCGTCGTCGCGATGACGGGCGGCCAAAAGCATGAAGGCGAATTGACTGTAGAGGCAATTGCTCATCAAGTTGCTGCAGAGGGCGTAAAGAAGATCGCTCTAGTAACAGATGAGCCGGGAAAATACGCATCTACGACGGTATGGCCGCCTGGCCTAACAATTTATCATCGTAATATTATCAATGAGGCTCAACGGGATCTTGCCGAGACTGAAGGCGTAACAGTTTTGATCTATGATCAAACCTGCTCAACTGAAAAACGACGATTACGCAAGCGCGGACTTTTACCAGATCCTGATACGCGCGTTATTATCAACTCTCTTGTATGCGAGGGGTGTGGCGACTGCGGTACGGCGTCAAACTGTGTTGCCGTCCAGCCTTTGGAAACAGAATTTGGCCGTAAACGTCGAATTGATCAGTCGGCATGCAATAAAGACTTTTCATGTCTGGAAGGGTTTTGTCCAAGTTTTGTAACAGTGCATGGCGGGAGAATGAAAAAGGCTCCTTTGCCGTCAAAAGAAGACGCCAAAGATCAGCCAGTGTTGCCACAACCGCAAATAGCTCAGATGGGCGCTACGCCATATGGAATCCTGGTGGCGGGCTTGGGCGGCACAGGCGTCGTCACTGTTTCTGCAATACTCGGTATGGCGGCGCATCTTGAAGGAAAAGGCGTTGGCGTTATCGATATGGCCGGGCTGGCTCAAAAGGGCGGGGCTGTTTATTGTCATGTGAAAATAGGTCGTCGTCCTTCTGATGTGCATGCAATTCGGATTGCGGCCGGCGAAGCGAATTTGCTGCTTGGGTGCGATCTTGTTGTCGCTGGAGCCAAACAAGTTCTTTCAGCCGTAGAGCTGGGAAAAACTGCAGTAATTGTTAATAGCGCTGAGGTTTTCCCGGGCGATATTGAACGTAACCCTGATTTTATGCTGCCTGCGGATTCGATACGTCAAGCTATTCGAAAGGCAGCAGGACCAGAGTCAACATTTATCGATGTAACAGCTTTGGCTCAGGCCTTATTAGGCGACTCTATTGCAGCCAACATCTTCATTCTTGGTTATGCCTGGCAGAAGGGTTATTTGCCCCTCGGAGAAGCTTCTTTATTGCGTGCGATAGAATTAAATGGCGAATCTGTCCCAATGAATCTTTCTGCTTTTCTGTGGGGACGGCGCGCTGCACATAACTTGCGTAGCGTAGAAGTTGTTGCTGAGTCGCTTCAACTGCCATCTGAAGGAAGAAGCAAGTCTCGTAATCTAGAAGAGATCATCAGTCGGCGCTTTGCTTTTCTGACTGACTATCAAGATAAAGCGTACGCGCAGCGATATCTTGATCGCGTCAATCAAATTATGAAATTAGAAGCCTCGCATGCCCCGGGGATGCAAGATTTAACAGAGGCTGTGGCGAGATATCTTTTCAAATTAATGGCCGCTAAAGATTATTATGAAGTCGCCCGGCTTTATACTGACGGAGCCTTTCAGAGGCAGTTAGATGAAACATTTGAGGGCGATCTAAGGCTGGAATTGCACCTAGCGCCAAATCTGCCATCGCTACAGCGGAAAACCGATTTTGGCGGATCGCGTAAAATTACTTTTGGGCCATGGATGTTTAAGGTTTTGCGACTTCTAGCCAAGTTTAAGGGCGTTAGAAATAGCTGGCTAGATATCTTCAGATTTGATCACGATCGCGTTGTCGAGCGACGCCTGCTTACTGAGTATGAAAATTTATTAGCAGAATTTTTTGATAATCTAACCTGTGATAATTATGCAACCGCCGTTGCTTTGGCGCGTCTGCCAGAAAAAATTCGTGGATTTGGGCATATAAAAGCAAGGTATATAGCGGCTGCAGATCTAGAGCGCGAGAGACTATTAAGCGAGTTTCGTCAGCCAGCTTCGGTTAAGCTAGCAGCTGAGTGAGCGTTCGTGGTGAACATCATTGTCAGTTATAATTAACAAACCAGTGTCTTCGCAGAGAGGCTCTCCGTGCAGAGCGAGCGTTCTATTGCTCGGCGGTACGTTTGAAGCGCGCATGCTTGCAGAGCGGATTGCGCGAGAACCTGACCTGGAGGGTCTCGTTTCGCTTGCCGGCCGGACAAATGCCCCGCTATCTCATGATTTGCCGCTACGTATTGGCGGATTTGGGGGCGTAGAGGGTCTTATTCGTTATTTAACAGAGTCAAAAATATCGCATGTTATTGATGCAACGCATCCCTTCGCGGCGACGATTTCTTTAAACGCGCAAAAAGCCTGTGATTTTCTTGGGCTTCCGTTTCTTACTTTTACGCGCCGGCCATGGCGCCCTATTCCTGGCGATCGCTGGATTGAGGTTCAAGATATGGCTGCGGCGATTACTGCGCTTGGTGTTGCGCCGCAACGCGTTTTTCTTGGCGTTGGTCGTCAGGCGGCGACTAATTTTCGAGATGCTCCACAGCATAGCTACCTTCTAAGAATCATTGATCCTCCTCGAGATAGAGAATTGCCGCTTGCGTGTAAGATAATTGTAGGACGCGGCCCATTTGCGCTTGAGGATGAGCTAGCTTTATTTCAAGAGCATAAAATCAATGTCGTAGTCAGTAAGAACAGCGGTGGAGCAATTGGTTATACAAAAATAGTTGCAGCCCGTCAGTTGGGTTTAGAGGTTATTATGATCAATCCACCAAAATATGAGAGTAAATTTATTGCTTATGATTACGATGCTGCAATGAAGTTTCTTGCCGCATGAGCCGCGTATTGATGATACAGGGAACCGGCTCTGACGTAGGAAAATCACTTCTTGTCGCTGGATTGGCGCGCGCCTTTGTTAATCGCGGGCTACGCGTAGCGCCTTTTAAACCTCAAAATATGTCTAATAACGCAGCCGTTACTGACGATGGCGGCGAAATTGGCCGAGCCCAGGCGTTACAAGCGCGAGCTGCACGTATTTCGCCAACCATTGACTTAAATCCGATACTTTTGAAACCGCAGGGTAAAAACGGCGCGCAGATAATCGTGCGGGGTAAGATTTATGGTCAAGCTCAGGCAAAGGAATATCAGGGCTGGAAAGCGCAACTTCTGCCAATCGTAATGGAAAGTTTTCATCGCTTAAAATCAGAATACGATCTAATTATCGTAGAGGGAGCAGGAAGCGCTGCAGAAATTAATTTACGAGTTAACGACATTGCAAACATGGGGTTTGCACAGCAGGCGCGCTGTCCCGTCATCCTTGTTGGCGATATTGATCGAGGCGGGGTCATCGCTCAACTAGTTGGATGCAAGGCTGTTCTTGATGCGCCAGATCTCGCTTTAGTTGAAGGATTTATTGTCAATAAATTTCGCGGTGATGCCTCTCTTTTTCAAGATGGCATGGAGTTTATTGCGTCGAAAACAGGTTGGAGATCTTTTGGATTGCTGCCATTTTTTGACGCAGCCTCAAACCTACCAGCAGAAGACGCTTTCTCCCTAAGGAAATCCCAGCCTGGATCGCAAGACGGCCTTGTCATAGCCGTGCCGATGTTGCCCCATATCGCTAATTTTGATGATTTTGATCCGTTAAAATTAGAGCCAGGCGTCAAACTCGTATTTGTCCCTCCAGGCGAGCCGCTGCCACATATGGCCAATTTGATCATTCTGCCTGGCTCCAAGGCGACAATTGCAGATTTAGCCGCATTGCGCGCTAACGGTTGGGATATTGATTTATACGCGCATGCGCGTAGAGGGGGAATGATTTATGGCGTTTGTGGCGGGTATCAGATGCTCGGTCGTCGGATAAGCGACCCAAATGGCGTTGAAGGTTCCCCGTCTGATGTCGCTGGATTGGCGTTGCTGGAAATAGAAACTATTTTGACAGAAAATAAAACCTTACTGCACTGTTCTGGGCGTTGGTTAAATACAGATACCCTCATTAAGGGCTATGAAATGCATGTTGGTGAAACAAGCGGTGCAGATTGCTTAAGGCCCGTTATATCATATGAGCAGGGTCGCGTAGATGGCGCCAGTGTGTCGAATGGACGTATTTCTGGGGCTTATCTACATGGTATTTTTTCAAATGATGAATTTCGTAGACTGTTTTTACAACAGCTTAATCATCAGGGATCTGGCTTAGATTATGAGGAAATAATTGAGAAAACGCTTGATGGATTAGCAGCGCATTGTGAAGCTCATATTGATATAGATGGGCTTTGGAAGATTGCACGATGACGCTATATCGCGTTTCTCAAAAAATTGCGCATGGCGGCCGAATAAATGCGGCCCAACTATTATTTCCAAATGCCCCCTTGCCGTGGATTGATCTTTCTACAGGCGTTAATCCCTACGGCTATCCCATTCCAGAGATCGCCCCGCAAGTATGGTCCAGACTTCCTGACGATCGGGCTTTTAGCGCCATCGAGGATGCGGCAAGAATGAGATATAACGCGCCGCCGCAGGCTAGCGTTGTCGCTGGCGCGGGTGTGCAGTCATTTATCCAAATATTACCGCGCATATTTCCAAGACAGCGTGTTGCGATTCTGGGTTTTACCTATGCAGAATATGCGCTGACCTGGGGCGCTTCTGGTTCAACAGTAGAGATAGTCGATACGATTGAGCAATTAGATAAAGATTTTGATGTTGGTATAATTGTAAATCCCAATAATCCTGATGGGCGGTTGGTTGAAAAAGATCAAATTGTCGATTTAGCGCAAAGATTCGCACAAAAAGATCAATTGCTGATAATTGATGAGTCTTTTGTAGATTTTTATCCGCAACTCAGCGCTGTTAATCTATCTATATTAGATAGCGTTATTATTCTTCGTTCCTTTGGCAAGACTTATGGCCTGCCAGGTTTGAGATTAGGATTTGCGCTTTGCAGTCAGCAGAACGAATCCTTGCTGCGTCATGCCCTTGGTCCATGGTCGGTTTCTGGTCCAGCGCTTGCTATTGGTTTGAGAGCTTTATCTGATCCTGACTGGGTCAATCGCGCAGCAATTAAGTGCCAGCATGACGCGGATTGTCTGGATGATTTGTTAAAAAACGCTGGATTTATCGCAATTGGTGGCACAATACTTTATCGACTTGTTCAACATGAGGAGGCGCAGAGAATCTTTGACAGGCTCTGTTCTCATGGGATTCTGGTTCGCTATTTTCCAGAAAAGCAAGATTGGCTTCGATTTGGATTGCCAGATGATTCTAAGGCCTGGGCGCGCTTAACGAAGGCTTTGGAGGCAGCATGAATGATTTAGAAGTGAAAAAATATTCAATTCC
>Ga0129333_10002302_pt1 | contig 17728 bp, 17 predicted proteins | sample CPB6_08_DNA_FD_94474 | JGI IMG/M metagenome (GOLD analysis project Ga0129333, IMG submission 94474) | Freshwater to marine salinity gradient microbial communities from Chesapeake Bay, USA - CPBay_Sum_0.6_0.8_DNA | ecosystem: Environmental > Aquatic > Marine > Coastal | place: USA: Chesapeake...
ACAGCGCGACTCATCGACCCGCACCACGCCGGTCACCGGGTCCTTGCTGATGGCCTTCGGATTGACAGGACATGCCCGCAGACAGGCCGGGCGTTCGCAGTGCTGGCAGGTCAGTGTCAGAAACGCCAGGCCCGCCTGTTCCAGCGCGCTCGCCCACACCACCTTGTTGCGATACTCGCCAGGGCCGAGCCGGTGCTCGGTCTTGCAGGCTGCTTCACAGCTCTTGCAGCCAGTGCAGCGCTCCAGATCGATCAGCAATGCCAGCCGTTGTGACGGCCCTTGTCCGACGGTATCCATGTTCTAGCCTCCCCACGCCCGCAAATGCCACCAGGTGATCGGTCCGCCGTCTGCCACGTATCCGGCAAAAAAGGTTACGGTGATGACGTGGATCACGACGCCGAGCACAAACAACCAGGCCAAGGCCATATGCAAGGGCCGCCACCAGGCCTGCCCCGATGGCACGGCAGCGCGCGTCCCCAGCAATCGCGACTCTTCACGCGCCAGCCGCCGGTACGAGAGTGCGAGCCGCGGGCTGCGTAAAAAGTGCGGCAGATTGACCGAGAACGTTCCTTCGCTGGCAGCAGGATCCAGCCGGGCCAGCAGCGCGCGCTTCTCGGCAATCAGTTCACGCAAGCGTTGCCGTGTCGCCTCATCCGGCAGACGAAATGCAGGCGCCTTCGAGGCAAACGTCGCTGCGATATGCCGGGAACCCCGCACGCGTGCCCAGACCCCCAGCGCCGCAAGCGCCAGCAACGCCAGGAGCAGCAACGCCGGTGGCCGCCGCAAAAATCCGCCGGAATGAATGGCGATCAGGACCATGCCGGCCAGCGAGCAAACGACGTGGGCGTTGAACCAGTTGACCGGATTGGCACCGCTGCCGCCGCGCTTGGCGATCACAAAAATCACCGGCACCAGCAGCAACAGCACACCGGCGACACCGGTCATGTAAAGCGCGGGACTGCCGGGCGTTCGCCAAGCCTCCGGCAACGCCCCCCGGATTGCAAACCACAAAACCATCACTGCCATGACGCCGATAACCAGCGTAATCAGTGTCCTGTCAGTAAGGTCGCGTCGCGTTGCGGGCATGGCGGTGAGTCCCGGGAAAGTGCCGTCGATATTACCACCCGCGCGTTCCCGACCAACCCTGTCAGTTCACGATGTGTGCAGATCCAGCGTCAACCGTACCACCGAGTGGTCATGCTGAACCGCATCTTCGCGAAAACCCAGGCGTTCGCACAGCGTCAACATGCCATGATTGGCTCTCAGCACATGCCCCATCATCGCCGCGAGCCCCCGATCCCGGGCGACCGCGATCAGTTGATCCATCATTCGCTTTCCCAGACCCTGCTTCTGCCAGTCATCGGCGACCACGATGGCAAACTCGCAGGTGCGGCCATCCGGGTTCGATACGTAGCGGCAGACGCCGATCTCCACTTCACGTTGGTTCCGGTCGACCGTGGCAATAAAGGCCATCTCGCGGTCGTAGTCGATTTGCGTCAGCCGCACCAGCATCGCCGGCGTCAGTTCCCGCAAGGTATCCATGAAGCGGAAATGGCGGCTTTCCGCCGAGAGGCCACGCACGAATTCCTGCTCAATCTCCGCGTCCTCCGGGCGAATCGGCCGCAGGGTCACTGTCTCGCCATTGCGGCCAAGCCAGCGATCAACAAGATTGGATGGATAAGGGTGAATGGCCATATGCCGGTACTGGCCCGGCCGTTCCGGAACGGAACGGATAACCACCCGCGCATCGGCAATCACCACACCCTGCTCATCGATGATCAGCGGATTAATATCGAGTTCATCCAGACAGGCCAGTTCGCAGACCATCTCTGAAAGCCGCAGCAGCACATCGCGCAGCGCCTGCCGGTTGACCGGCGGCAGATTACGGAAGGCGCCCAGCAGACGCGACGAACGCGTTCCTTCAATCAGTTCGTCGACGAGAAACTCGTTGAGTGGCGGCAATGCAATCGCCCGATCACGGTGAATTTCAACCGCTACGCCGCCGATGCCAAACACGATGGCCGGGCCGAACACGGGATCACGGATGACGCCCGCCATGAACTCGCGACCATTGGGTCGCACGATCATCGGCTGCACGGTCACCCCTTGGATACGCGCAGACGGCGCCACTGTGGAGACGTTGCGCACAATCGTCCGGAAGGCCTGACGCACAGCCTCTGCGTCCGGGAGATTCAGCATGACGCCGCCCGCATCCGTCTTGTGCGTGATGTCCGGAGAGTGCACTTTCAGCGCCACCGGCCAGCCCAGCCGTTCCGCGCATTCAACGGCCATCCGCTCATCCGCGGCGATTTCCGTAGGCACGACCGGCAGACCAAACGCCTTCAGCAGACGTTTCGACTCATCCTCGCTAAGTACGCTTCGGCCCTCCGCCAGCGCACGTTCGACCACCGCACGGGCTGCTGCCAAGTCCGGCACCGCCTGCAGTGCGCGTGGACCCGGCGTCTGCATCAATTCGCGCTGGTTTCGGTAATACGAGGACACATGCGTGAACATCTCGACAGCCGGCTCCGGCGTGCGGAAAGCCAGATGCCCGGACTCGATCAGCCGCCGGCGACCGTCAGCCACCTGCTCCTCGCCCATCCAGCAGGTCAGCACGGGCTTCGATTGCCCTTTCGAGGCAGCAATGACGGCATCCGCCACAGCCGACGGTTCCGTCATCGCCTGCGGCGTCAGTATCACCAGCGCGCCGTCCACCTGATCGTCAGCCAGACAAGCCGTTACCGCCGCGCGGTAGCGCTCGGCGGTTGCATCGCCGATCAGATCGACCGGATTGCCATGCGACCAGTTGGGCGGCAGTACACCCTGCAACGCATTCAGCGTGTCCGCACTCAGTGTCGCCAGCGGGATACGCATGTCCGCTGCCACATCCGCCGCCATGACGCCGGGGCCTCCGCCGTTGGTAATGATGACCAGGCGGTCGCCGCGCGGCCTGACATGCGCGGCCAAGGCCTGTGCCGCCGCCACCAGTTGGCCCACCGTCTTGACCCGGACGACACCGGCGCGGCGAATGGCCGCCTCGAAGACATCATCGGCACCCACGATTGCCCCGGTATGCGACACGGCGGCACGCGACCCGACCGGATTCCGCCCGACCTTCATCAGAATGACCGGCTTCAGTCTCGCCGCTGCGCGCAAACTGGACATGAATCGGCGCGCGTCGCGCACGCCTTCGATATACAGCAGAATGTGCTCGGTTCTCGGATCATTGGCGAGAAAGTCGATGACCTCGCCGAAGTCGACATCACTGGTTCCACCCAGCGATACCACGCTGGAAAAGCCGACGCGGTGCGGTCGAGCCCAGTCGAGCATGGCCGTACACAGGGCGCCGGACTGGGACACCAGGGCGAGAGAACCCGGCAAAGCCCCGCCCATGGCAAATGTCGCATTGAACCCTGTATCAGCACGCATCACACCAAGACAATTCGGCCCCAGCACGCGAATGCCATAATGGCGAGCAGTCGCCAACGCCTCCTCTTCGAGTGCCTTGCCCGCCGGACCGGTCTCGCTGAAACCCGCGGTGATGACAATGACAGCCCGGATCCCCGCGCGGCCGCAGTCCGCCAGCACGCCCGGCACCGTGGCCGGAGGCGTCGCGATCACGGCCAGTTCCGCACGCTTTGGCAGACGCGACAGCGCCGGATAGCAACGCACCCCGTGGACACGCCGGTGCTTGGGATTGACCGCGTACAGTGTTCCCTGAAAACGCGCCTCCAGCATGTTGCGGATCAGCACTTCGCCGATCGCCCCCTTGCGCTCTGTGGCCCCGACAATGGCAACCGAGGCGGGCGAAAACAGCGGCGTCAGGTAGTGCCGGTCAATCACATCCTCAGGCATTCGGATTATCCGCGAGTGGCGTACAGGATACAGACGTTGAACGGGAGGCCAGACACAGTACAATGGCATTTTAACGCGGGCACCATGACGGAATGATTGCCGTTTACATCAATGGCGAACCGCGCGAGTTCGCCGAAGCACCAACCTGCACCGAACTGATCGCGCAACTGCAGCTCACCGGCCGGCGCCTGGCGATCGAGCGCAACGGCGAAATCGTTCCGCGCAGCTGTTTTACGAGCTGCCGCCTCGCGGACGGCGACCGCCTCGAAATTGTCGCGGCAGTCGGCGGCGGTTGAGTGCACAGAGCAGCCGCGGTTTCTTTTATCATTACCCCTGAATTCCACATTCCATCCCCATCTCATGAATCCCTCGGACAATTCTGACCCGCTGATGATAGGCGGCATCGCCTATCACTCCCGACTCCTGATCGGCACCGGAAAATACAAGGACTTCGCCGAAACACGCGCTGCGGTCGAGGCAAGCGGTGCGCAAATCGTGACGGTTGCCATCCGCCGTACCAATATCGGCCAGAACCCGAATGAACCCAGCCTGCTCGATGCCATCCCGCCATCGAAATACACGCTGCTGCCCAACACCGCGGGCTGCTATACCGCCGACGATGCGGTGCGCACCCTCCGTCTCGCACGCGAACTGCTCGACGGGCATGATCTCGTCAAACTCGAAGTACTCGGGGACCCGAAAACCCTGTACCCGAATGTGGTGGAAACCCTGTCCGCAGCACGAACCCTGGTCCAGGACGGCTTCAAGGTCATGGTCTACACCTCCGATGACCCGATCATCGCCAAACAGCTCGAGGAAATCGGCTGCGTCGCGGTAATGCCGCTCGCCTCGCTCATCGGTTCCGGGATGGGCATACTCAATCCTTGGAACCTGCAGATTATCATTGAAAGCGCGAAGGTGCCGGTCGTGGTGGATGCGGGGGTCGGCACCGCGTCGGACGCCGCCATCGCGATGGAGCTGGGCTGTGACGCCGTGCTGATGAATACTGCAGTCGCCGCCGCAAGCGATCCGGTGCTGATGGCTGGGGCCATGCGAAAAGCCGTCGAAGCCGGACGTGATGCCTATCGGGCCGGACGCATGCCGAAGAAACTCTACTCGGCGAGCCCCAGTTCGCCGACGACAGGTCTCATTGGAAAATCCTGAACGCGACGCTTGCCGGGTGGCCACCGCCGGTTCAGAGCGCTCCATCCGCAGCTACGTGCTGCGCCAGGGCCGCGTATCCAATGCGCAGCGCCGTGCACATGACACATTGATGCCGGTGTACGGGCTGCCGTACACCGCACGCCCGATCGATTTCGAACAGGTGTTCCAGCGGCAGGCAACGCGCGTGCTGGAAATCGGGTGCGGTATGGGCGAAACCACCGTCACCATTGCCGCCGCACATCCCGAGTCTGACTACATCGGCATCGAAGTGCACACCCCGGGCGTCGGCAGCCTGCTCAAAGCAATTGATGAAGCCGGCCTGCGCAATGTGCGCGTCATCCAGCACGATGCGGTCGAGGTGCTGCATCACATGATTCCGCCGTACTCCCTGAACGGCCTGCACATCTATTTCCCGGATCCATGGCCGAAAAAGCGACACCACAAACGCCGTTTGATCCAGCCGGACTTTGTCGCACTGGCCACGTCACGGCTCGCACCCGGCGGCTATCTGCATACGGCCACAGATTGGGAGGAGTACGCCGAGCAGATGCTCGCCGTGCTGTCCGCAGAGCCATTGCTGCAGAATACGGCCGAAGGCTATGCGCCGCGTCCCGCGTGGCGCCCTGAAACCAAGTTTGAGGCGCGCGGACTCCGCCTTGGCCACAGAGTCCGGGACCTGCTCTTTCGCAAACGCGCATGAAAAAAGGCAGCCCGCAAGCTGCCTTTCTTTTTTGTCCGCACGACTCGCGAACTGACCGGAGTGCCCGGCTTACTGATTCCCGGTGATTTTTGCCGAGCGGATGAGGTCACCCCAGAGCTTGCGCTCGGACTGGATGAACGCGCCGAAGTCCTCAGGGGACTTGTAGACGGCTTCGATGGCCATGGTGCCGAGATTTTTCTTCACCTCCGCATCGGCCAGGGCACGTTTCAAGTCACTCGACACCTTGTCCACCATGGGGCGGGCTACGCCGGCCGGAAACATGATGCCCCACCAGTTCGCCGCATCGAAACCTTTCAATCCCTGCTCCGCCAGCGACGGGATTTCAGGGGTAAACGGCGTACGCTGTGCACTGGTCACGGCAAGCGCCTTCAATTTACCGGCCTTCAGGTTACCCATGACCGGCGGCGCATCCGAAAACATCAGCATGATATGTCCGCCCTGAACGGCGGCAATCGAATACACCCCCCCTTGGAAGGGCACGGTGATGATGTCGACTTTGGCCTGCCGCTTGAACATCTCCCCGATAAGATGCGACATGCTGCCGGGGCCGCTGGTACCGTATGTCAGTACGCCGGGGTTCTTCTTGGCGAGGCCAATCAGATCAGACACATTCTTCACCGGCAAGGTGTTGGGCGTGACCAGGATGTTCGCGGCGCGCGTGATCTGGGCCACCGGGATAAATTCCTTGTCGACGTTGTACTTGACCTTGTTCAGCAGCGGATTCGCGAGTACCGGGCCGAAGTTGCCGAGCAGGAAGGTATAACCATCCGGCGCCTGGCGTGCCGCATATTCCATGCCCACTGCGCCGGCAGCGCCGGGACGCGAATCGACCAGCACCTGCTGTCCCCAGTATTCGGTCAGCTTCTTGCCGATGATGCGCGCCATCACATCGGAACTGCCGCCCGCGGGATAGGTGACGATAAAACGCACTGCCTTGTTCGGATAGGCCTGCGCCGAGGCGATACCGCTGCCGACTACGGCAATCGCCGCAGCAGCGGCCAGAATCTGATGCTTGAGCTTCATTGAATCTCCTCCACTTTCCGGAAGTGTTTATTGGAAACACGCTTTGCAGCTTCCGCCCGACACGCCTAAGGGGCCGGACGGAGTGGCAGCCATTGTAGCCTGACACGACGGAAAGACAATCCGGTTCAATGCAGGAAGCGCACCGGCGGCCGGACGGCCGTTCAGGAAGCATCCGCCAGAAACAAGGTCATCAGATCGTTGAGAAAATGGCGTCCGCGTTCGGTGGGAATCAAGCGCAGCGCATCGCGACGGATCAGGCCCTGCGCTTCCGCCGCCGAAAGCGCGTCGAGCAGCAGTGATGTGGACAGTGACGTCCGCTCTGTAAACAGCGACAGATCAAAACCTTCGACGAGGCGCAGCGCATTCATCATGAACTCGCCCGGCAGATCGGCCGGCGGCACCCGTGAGCGGGCAGCCGTATCCGTCTGGCCCGCCACTGCGAGGTAGCCCGCCGGACTGCGCGGGCGGGAATCCCGCACCACACTGTTTTTAAAGGATATTTTCCCGTGGGCGCCGGCGCCGATGCCAAGATAGTCGCCGAACTGCCAGTAATTCAGATTGTGCCGACAGCGTTTGCCGTCACGAGCAAATGCCGCGATTTCGTAGTGGCGGTAGCCGGCCACTGCGAGACGTGATTCGAGGAGACCCTGCATATCAGCTACCACATCGTGTTCAGGCAAAACCGGCGGATGGTGTGCAAACCAGGTATGCGGCTCGATGGTCAGATGATAGGCGCTCAGGTGCGCTGGACCGAACGCGATGGCTTTATTGATATCCGCCTCAGCGTCCTCTGGCGACTGTCCGGGCAACCCGTACATCAGATCCAGATTGACGTTGTCAAAATGGCGCAATGCCAGCGCAACCGCCGTGGCGGCTTCCGCCGCGTCATGTATGCGGCCGAGGGCACGAAGATGCGCATCGTTGAAGCTTTGGATACCCAGCGACAGCCGGTTGATCCCGGCGGCACGGAAGCCTGCAAATTTTTCTGCTTCGACGGTGCCGGGATTCGCTTCCAGCGTGATCTCGGCATCGGCCGCCAGCGGCAGTCGCGCGCGAATCCCTGACAGGAGCGCATCCAGTGCTTCCACCGACAGCAGACTCGGCGTCCCGCCCCCGATAAATACCGTCTGCACCGGCCGCCCCCAGACATCCGGCAGCGCGGTCTCCAGGTCACGCAACAGCGCGGCTACATACTCGCGCTCGGGAATCTCGCCGCGCGGCTCATGCGAATTGAAGTCGCAGTACGGGCATTTGCGCACGCACCAGGGCACATGCACATACAAGGACAAGGGCGGCAACCGGGTGAATGTCGGCGCCGCCGCACCGGGCATGACCGGCTGCATGGATTGCACTGACGGGACTCCGCTCAAAGACCGGCCGACTGCTGCAACTGCTTGAACAGCGCGGCCAGTGCGCGGCCGCGATGGCTGAGGCGATTCTTTTCAGCCGGCGTCAATTCCGCGCCGGTCTTGCCGAGATCGGGCAGGTAGAACAAAGGGTCATAGCCGAAGCCGCCCGCCCCCCGCGGCGCATGGAGAATCTCGCCGTGCCACTCCGCCTCCGCAATGACCGGCTGCGGATCATCTGCATGCCGGAGCAGCACCATCACACAGCAGTAATGTGCGCGGCGGTCGGCGCTTCCGTGCAACTGAGCCAGCAGCCTGTCGTTGTTGCGCCGGTCCTGCGTCTCGCGATCAGCAGCGTCCGCACTGGCATGGGCATACCGGGCCGACCGCACCCCGGGCGCCCCGCCCAGCGCCGGCACACATACGCCGGAGTCGTCTGCCAGAGACGGCAAACCGGTGATGAGGCTGGCGTGGCGCGCCTTTGCCAGCGCATTTTCGATGAAGGTGACGTGTGGCTCCTCGGCTTCGGTGACCCCCAGCTCGCCCTGCGCCACGACATCGATCGACAAGGGCGCCAGTATCGCGCCGATTTCGCGTAACTTGCCGGGGTTGTTCGAGGCAATCACCAGCCGCTTCACCGGCACCCTCCTCAAGCCGCCAGCGCTTCGCGCTGCAGCGTGATCAGCCGCGCAATACCGGCTTGCGCCAGGTCGAGCAGCGATGTCATCTCGTTTCGCGAGAACGGTGAACCTTCGGCGGTGCCCTGTACTTCGATGATTCCACCGCTTTCGGTCATCACCACGTTCATGTCGGTATCGCAGGCCGAGTCCTCGGCATAGTCAAGATCAAGCACCGGAGTGCCGTTGTAGACACCAACCGACACCGCGGCAACCGCCTCCCGGAGGGGTGATGCCGAAATCAGCTTCCGTTCCCGCAGGAACGTGACAGCATCGTGCAGAGCGACATACGCCCCTGTGATGCCGGCCGTGCGCGTGCCGCCGTCAGCCTGGATGACGTCGCAATCCAGATGTATCGTACGTGGCCCGAGGGCTTCGAGATCGGTGATCGCGCGCAGTGAGCGACCGATCAAGCGCTGAATCTCCTGCGTGCGGCCCGATTGCTTCCCGCGCGCAGCCTCGCGATCCATACGGGTATGCGTCGATCGGGGCAGCATCCCGTATTCGGCCGTGACCCAGCCGCGCTCGGTTCCCCGGAGGTGTGGCGGCTGGCGCTCAAGCACACTGGCAGTGCACAGCACCTTCGTGGCACCGGCCTCGATCAACACCGCCCCCTCGGCATGCCGGGTAAACCGGCGGGTAATCCGGATGTCCCGAAGCTCATCGGGTTTACGCTCGCTTGGACGCACGATACTCCTTCAATATGCTATGTTCGGAAATTGTCTTTTCGCATTATAAGTTGCCCGCATGATTCACAGCATGACCGGTTACGCGGCCGCCTCGCGTGAAATGCCCTGGGGGGCGCTGAGCATCGAGATCCGGTCGGTCAACCACCGCTACCTTGACATCAGTTTCCGTATGCCCGATGACCTGAGGGCCGGCGAATCAGCCATGCGCGAGGCCATTACCGCGGTCGCGCATCGGGGCAAAATCGAAGTCCGCGTCGCCATGGCCATCCGGCAGGATACGCAACAGCTGTCGACACTGGACGGCAATCTGCTCGCCCGCCTGCTGTCGCTCTCGGCGGACGTGCAGGCGGCCGCCCCGTCGGCGCCCCCGCTGAGTGTCGCCGACATCCTGCGCTGGCCGGGGCTGCTATCCTCCGAAGGCGTCCCCGCGGAAGCCCTCAACACGCTGGCCGCCGAACTGCTGGCGATCGCGCTGAAAGACTTCGTTGCGGCGAGACGGCGCGAGGGTGAAAAACTCGCAGCCGTCATCGTGGCGCGCATCGCCGATATCCGGGAACGTATCGCGACCGTCGCGCCGCGGCTGCCGGAAATCATCCGCGCCTTTGAAGACCGTCTGAACACGCGTTTGCGGGAGGCACTGGTGTCGCTCGACGAAGAACGCGTCCGGCAGGAAGTCGCACTGTTCGTCAACAAAATCGATGTTGACGAGGAATTGTCTCGGCTGAGCGCGCACCTCGACGAGGTGCAGCGTGTTGTCCGCGGGGAACGGCTGGCAGGCAAACGTCTCGACTTCCTGATGCAGGAACTCAACCGCGAAGCCAATACGCTGGGGTCGAAGTCGGCGGATGTCGATATTACCCGGGTCGCGATGGCTCTGAAGCTGCTGATCGAGCAGATGCGCGAACAGATCCAGAACATCGAGTAACAGGAAACCGCCATGACCGGCATGTTGTTGATCGTCAGCGCACCGTCGGGTGCCGGCAAGACCAGCCTCGTGAATGCGCTGCTGGACACTGATCCGGGTATCCGCAAATCCATTTCGTACACGACACGCGCGCCGCGCCCCGGTGAAATTGACGGGCGGCATTACCACTTTGTCACTCCGCAGGCCTTTGACGATCTCGAACGTGCGCAGGACCTGCTGGAATCGGCGACCGTGCATGATTATCGCTACGGCACCTCCAGACTCTGGGTAATCGAGCAGCTGGAAAAAGGCCAGGACATCGTGCTGGAGATCGACTGGCAGGGCGCCGCCCAGATCCGGCGCCTGATGCCGGACGCCGTCAGCATTTTCATTCTGCCACCGACCTTTGAAACCCTGGTGCAAAGGCTCAACGCCCGGGCGCAGGATGCCCCCGATGTGATTGCCCGGCGGCTCGCCAACGCGCGGGAGGAACTGCGTCAGGTTGCCGCTTTCGACTATGCTATTATTAATGACGATTTCCGGACAGCCGCTGCGGAATTGCAGTGTATCGTCCGCGCAGAGCGCCTGCGAACGGGGCGTCAGCGCCTGCGCCATGCCGAATTGTTCAAGCGGCTGACCTGAACCCGACCCACCCCGGATTTGACCACAGGAACCGCCCATGGCCCGCATTACCGTTGATGACTGCATGAAAGTCATCCCCAACCGCTTCGAAATGTCACTTGCCGCCACCTACCGCGCCCGGCAGATCGCCAACGGCGCGCAGCCGATGATCGACATCACACGCGACAAGCCCACCGTAACCGCGCTCCGCGAACTTGCCGCCGGCAAGTTCGGCACGGAGATACTGCTCAAAGCCGCCAACTGACTGGGCGCGCCCCGGCTGAGGCCTCTCATCAGCCTGCGGTCTGCCCGATGGACGCATGACTGCCCCGATCCCCGCCTCCGCTACCGGCCCGGCCCACAGGGCCGGCCTGTTTGCAGAGTGGTCGACCTATCTCAAGCCGGAAGACCTCAGCCAGCTCGAAGCGGCCTACCAGTTCAGCGAGGCTGCTCACCTCGGGCAATTCCGCCAGTCCGGCGAGCCCTACATCGCCCACCCGCTGGCTGTCGCCGGCATTCTGGCGGACTGGCACCTCGACATCCAGGCGCTGACTGCCGCGCTGTTGCATGATGTCGTCGAAGATACCGACGTCACCAAGAGCCAGATTGCAGAACAATTCGGAAAGCCGGTCGCCGAGCTCGTAGACGGCGTTTCCAAACTCGACCGTATCGAGTTCGATTCCCAAGAGCGCGCGCAAGCGGAGAATTTCCGCAAAATGCTGCTCGCCATGGCGCGCGATGTGCGTGTCATGCTGATCAAGCTGGCCGACAGGCTGCACAATATGCGCACTCTGGATGCCGTGGCCGAACACAAACGCCGCCGCGTCGCCCGGGAAACGCTCGACATATACGCTCCGATCGCCAACCGCCTGGGCCTGAACCGGCTCTATCAGGAGCTGGAGGACATTGCCTTCCGTCACCTGTACCCGGACCGTTTCCGCGTGCTGTCACAAGCCGTCAGAACAGCACGCGGCAATCGCCGCGAAGTCGTCGGGCGTGTCCTCGAAAGCATTCAAAAAAAACTGTCCACCCAGAATATCGACGCACAGGTGCACGGGCGAGAAAAGCATCTCTACTCGGTCTACCGCAAGATGCGGGAGAAGCGGCTCAATTTCGCTCAGGTGCAGGATGTCTTCGGTTTCCGCATCATCGTTCGCGACACCAACAGCTGCTACATCGCGCTCGGTCTGCTGCACGGCCTGTACAAGCCGATACCGGGGAAATTCAAGGACTACATTGCAATCCCCAAGGCCAACGGATACCAGTCACTGCACACGACCCTGTTCGGCCCCTTCGGCAGCCCGATCGAAATCCAGATCCGCACCCAGGAAATGCATCGCATTGCCGAGGCCGGTGTGGCCTCGCACTGGCTCTATAAAAGCAGCGATGCCTCGTTGTCGGATCTGCAGCAGAAAACCCATCAATGGCTGCAGAGTCTGCTGGAAATGCAGTCAGAGTCGACGGATTCCTCCGACTTTCTTGAACACCTGAAAATCGATCTCTTTCCTGACGAGGTCTATGTGTTCACACCGAAGGGGAAAATACTGTCCCTGCCGCGGGGTGCCTGTGCGGTCGATTTTGCCTACCAGGTGCACACCGACATCGGCAATCGCTGCGTGGCAGTGAAAATCAATGACGAGCTGATGCCACTGCGCACCGAATTGCGCAACGGTGACCGCGTCGACATCATCACCGCTGCGCACGCACGCCCCAATCCGCTGTGGCTCAATTTCGTTGCCACAGCCAAGGCCCGCGCACATATCCGGCACTTTCTGAAGACGACGCATTTCAACGAATCGGTGCAGCTCGGCGAACGCCTGCTGCAGCAGGCGCTCGGCAACTTCAAGACCGCAATCGGCGATGTATCACCGGGACAGTGGGACCGGCTGGTTCGCGCCTCGAACGCGCGATCTCGCGAGGAACTGCTGTCGGACGTCGGTTTGGGCAAACGCCTCGCCCTGGTGGTGGCTCATCAACTGCTGGCGCGGGAACCGGTCGCCGCCGAAACCCGGTCGACGGGTCCACTGATCGTGCGCGGGTCCGAGGGACTCGCGGTCCAGTTCGCCCGTTGTTGCGGCCCGATCCCGGGCGATCCGATCATCGGCATCATCAGCAAGGGGCAGGGCATGATTGTGCATACCCACGACTGCCCGGTCGTCGCCAAGTCCCACCGCGATCCGGAGAAGGTGCTGGATGTCCAGTGGGACGCCAATCCGACCAAGCTCTTTGATGTCGGCATCCGCACCGTGGTTGCCAACCAGCGCGGAGTTCTCGCCAAGGTCGCCGCCGATATCGCGGCAGCGGACTCGAACATCCAGAATGTTGCGGTCGAGCCGGAAGACGGCGGCACCTATGCCGTGATGCGATTTACCGTGCAGGTGATGAACCGCATGCACCTCGCGCGCATCGTGCGTGAACTCAGAAAAAACCCGGAAGTTGTCCGGATCAGCCGGGTGAAAGGCTGATTCAACCAGGAACGCCGATGTCAGCCCGCAGCCGGTCCCACGCCGCGTGAAGGCGTGGGGGGCATGTCTGTTCGCATGGGCGTCACCTTTTTACCGTCGGCCGGTGCCGCCTTGGCGGCATCCTGAAGCAAGCCCGTGTCATCCCCGGTGATCGCTGCGATGCCCAACAATCCCAGTATGACCAGCGCTATGCCGGCCAATACGAGTACCGGATACAGCAAGGGCATGGCATCGTGCTCTGCCGGTTGAACCTCAACGGAATGGCGTCTTTCCATGACTGCGCTCCACATTCTCGACAGTGTCCTGTCATGCAAGCGCAATGCCAGAAAAAAATTCCTTTTAAATCATTGGGTTACGATTTTCCGGGATGAGCGGCATCAGGTCGCGACCGTGACAAATGACCGGAATAGCAGCAACCATTTGATTTTAAAAGGTTTTAAATTTTGATGGCGACGTCGGCTTTTCGTCAGCCGCGTAGATTTTTGAACAAGCGCGCGTCGAGCTGATGACGGTGCAGCAGTTTGTAGAACTCCGTCCGATTGCGGCGGGCCAGACGTGCGGCCTGGGTCACATTTCCCGCCGTCAACTTCAGCAGGCGGGCAAGATAACGGCGCTCGAAGCGGTGGCGCGCCTCTTCGAAGGGCTCGTACTCGAACTGTTCGCGCTGTATCGCCTGACGCACAAGGGTTCCGGATATCCAGGGCGTCGTCGCGAGCGCGACTGCCTGCTCCACCACGTTGTAGAGCTGACGGACATTGCCAGGCCAGGGCGCCCGCAGCAGCAATTCCACCGACTCCGGCGTCAGCCCCGTGAGCGGCTTCCCGTAGCGTTGTCCGAGTTCGCTCACAAAGCGTGCCGCCAGAAGCGGTATGTCCTCGCGTCGCGCGGTGAGGGGCGGCAACCGGAGATTCACCACGTTCAGGCGATAGTAGAGATCCTCCCGGAAACGCCCCTGCTCGCGTGCCGCATCGAGATCGCGATGCGTGGCTGACACGATGCGCACATTGACCGGCAGGTGTTGCACACTGCCCACCGGCCGGACCTGCTGTTCCTGCAGCACGCGCAGCAGCTTGACCTGTAATGCAGGCGGCATGTCACCGATCTCGTCGAGCAGCAGTGTGCCGCCGTCGGCTTCTGCCAGCAGCCCGCGATGATCGCGCACCGCACCGGTAAACGCGCCGCGGACGTGTCCGAACAGTTCCGATTCCAGCAGCGCCTCCGGCATCGCACCGCAGTTGATTGCGACGAAGGGACCGCCCGCACGCGGGCTCGCCGCATGGATCGCGCGTGCCAGCAGTTCCTTGCCGGTCCCCGAGTCCCCGCAGATCAGCACCGGTGCGTCGGCGGATGCCACCAGACGCGCTTTCGCAAGTACCTCCTCCATTACCGGGTTTCGCGTCAGTATGGCGGCACGCCAAGCCTGTGAATCCGTAGTCGGCCCGGCCGGAATGCCGGCCGCACCCAGGGCGCGCTCGATCTCTGTCAGCAATGTCGGCGCATCGAACGGCTTGGCGAGAAAGCCGAAGACCCCGCCCTTCACCGCCGACACGGCTTCGGGAATGGACCCGTGCGCTGTCAGGATAATCACCGGCAGCGCAGGATTCTCGACACGGATCGCATTGAACAGTGCCATGCCGTCCATGCCGGGCATCAGCAGGTCAGTCACCACCACCCGCGGCCGCTTCACCGCGAGCAGGGCCAGTGCGCGCTCACCGCTATCGGCCACTCGCACCCGCAAGCCCGCGCCTTCCAGACGCAGCTGCATCAGGCGCAGCAGTGCCGGATCATCATCGACTACCAGTATCTCGGGCACATCCGCATAAGGGGCATTCATGAACGACTCCTTTTCTGCCTGCCGGAACAGGCAGTCAACAACCAGGAGGGAAATCCCCTCCCGGGAATCACACTGCCAGCGCCTGCCGCAGGGGCAGATCAATGCGCAGACAAGCCCCTGTCGCACTGTCAACCACCGCCACGCTCCCGCCGTGCGCCCGGACATAGTCACTGACCACCGACAACCCGACGCCGGAACCTGCGGGGCGTACCAGCAGTGCGCGACCACCGCGGAAAAAGGGCTCGAACACATGCGGTCTTTCCGCCGGCGGGATACCCTCGCCTTCGTCGCTTACCTCAATGACGACGCGCTCCCGACCACCCGTAACACGCACCGAGATCACACCGCCATCCGGCGAGTGCCGGATGGCATTCGACAGCAGGTTGTCGATCATGACGCGCAGCTTCTCCGCGTCCGCATCGACCATCACGTCGTCGATCGCCGGCAATACACGCAAATCCCTCGCACGCAGAGCGAGATTGTGGTCGTCGAGGACACGCGCGACCAGGCGGCGAACTTCCACCGGCGAGATGTGCAGCGAACTGCGACGAAACTCCGCCTCGCCATAGGCGAGCAGCTCTTCAATTTGCGCCTGCAGGCGATCACCGCTGGCCCGCAGAATATCGAGCACTTCCTGCTGACGTGACGTCAGCGGACCCAGCTGCCCCTCGGACAGCAGTGCCGTGCCTTCCCGCAGTGCCGTGAGCGGCGTCTTCAGCTCATGCGAAACCTGCCGCAGAAAACGGTTCTTCTGCCGGTCCAGTTCGACCAGTCTCTGCCGCAACCAGTCAATCCGCCGGCCAAGCTGTTGCAGATCACGTGTGCCGGCCACGGCAGCCGGTATGGCAAGATCACCGGCACCGATACGGCCGATGGCGGCATTCACCTCGCGGATGGGCTTCGCAATAAGCGCAACGAATCCTCCCGCCAGCAGGAACATGATCGGCAGCAGCGCCAGCAGCTGCCATCCGGTCAGCCAACGCGCGCGCGAAACATGGTCTCGCAGATAGGTAATTTCCTGCCCCACACGGCGCTCTCCCAGTTCCACCAGCCGCTGCCCGCGCGCGGCCAACGCCGAGAAATCCTCCTTCCCGCGGGGAAGCGCTGCGCTACCGCCCGCTGCCGCGCGCAGGGCGCGGTACGCCGCCTCTTCGTCAGTGACGAGGCTGTCAATCAGCGGACCGTCGGCAACAGCAAAGGGCATCGCGCGCAACTCGCTCAATACCACCATGAACGCATCACGATCCCTTTCATAGGCCGCGAGGCGCCCCGGCGTGCTTTCCGCAGCAATCAGCTGTGCCGAACGGTTCATGGAGGCCAGCGCGACAGCCGCCTGATGACCGAGCCGGTTCGCGCGCATGGCCTGCTGCAGGGCGTCTTCGCTGTGCACGGCAATCTGCTTCAACGCAATGGCATTCGTCACCAGCGCCAGTATCAGCGGCAACGCCACCAGCGTGAAACCGATCACCAGCAGGCCGCGAAAGGACTGCGGCTCGAGGCGGCGCAGCAATGCCCTCAGCCGCGCAAACAGCCCGCCTGCTTTGCCTTTCGTGCTCAAGCCTTCGCCGCCTGACGATTCTTGTCCTCGAGCGCGCGGATCAATCCGTCAATACCCGAACGCGATATCTCTGCGCTGAAGGAACTGCGGTAACTGATCACCAGACTCGCACCTTCGGCCACGATATCGGTGACCTTCCATCCCGCTGCCGACAGGGTCATGCGGTAATCGATCGAGAGCGGGGGCCGCCCGGACTCCTTCACCTGCGTGCGTACCAGCGTTTCGGTCTCGCCGGCCGCCAGCACCAGGGGTCTGACGTTGACCGTCCGTTCGACTTTGGAGGCATTGCTCAAGGCCGCCGTATAGGTGCGCACCAGCAACTCGCGGAATGCCGTCTCCAGCCGCGCCTGCTGCGCCGTCGTGGCATCACGCCAGGATTTGCCCATCGCCAGTTGCGTCATGGCCTTGAAATCAAAGTGCGGCAGCACCTTGCGTTCGACGGCGTCCTGCACCACACGTGCATCGGACGACTGACGGATCGATTGCAGCACTTCGGTCACCGTCGTGCGTACCAGCACATCCGGCGCGACCGGCTGCGCCAGCGCGTGCAGCGGCAACAACCACAGCAGCAGCCAGCGAGCCCACTGTCCGGCGGTTCCCCTGTTCATGTCAGCATGCCTTTATTCGCGTCAATCGAAGCACCTTACGGTGCTTGGGCGCGTCATGCATAGGAAATGTTCCACAGATTGCGCAGGAACATCCGGGGGATTCTGAAAAATATATTGATTATCAATAGCTTACAAAACGACCGTTAGACGGCCGTATCACGCCGGCAGGCATCGCGGCGCCTCATTGCAAGGGGAAGCAATACCGGTCAGCGCGACAGCCGCGCAATCCTCAACTCGTCCGCCAGCTGGTCCAGCGCAGCGAG
>Ga0129333_10002303_pt1 | contig 17725 bp, 14 predicted proteins | sample CPB6_08_DNA_FD_94474 | JGI IMG/M metagenome (GOLD analysis project Ga0129333, IMG submission 94474) | Freshwater to marine salinity gradient microbial communities from Chesapeake Bay, USA - CPBay_Sum_0.6_0.8_DNA | ecosystem: Environmental > Aquatic > Marine > Coastal | place: USA: Chesapeake...
CGCCGCGGCGGGTGCCCCGGCGTGGCGGGTATGATGGGGGCGCCGGTGGGCAGCCGGCAAGCGGCCGCTGCGGGCGGGCGCGTGATCCGCCGTCGCACCGGGTGCCGCCATGCTCAGCCTGCAATCGGATTCCGCGGCCCGCTGGCTGGCCCAGGCCGACGGGCAGCTCGAGGAAATCCTCGTCGATCACGCCCACTGCGAGAAAAAGGCGGCCGGCGTGGCCATGAACCTGCTCTTTTCCTACGTCGACCACGTCGATCTGGCGCGGGCCATGACGGAGATCGTCACCGAGGAACTGGAGCACTTCCACCTCGTCCTCGACCTGCTCGAGCGCAGGGGTATCCGCTTCCGCAAGCTGGCACCGAGCTCCTACGGTCGCAGACTCCACGACCTGATCCGCGGCGCCGAGCCGGGCCGGGCCGTCGACCGGCTCCTGGTGGCGGGTCTGATCGAGGCCCGCAGTTGCGAACGTTTCGCCCTGCTCAGGGATCACGCCCCCGACGCGGAGCTGCGCTCGTTCTACGGCGGACTGTTCGAGTCGGAGGCCAGGCATCACGCCACCTACGTCCGCCTGGCCTGCGGCTTCGCAGCGGAGGAGGAGGTACGAGCCCGACTTCAAGAACTTGCCGCCGCCGAGGCGGCGATCATCGAGCGCGGCGATTCCATGCCGCGCATGCACAGCTGACGGCAGCGCCCCGCAGGCCAGTCCATGCCCTCCTTCCCCCGCGACGCCTCGCCCTCGCCCCGGGGGCTGCCGGTCAACGAGTCGATCGCGCTGGGCGCCATCCTGGCGCTGATCGCCTGGGCAGTCCTCGAGTGGTCGGGGGCCGGGGGCAGGCCGGCGGCCTGGGGCGGCCTCGACCCCGGCCGCTGGATTTCGCAGCGCAGCCTCACGCTCGCCGAGGTGCCGCTGGTGGCCATGCTGGCCCTGGGCGGCCTGCCGCTCGTCTGGGACCTGATCCGCAAACTCTGCGCCGGCACCTTCGGCTCCGACCTCCTCGCCGGCATCTCGATCGTGACGAGCATCCTGCTCGGGGAGTATCTGGCCGGCGTGCTCGTGGTGCTGATGCTGTCGGGCGGCGAGGCGCTCGAGTCGCGGGCCGTGAGCCGCGCCGGCGACGTGCTCAACGCCCTGGCCCGCCGCATGCCGACGCTCGCCCACCGCAAGACGACGGCCGGCCTCGTGGACGTCACCCTCGCGGACGTGGTCGTCGGAGACGTGATCGTCGTGCTGCCGCACGAGATCTGCCCGGTCGACGGCGAGGTGGTCGGCGGCCGCGGGTCGATGGATGAAAGCTACCTCACGGGCGAGCCCTACCGGATGGCCAAGGCGCCGGGATCGAGCGTGCTCTCGGGCGCCATCAACGGCCAGGCTGCCCTCGAGATCCGCACCGACCGCGTCGTCGGCGACAGTCGCTACGCCAAGATCATGGACGTGCTGCGTTCGAGCGAGGAACGGCGGCCGCGGCTCAGGCGCATGGCCGACTCGCTCGGCGCTCTCTACACGCCGCTGGCCGTGGCCATCGCCGCGGCGGCCTGGTTCGTCAGCGGCAGCCCCACGCGGTTTCTCGCGGTGCTCGTCGTGGCCACGCCCTGCCCGCTGCTGATCGCGATCCCGGTGGCGATCATCGGCGCCGTGTCGCTCGCCGCCAAGCGCGGCATCGTGATCCGCGATCCCGCGATCCTGGAACGGCTCGACACCTGCCGCACGGCGATCTTCGATAAGACCGGGACGCTGACCTACGGGACGCCGAAGCTCACCGACGTTATCCCCATGGGGCGGCTCTCCGAGGGCGAGGTGCTGGCGCTCGCCGCAAGCCTGGAGGGCTACTCCAAACATCCGCTGGCCGCGGCCGTCGTACAGGCCGCCGCGGAGCGCTCCCTACAACTGCTCGACGTCGAGGCCCTCGCCGAGAAGCCAGGGCAGGGGCTCACGGGCCGCGTCACGCGGCCGGATGACGGCCACCAGCGGCACGACGTGGTGATCACGAGCCGGCAGAAACTGGCGACGCTCGATGCGGCGGCCGCCGCTCGGCTGCCGCCCGTGGCGGGTGGCCTCGAATGCATCGTCGTGGTGGACGGCGCCACGGAGGCCGTGCTGCGCTTTCGCGACACACCCCGGGCCGACGGCCGCTCGTTCGTCAGCCATCTGTCACCCGCCCACGGACTGTCCCGCGTGATGCTCGTCTCCGGCGACCGCGAGAGCGAGGTCAAGTGGCTGGCCGACGTCGTCGGCATCAAGGAGGTGCATGCGGGAATCCAGCCCGAGGGCAAGCTCCGGCTCGTCGAGGAAGCGACGGCCCAGGCCGCCACCGTGTTCGTTGGCGATGGCATCAACGACGCGCCCGCGCTGGCCGCGGCCACGGTGGGCATCGCCATGGGCACGGCGAGCGACGTGACGAGCGAGGCGGCCGGTGCCGTGGTGATGGATTCGGCGCTGGAACGGGTCGACGAACTGTTCCATATCGGCCGCCGGCTGCGCAGCGTGGCACTGCAAAGCGCCGTGGGGGGCATGGCGGCCAGCCTCGCGGGCATGGCCTTCGCGGCGGCGGGCTACCTGCCGCCGGCCGCCGGGGCGATGGTGCAGGAGGCGATCGACGTGGCCGCCGTGCTCAACGCGCTGCGGGTGGCCTGGCGGCCCGGGGCGCTCAGCGATTACCACTGACGTCGCCTCCCGCGGCCCCCCAAAGCCCACCTTCCGCCGCTCATACGCTTCCCGGCACCCCCGGGTTCGCTCGCCGGCCCGCAGTGTGAGATTTCGATGACGACGGCCGGACTTCCTTGCCCGTCCGCAGCCGTGGCCGTAGGTTGCCGGGTGGTCGGCGGCTGCGGGCCTGAGGAGATTCGGCATGGAGCATCTGGACGGACTCGGCGCACTGTCCCTGGGCCAGACGCTCCTCCTGCTCGCGGCGCTCGTGATCGCCTTCGGCTTCGAGGTCATCAACGGCTTCCACGACACGGCCAACGCCGTGGCCACGGTGATCTACACCAAGTCGCTGCGGCCCACGCCGGCGGTCGTCTGGTCGGGCCTCTGGAACTTCATCGGCGTCCACGCCGGTGGCATCGGCGTGGCCTTCAGCATCGTCCACCTGCTGCCCGTCGACCTGCTGGTCGACATCAAGTCGGGCCGCGGGCTGGCAATGGTGCTCTCCCTGCTCGGGGCGGCGATCACCTGGAACTTCGCCACCTGGTACCGCGGGCTGCCCGCCTCCAGTTCCCATTCCCTGATCGGCTCGATCATGGGGGTGGGGATGATGAACGCCTGGCTGGAACACGGCTCTGCCTTTCAGGGGATCAACTGGCACAAGGCGACGGAGGTGGGGACGGCCCTCATCCTGTCCCCCGTCATCGGCTTCGGCCTGGCCGCCCTGCTGCTCATGCTCTGCAAGGCGCTCGTGCCGGCGCGGGAACTCTACGAGCCCCCACGCGACGATCGGCCGCCGCCCTGGTGGATCCGGGCCCTGCTCGTGGGCACCTGCACGGGCGTCAGCTTCGCGCACGGCTCCAACGATGGCCAGAAGGGCATGGGGCTGATCATGCTCGTGCTCATCGGCATCGTGCCCGCCACCTTCGCCCTCGACATGGGCACGTCTGCCGACGACATCACGACCACCATCGCGGCGGCACGACGACTGGAGCAGGAACTCTCCGATCCGCAGCTCGTGCAGATGATGAACGCCCTCAAGGAGCAGCATCTGGCCACGGCCCGGGTGCTGACGCTGTCGCGGTCGGCGGCCGTCGCGGCCGACGAGTCGCTGGAGGTCCCGGCGACGGCGCTGACCGACGGCCTCGTGGACCGGGTCTTCGATCCCTTCCCCGGAAACGACGCGGTGCTGGCCATGCTCGAGCCGGTGTCGCTGGCCCGGGAGGTGGTGGCGAGCCTCGATGGCCTGACGAGTTTCGACGACCTCCGTGCCGCCGAGCGCTGGAAGCTGCGCACGAACCTCGTCGAGCTGGGGGCCGCGGTGCGCACGCTGCTGCGGCAGTTCGGCGAGACCCTCGCCGCGGATCGGCGCACGCTGCTCAAGGGCCTGGCCGGGCAGCTGTCCAAGCCCGTGGAATACGTCCCCGAGTGGGTCGTGATGGGCGTCGCCCTGTGCCTGGGGATCGGCACGATGTTCGGCTGGGAGCGGATCGTGAAGACGGTCGGCGAGAAGATCGGCAAGACGCACCTCACCTACGCCCAGGGCGGTGCGGCGGAACTCGTCGCCGCCACCACGATCGGGCTGGCCGACTCGCTGGGCATGCCGGTGAGCACGACGCACGTGCTCTCCTCGGGTGTGGCCGGGACGATGTGGGCCAACAAGTCGGGCATTCAGCCGGAAACCGTCCGCGAGATCGCCCTGGCCTGGGTGCTCACGCTCCCCGTGGCGATGGCCCTGGCAGGCGGCCTGTACTGGCTGGCCACGTGCCTGACGGGATGAGGGCTACGGCATGAGCACGCCGGCGATGGCCGCCGACAGGGCCGTGGCCAGCGTGCTGATGACGAGCATCTTCACGCCCAGCCGGGCCAGTTCGCCGCGGCGCTCGGGTATCAAGGCCCCGATGCCGCCCACCTGGATGCCGATGCTCGATATGTTGGCGAAGCTGCACATGGCGATCGTGGCCAGCGACACCGACCGCGGACCCAGCGCCCCGCCGCGGGCCAGCGCCCCCAGCGCCTCGTAGGCCACCATCTCGTTGAGCACCGTGCGCGTGCCCAGCAGCCCGCCCACCGTGCCGCACTCGGCCCAGGGCACGCCGATCAGCCAGGCCACGGGCGCCAGCAGCCCGCCCAGGATCCGCTGCAGCGACAGGTCGGGATCGGCCCACCAGCCGCCGATCCAGGATAGCGCCATGTTCACCAGCGTCACCAGCGCGATGAAGGCGATCAGCACCGCCCCCACGTTGGCCGCCAGGATCATCCCCTCGCGGGTGCCCCGGGCCGCGGCGTCGATGACGTTGGCGTCGATCCGCTCCCCGCTCACGTCCAGCCTGCCCAGCGTCTCGGGCCGGCCGGTCTCGGGAATGAAGATCTTGGTCAGGTAGATCGTGGCCGGGAAGGTCATGAGGATGGCGGTGAGCAGATCCTCTGAACGGCAGCCGAACGCCATGTAGGCCCCGAGCACGCCCCCCGACACCAGGCCCATGCCGCTGACCATCACGACCGCCAGTTCCGATCGTGTCAGGCCGGCCAGGTAGGGTCGGACCACGAGCGGGGCCTCGGTCTGGCCGAGGAAGATGCTGGCGGCGGCGTTGAGCGTTTCGGCACCGCTCGAGCCCAGCACCTTGGCGGTCAGCCAGGCGAAGCCGCGGACCACCACCTGCATGACGCCCAGGTGGTAGAGCACGGCGAACAGCGCGGCCACGAACACGATCGTGGGCAGGACGCGGAAGGCGAACACGAAGCCCACGGGGCCGTCGGCGGCGACGAGCTGGGGGCCGAACACGAATCGCGCGCCTTCCTCGGCACAGGCCAGCACGCTCTCCACCCAGGCACTGGCCCAGGAAAGCGCCGTGCGGCCGGCCTCGAAGCGCAAGAGGATCGCGCCGCAGATCCATTGCAGGGCCAGGCCGCCGATCACCATGCGTGGGGAAATCGCCCGCCGGTTCTCCGAGCAGGCCCAGGCCACGGCCAGGATCACGACCATGCCCAAAAGCCCGCGGTAGTGGTCGAAGGAATCCATGGACGATCCTGTGTGAGTCAGAGGCGTTCCAGCACCAGCGGCCGGTGCGACGGCGGCTCGGAGCCGATCTGCACCGCCTGCCGCATCATCTCCAGGGCCGCGGGGAGCGCCGCGGCGTGGCCGGGATTGTAGTGCAGCTCGGCGATCGCTTCGCCGGCCACGACTCGATCCCCCACCTTGCGTCGCAGGACGATGCCGGCGGCGTGGTCGATCGGCGACTGCACCGTGCTGCGGCCCGCGCCCAGGAGCATCGATGCCTGCCCCACCGACCAGGCCCGGAGCCGCTCGAGGTAGCCGGTGGCGGGAGCCGGAAAGGCCGCTACGGCGGCGGCGCTGGGGAGCACGCCCCGGGGGTCTTCGCAGACGCGGGGCTCGCCCCCCTGCGCCGCGATCACGCGCCGAAAGCGGTCAAGCGCGGTCCCGTCGGCCACGACGCCGCGGCACTTCGCCAGCGCCTCGGCGCGATTCGCCGCCACCCCTGCGGCGAGGAGCATCTCGGCCGCCAGCTCCAGCGACACCTCCATCAGGTCGGCCGGCCCGGCGCCACGCAGGCAGTCGATGCTCTCCTGGACCTCGAGGGCGTTGCCCACGGTGAGCCCCAGTGGCTCGTCCATGCTCGTGAGCAGGGCCCGGACGGGCTTCCCCAGGGCGCGGCCGATCGTGGTCATGCTGCCGGCCAGCATCCGGGCATCCTCGGGCCGCGACATGAAGGCCCCGTCGCCGGTCTTGACGTCGAGGACGAGCGCGTCGATCCCCTCGGCCAGTTTCTTCGAGAGAATGGAGGCCGTGATCAGCGGGATCGACTCCACGGTGGCCGTGGCGTCACGGAGCGCGTAGAGCACGCGGTCCGCCGGCGCGATCTCCGCCGTCTGGCCCGCCAGCACGAGCCCGCATTCCCTGGCGATGCGCCGGTAGGACGCCAGATCGACACCGACGCAAAAGCCGGGAATGCTCTCCAGTTTGTCGAGCGTGCCGCCGGTGTGCCCGAGGCCGCGGCCCGAGACCATGGGCACGGTGACACCGCAGGCCGCCACGATGGGCGCCAGGATCAGGCTCGTCTTGTCCCCCACGCCCCCGGTGGAGTGCTTGTCGACCTTGGGGCCCGGGATGTCGGAGAGGTCGATGATCGTGCCCGAGTGGAGCATGGCCGCAACGAGCGCCGCGGTCTCGGCGGGATCCATGCCGCGCCATACGATCGCCATGAGCAGTGCCGCCCACTGGTATTCCGGCACCTCGCCCGACGCGATGCCGCGCACCAAGAAGCCGATCTCGTCGCTCGACAGGCCGCCGCCGTCGCGCTTGCGGCGGATCAGGTCGACGGCGCGCATCGGCGATGCCTTTCCCTTCCTGGCCCGGCGTCAGTGCTGGGCCGTGCCGAATTGGCGGTCGCCGGCGTCGCCGAGCCCCGGCACGATGAAACCCATGGCGTTGAGGCCCTCGTCGAGGGCGGCCACGTGGATCGACACGTCCGGACCTGCCTGCTGCAGGCAGGCCAGCCCCTCGGGCGCGGCGATCAGGGCCAGGAACACGATGCGGGGGATGCCCGCAGCACGGAGGATCTCGCAGGTGCGTAGCGCCGAACCGCCCGTGGCCAGCATGGGGTCGACCACGATGGCGAGCCCGGCTCCGCAGGAGCGGGGCAGCTTGTTGTAGTACTCCTGCGGCTGCAGCGTGGCCTCGTCGCGGTACAGGCCGATGTGCCAGACCTCGGCGTCGGGGATCAGTTCCAGGAGTCCGTCGGCCATCCCCAGGCCGGCCCTGAGGATCGGCACGATGGCGATGCGCTCGGCGATGCGCCGGCCGCGGGCCGTCCCGAGCGGCGTGACGGCCTCGACCTCGGCGGTGGGGAGCTCGGCCGTGGCCTCCACGGCGAGGAGCCTGGTGAGCTGGCGGACGACGCGGCGGAAGGCGGGCGGCTGCGTGGCCGGATCCCGCAGCGCCACCACATGGTGGGCCACCAGCGGATGGGTCGAGACGTGAACGCCCGGCACGGCGAAGTCCTTTCGATTCCGACGACAAGAGATCATACGACCGCCGTCGGTCCTGTCGACCAAGCCCGTTCCCGGAAACGTGTGACAATTGTGTGGACGTCCCCAACGGGCTATACCCGTTGCATCCCCCGGCATCGGCACCACCCCATGACGACACCCGAATACGACGGCGTTGACGCCGTCGCGCTCGTCGCCGCAGCCCTGCGGGCCACGGCCCACGCGCATGCGCCCTACTCCGGCTGGCAGGTCGGCGCAGCCGCCGAGTTCGCCGATCGACCCGGCGTCGTGTACCTGGGTGCCAACGTCGAGAACGGGTCGTATGGGCTGACGATGTGCGCGGAACGGACGGCGATCTTCGCGGGCGTCGTGGCCGGGGCCCGGCGGCTACAGCGCGTGGCGCTCACCTGCCGGGATCGCTCGGCCGCGCCGGTGCCGGCGATCGTTCCCTGCGGCGCGTGCCTGCAGGTGATGACGGAATTCGGCGGCCCCGACACGGAGATCGTGATCGAGGGTGCCGGCACGTTCCGGCTCCGAGATTTTCTGCCCCGGCCCTTCGGCACCGACGTCACGGTGCCACGCGCAGGCAGATGAGCGTGCGATCGTTCCGCAGGTAGAGCCGGCCTGCGGCCAGTGCCGGCAGGGCGCGGATCGCTCCGGCCTCCGTCCCCGCGGCGAAGGGACGGGCCCGCGACACGATCCGCGGCCCGCCCACGGCCGGGTCGACGAGCAGCAGTTCACCGTCGGTCTTGGCGACGATGAGCCTGCCGGCGGCGGCCAGCAGCGTGCCGTAGCCGAAATGGTTCTCCTGCCAGCGCACCCTGCCCGTGTCCCGCTCGAAGCAGGTAAGGGTGGCCGGCGGCACGTCGTCGCGGCCGTCGATGCCGATCACGAGATCGGCCACGGCCACGGGCGTGCAGTACTGCGTGGCCAGCGGCCGCTCGCCCTGCCAGAGGGGCCGCACCGCCCGGTCGTCGAAGGCCGCGTACACCGCCCCCACGCCGTAGGATGCGGTCACGAACAGATGGCCGTCGGAGAACACCAGCGGCGTGGCGGCATTGACGGTGGGACCACGCTTGCCGAAGGGAAAACTCCAGCGCACGGCACCGTCACCCGCGGCCACGAGATGGCAGGAGGATCGTGTCACCGCCAGCACGTGGGGCATGCCCTGGAGACTGACGGCGACCGGCGCCGAGTACCCGGCGGCGTCTGCCGTCGCCGTCCAGGCCGTGGCCCCTGTGTCGAGCGTGAAGGCCACGAGGCCGGCATCCTTGCGGCCGCCCACGTTGACGATGACGCGATCGGCCGCGACCAGGGGTGTCGAGCCGGCGCCAAAGTAGCCTTCTGGGGCGTCGAACTCGCGATGCGTGCGCCGGGACCAGATTCGCCGGCCGGTCGCCGCGTCGACGCAGGCCAGCACGCCCTGGGCGCCGAACACGATGACGCGGTCGCCGTGCACCAGCGGCACGCAGAGAGGTCCGTCGCCGCCCCCCACCTGCGGCACGAAGGTGGTGGGATGCGAATCCCGCCACAGCGTCTCGCCCGTGGCGGCGTCGAGGGCTTCGAGCACCTCGTCGGCGGCGACACGGTGAAAGAGGAACGCCCGGCCGCCGGCCACCGCCACCCCGGCGTATCCGGCCCCCACGTCCCGGCGCCAGACGACGGCCGGCCCCGCAGCGGGCCAGGAGTCGGCGAGTTTCTCGTCGGCGGCGGCGACGCCCGATCGGGAAGGCCCGAGGATCTGCGGCCAGTCGCCGGCGCGTGCCGAGACGGTCGCGAACACCCCGCAGAGCAGCCCAAGCGCCAGTCGCTGGCCGGTCGGCAGGGCCGCCCCGGAGCGGTCCCGGGCCCGTCGCTCCCCTGCAGGTGTCACGACGTGCGGCCCCGCTGCCGGAAGTATTTGAGACCGGGCACGAAGAAGCAGGCCCCGCTCACCAGCCCGAAGATGACGTGCTGGTAATCGGGCACCAGGCACATCAGCAGCGCCGTGGCGAAGAGCACCGCGGCCTGCACGTAGAACGTGCCGGAGAGGATACCGGCCTTGGCGAAGAACACCACGCCGGCGAACAAGGCCAAGACCGGAGACAGCGTGAGCACGGGCAGGGACTGCGGCCCTGCGGGCGTGGGCACGGTGAGCCAGGCCTCGACCCAGAAAAGCAGCACGCTGGCGATCACGCTACCGCCCCAGACGTGTGCGATCTGTCGCTCGACGGCCGTCACCGGCCCCGTGCGATGCCGCAGTGCCCAGAAGATCGGCGCCCACAGCGCGAGCCCGCCACCCCAGAGCACGACGTACGGCCAGCGGCTGGCCACACCCTGCCAGGCCAGCACGTCGGTGGTCACGCAGAGGCCGAGGACGACCACCGAGTGCCACATCCAGAGCAGGCCCCAATTCTCCAGCACGACGGCGTGATGGGTCTCCCGGAAGATGCGCGACACGACGTCGGCGAAACCGCCCCGCCGGGCGGCCACGGGCTCGCCGTGCAGGAACGAGCGGAGGTCGGCGCCCAGATCGGCCGCCGATTCGTAGCGGAGATCCTGTGGCTTCTGCAGGGCTTTGAGCGCGATCATCTCCAGGTCGCGATCCACCTGCGGGGCGATCGATCGTGGCAGCGGCGGGTCGGTCTCCAGCACCGCCAGCAGCGTGTCCATCGGATTGGAGGCCTGGAAGGGTGGGCGGCCGGTGAGCATCTGATAGAGGATCGCCCCCAGGCTCCACACGTCGCTGGTGGCCCCGACGTCGCCGCGGCTGCCGGCGGCCTGCTCCGGCGACATGTAGCAGGGCGTGCCCAGGATGGCGCCCGTGTGCGTCACCGACTCGTTCCCCTCCAGCCGCTTGGCCAGGCCGAAGTCGGTGACGTGCGGTGCTCCCGCCGCGTCGATGAGGATGTTCGAGGGTTTCAGGTCACGGTGCAACACGCCGCGGGCGTGGGCCACGTGCACCGCCTCGGCCACGCTGGCCAGCAACGCTGCGGCTTCCCGGGGCGGCAGCGGACCGGCGGCCAGCTTCCGGGCCAGCGTCGTGCCTTCGATGAACCGCATGCTGTAGAAGGGGTGGCCGTCGCATTCCCCGACCTCGAAGATGGAGACGATGCCCGGGTGATCGAGGCGGGCGGCGGCTTCGGCCTCGCTGCGAAACCTGGCCAGATCGGCCTCACTGGCCAGATCGCGCCGCAGCAGCATCTTCACCGCCACCATGCGGTCCAGGCTCCGCTGCCGCGCCCGATACACCACGCCCATGCCGCCGCGGCCGATCTCCTCGAGCAGTTCGTAGTCGCCCAGCGACACCGGCAGTGTCGCGCCGCCCGGCATGAAGCCATCCGGCCTGCGCCGTGGTTCACTCGGGCGACTGGCCACGTCCCGCCGTTCCAGAATCGTCGATTCGTCGGCCACGGCGTCGGCCAGCGACATGGCCGCGAACAATTCGCGAAGTTGTCCGGCAAGCGCGGGATGCGCGGCGGTCATCGTCTCCAGAAACTCGGTGGCCTCGGCCCCGCGCCGTTCCGACAAGGCGTCGACGAGGTCGGCCAGCAAGGCCTCCTGGTCGGGGGTCAGCGGTTCATCGACGGCCCGCGGCCGTCCCCGTGTCGACGGCATCATGCTCTGGCCACTCCGCGGAGACACACGTTCCTACCCTTGCAATAGTAGACGGCAGGCCGAACCGGGGAGTCGGCCCGCGGACAGTCAGCCGCCGGACCCCGCCGGCTCCACCCCCGGTTCACCGTCGAGCAGGGACCGCAGCCGGCGCATGGCCCGCAGGTACCGCATGCCGGCGGCGGGCTTCGTCAGGTCCAGCACCTCGGCCGCCTCGGCGGTGGAAAGGTGTTCGAAGTGGCGCAGCAGCACGATCTGCCGGTCGGCGTCGTCGAGCAGTTCGACCGCGGCCGCGAATCGTCGTTCCAGTTCGTGCCACGTGGCGGCGGCGGCGGGAGTCAGTTCGCGGTCGGCCACCTGGCCGAGGACGTCGGCCCGCGACGGCTCCCCGTCGCCGGCCACCAGCGGCACTTCGCGGTCCAGGCTGCGACTGGCGGCGACACGGTGCCGGCGATGGGCGTCGATGAGGCGGTCGCGAGCCATGTGCCGCAACCAGAGCCGAAACGGCATCGTGGGGTTGGCGAGATAGTCGCCCAGTCGCCGGTTGGCCTCGATGAGCACGTCCTGCACGATGTCGCTGGCATCCACCCGACGCTCGATGACGCGGTCCATGCGTTGGTCGATCATGCGCCGGATCGCCGCCCGGTGCCGCTCCAGGAGGCGGTTGACGGCGTCGCCGTCGCCATGACGGACCCGATCGAGGAGTTCGATGGTGGGCTGCGCGGCACCTGGTTCGACAGCCACGGGGTCGCGGGGCGGTCCGGGCATGCTGGTCATGGGGATCGTGCCGGGGATGCGGGGGCCTTCCTCATCCTACCAACGTGTCGCGTCCCCCCGTCGGGGTCGGTCGTGCCCGGGATGCCGCGGATGCCGGCCGTGCGGGTGCCCGGCCGCAGAGACGGCAGATTTTTCCGGTTCGGTATTTTTGCCCGCCGCCGGAACGTGATCCATAATCGCCGGCGGTCAACGGAGCGACCGCTGGTTGCCGCCCCCTGGTGCGGCCTCCTGCGAACGGATTGCCCTCGTGACAGGCGTCTGCCTTCCGATCTCGTGGTTCGGCCGGTTACCGGCCCTCGCCCGCGGCATCGTCCTGCTCCTCGCGGTGTTCGCGACTGCCCGGGCGGTCGAGGCACCGCGGCTGCCCCCCGATCCTCCGGCCGCGGCGACTCACGAGGACCTGGCCTCGCGCACCACGGCACTGGCGCACCAGGGCCGCTGGGCCGACGTGGTCAGCATCTGCGAGACCGCCGCGCGGAAGGGCACGCTCGAGCCGGCGCTGGCCCGGCAGTATGACCTGGCGAAACTCCACTGCGACATCGCGCGGCGGCATGCGGAACCCGCCTTCCGCCAGCAACTCGCGCGGCTCGATGAAACGACCGCACGGCGGGTCTACGCGGAGGTGCTGGCCCGCATCGGGTCGCACCACGTCGAAAATCCCGACTTCACGCGCCTGGCCGGCCGCGGCCGACTGGCCATCGACGTGGCCCTCGAGGATCCGACGTTCATGGCCCTGCATGGCACGCAGGCCACGCCCGAACGCCGAACCGCCTACCGCGACCAGGTGGAGCGGATCGTGGCCTCGCGGCCGGTGGGCACCCAGCACGACGCCGAGACGGTCGCGGCCTGGATCGCCAGGGCAGCCCATTCGATCCTGGGGATTCCGCCGGCAGTCACGCTCCTGGAGATGTCGGCGGCGGCCGTGGGCGGCCTCGACGAGTACTCGGCCTTCCTCACCAACGGCCAGCTCGACGACCTCTACGCGCAGATCGAGGGCAACTTCGTAGGCCTGGGCGTGGAGCTGAAAAGCGCCGCCGACGGGCTGCTCGTCGTGCACGTCATCCCCGGCAGTCCCGCCGAGCGGTCCGGCATCCGCGCCGGTGACCATCTCGTGGGCGTCGGCGGCCGTTCGCTCGGCGGCATGACGGTCGACGAGGCGGCCCACCTCCTGCAGGGCCCGGAGGGTTCGCTGGTGACGCTGGCGATCCTCAGGCATCCGGCGCCGGCACGGGCGGTGACCGTGCGCCGCGAGCACGTGGAGGTGCCCAGCGTGGAGCAGCCCCGGATCGTCGACCGGGCCGCGGGCGTGGCCGCGCTCAAGGTGACGAGTTTCCAGAAGACGACGGCCGCCGATCTGGAGTCGGCCCTGCGCCGCCTGGATGCCGCCGGCATGAAGTCGCTCGTCGTCGATCTGCGGGGCAACCCCGGCGGGCTGCTTTCGGCGGCGGTCGACGTCGCCGACTTGTTCCTGGAACGCGGCCTCGTCGTCGCCACCCGGGGCCGCAGCCCCGAAGAGGACTTCAACTACTCGGCAGGCCGGCCCGGCACCTGGCGGATGCCGCTGGTGCTGATCATCGACGGCGACTCGGCCAGTTCGAGCGAGATCTTCGCCGGAGCGATCCGCGACCACGGCCGGGGCACGATCGTGGGCTCGCGGAGTTACGGCAAGGGCTCGATCCAGGGCATCTTCCCGCTCGATGCGGCGGGGGTGGGGATGCGGCTCACGACGGCCAAGTTCTTCTCCCCCAAGGGCCTGCCCTACAGCGGCGTGGGCGTGGAGCCCGATGTGACCGTGCACGTCACGGCCCGCCCGCTCGATGGCGCGGGCGCGGCCGCCGATCCGGACTCCGACGTGGCGCTTGCCGCGGCCGTGGATGCGGTGCGTCGGGCGACACCGCGACCCGCCGCCCGGCCGGCCGCGCACAGTGCCGCCCGCTGACCCTCCGCGGCGGGGGCGCCGGGCTACTTGAACTGGGCTCGGGCCACCGCTAGTCTGGCCTTCGGCCGACGGATCCCCCGCTGAATTCTTCTTCTGGCTGCGGGGGAATACGCGACCCGACACGATGGCGGCGCCAGTCTCCACTGCGCCCGAATGTGTCGTCGCGGCCGAATGCCAGCGTGATTCCGACCGTTGTCGAAACCCCAGAAGCAGGAAGGACCTCGTCATGACCACCGCCCGTTCCAGCGCCATCGCCGCCATCAACAATTACAAGTCCAACGGCCAGGCATGGAACTTCCGCGAGACGCCCACCAGCGAGATCTTCGGCTCCAACGTGTTCAGCGACGCGGTCATGAAGGACCGTCTGCCGAAGAGCGTCTACAAGGCGATGCAGGCCTCCATCAAGCAGGGCAAGCCTCTCGATCCGAACATCGCCGACGCCGTGGCCCTGGCCATGAAGGATTGGGCGATCGAGAAGGGGGCCACGCACTACGCGCACGTCTTCTACCCGCTCACCGGGATCACCGCCGAGAAGCACGACAGCTTCCTGTCCCCCACCGGAGACGGCGACGCGATCGCCGAATTTTCCGGCAAGGAACTGATCCAGGGTGAACCCGACGCCTCCAGTTTCCCGTCGGGCGGCCTGCGGGCCACGTTCGAGGCCCGCGGCTACACCGCCTGGGATCCGACGAGCCCCGCCTACATCCTCGACAACCCCAACGGCACCACGCTCTGCATCCCCACCGCATTCTGCTCCTGGACCGGCGAGGCGCTCGACAAGAAGACGCCGCTGTTGCGGTCGATGCAGGCCGTCGACAAGCAGGCGCGCCGCGTGCTCGCCCTGTTCGGCCACAAGGACGTGGGCCAGGTGACCGCCTCGGCCGGTCCGGAACAGGAATACTTCCTCATCGACCGCAACTTCTACTTTTCCCGGCCCGACCTGCTGATGACCGGCCGGACGCTGTTCGGCGCCAAGCCGCCCAAGGGGCAGGAGTTCGAGGACCAGTATTTCGGAGCCATCCCCGAGCGGGTGCTGGCCTGCATGCTGGAGGGCGAGCGTGAGCTCTTCAAGCTCGGCGTGCCGGTCAAGACACGGCACAACGAGGTGGCTCCCAGCCAGTACGAGATCGCCCCCATCTACGAAAACGCCAACATCGCCACCGATCATCAGCAGACCATCATGCAGACGCTGACCCGCGTGGCGCAGAAGTACGGCATGGCCTGCCTGCTTCACGAGAAGCCCTTCGCGGGCATCAACGGCTCGGGGAAGCACGTCAACTGGTCGCTGGGCTGCAAGCTGGGCAACCTGCTCGAGCCGGGCGAGACGCCGCATGCCAACATGCAGTTCCTGGTGTTCTGTGCCGCCGTGATCCGTGCGGTGCACATGCACGCCGACCTGTTGCGGGCCGTGGTGGCCGCCAGCGGCAATGACCATCGACTGGGGGCCAACGAGGCGCCGCCGGCGATCATCTCGATCTTCCTCGGCGACCAGCTGGCCGACGTGTTCGAGCAGATCGAGAAGGGCAAGGCCACGAGCTCCAAGTCGACCGGCACGCTGACGGTGGGCGTCGATACGCTGCCCACGCTTCCCAAGCACGCCGGCGATCGCAACCGCACCAGCCCCTTCGCCTTCACCGGCAACAAGTTCGAGTTCCGGGCCGTGGGCTCGAGCCAGTCGATCGCCGGTCCGCTCGTGGCCCTGAACACGATCATGGCCGAGAGCCTCGACTACATCGCCACGGAACTCGAGAAGGCCATCGGCGGCGACTCCTCGAAGCTCGCCGCGGCCGTGGAGAAGCTGCTGCAGAAGATCGTCTCGGAGCACAAGGCCGTGATCTTCAACGGCAACGGCTACTCGCAGGAGTGGCACGACGAGGCCAAGAAGCGCGGCCTGCCCAACCTGAAGGCCACGCCCGAGGCGCTCGACGTGCTCGTGGCACCGAAGAACGTGGCGCTGTTCGAGAAGTACGGCGTGCTCTCCAAGCGGGAGATGGAGAGCCGCTACGACATCTACATGGAGCGGTACTGCAAGGACATCAACACCGAGGCCAATTCCGCACTGCAGATCGCCAAGACGATGATCCTGCCGGCGGGATATCGCTATCAGGGCGAACTGGTCGACACGGCCACGAAGCTCAAGAGCCTCGGGAACGCGGTGCACATGGGCACGCTCGACAAGCTCACGAAGCTGGTCGGGGAATTCGAGGGCCGCATCGAATCCCTGGAGAAGACGCTCGCCCATCACGGCGGCGGCAACCTCCGCGCCGAGGTCACGCACTTCCACGACGACGTGATCCCGGCCATGGTGGCCCTGCGGGAGACGGCAGACCAGATCGAGACCGTGCTTCCCGACGACACCTGGCCGCTGCCCACCTACCGCGAGATGCTGTTCATCAAGTGAACCAGCGGGACCTCGGCGCGGCGATCGCGGCGGAGTGCGCCGGGCTGGGCCTGGACGTGCCGGAGACGGCGCTGTCCGGGCTGGCCGCCTACGCGGTCAGCCTCTGGGCCTGGAACGAGCGACTCAACCTCACGCGGCACACCGACGTCGCCCTCTTCGTGTCCCGCGACGTGGGTGACGCGCTGGCCATCGCGCCACACCTGGCACGCGGTGAGCGGGTGCTCGACGTGGGCACGGGGGGTGGCGTGCCCGGCGTGCTCCTGGCGATCCTGCGGCCCGATCTGCGGGTGGAATTGGCCGAGAGCGTGGCCAAGAAGGCCCGTGCCGTGGCCGAGATCGTTCGCGAGATCGGCCTCGCCGTGCCGGTGCACGCAGGCGCGGCGCAAGCGCTCGTGGCCGGCCGGCCGGCGGGTCCGGCTCGCTTCGACACGCTCGTGGTCCGGGCCGTGGCTCCGCTGCCCAAGCTGCTGGGCTGGTTCGAGCCGCTGTGCGCCGACTTCGGCCGGATGCTCGTGGTGAAGGGGCCGAGTTGGGAGGCGGAGTGGTCCGAGGCGCGCGGCCGGGGGCTGGGACGGCGCGTCACCGTGCGGCGCATCGCTTCCTGGCCGATCCGCGGTCGCGATGCGGAGAGCGTGCTCATCGAGATCCTGGGCCGCGGCGGCCCCTGAGGGCCCTTGCCCGCCGCTCAGAGGTTCATGCCCAGGTAACCGCCGGCGGCGTCGCTGGCCGCCTGTTCCCGGGCCAGTCGCTCCAGGGCCCGCGTCAGGTCGCCGGCCGCGATGTAGCGGTCGAATTCGATCTCCACGGCGCGGCGTGCCGTCAGGGCCAGCCAGGCCACGGCCGGCTGCGTGAGCCAGTCGCAGGTCTCCCGGTCCAGTTCCATGGCCAGATCGGAGCCGATCGTGTGGATGTCGGCATCGTCCGTGATCAGCGTGCCTTCGAAGGCATACCGTACCCAGCCCACGGCCGGGTCGTTCGTGAACGAGAACGTGCAGGTCCCGTTCGTGAGATAATAGGTGTTCCGCAGGCCATGCCGGGCCACGGCCTGCTGCATCCGTTCCAGCCGGGCCCGATACACGGGCGAGGCGTCGAGCGGGATGTCGAGTCGCGGTGCACTGCGTAGCGGAGTGCAATCGAAGGCAATGGCGACGGCGGGAGCAGCGACGGGAGCAGTCATGACAGCGGGATTCTATCGCGCCGCCCTGCCCGCCGTCCTCACGGTACTCCTGGCCATGGCCTGCCGCGGACCCGAGCCCGGCCCCGGCGAGCGTGTCTCCGAGTCGCGGCGGCTCATGGGGATGCCCTGGACGATCACGGTGTATGCCGCCAGTCAGGCTGCCGGCCGGACCGCCATTGCCGC
>Ga0129333_10002304_pt1 | contig 17717 bp, 13 predicted proteins | sample CPB6_08_DNA_FD_94474 | JGI IMG/M metagenome (GOLD analysis project Ga0129333, IMG submission 94474) | Freshwater to marine salinity gradient microbial communities from Chesapeake Bay, USA - CPBay_Sum_0.6_0.8_DNA | ecosystem: Environmental > Aquatic > Marine > Coastal | place: USA: Chesapeake...
TACGCTGATAGTGATTTCCATCATGGTACAATCTATCGCGCTTGTAATTTTAAATATTGCGGACTTTCAGACCCAAAGAAAGATTTCTACTATGCAGACGGAACTAAACACTCTAGAGGCAAAATTAAAGGTGCTGCAGGAGAGTGGAAAGAACGCTCCCGCAAGCACCGATATGTAATGATATTTGATAAGAGTTTAGAACTCTTATGGTGATTTAATTCTAATATTATCTGCTCTTTTTAATCTATCATCAACATACTGAGTAGAATTAGAATATAACATTAATTTTCTACTATCATTTAAAAATTGTTGTAAATATTCTCTTCTTAAAACAAATATAGTTCTTTTATCATCATTTTTTCTAACTTCGTGCTCATAATTTGTAACTGAAGTGGTAATATTATATTTTGTTATGATTGTTTTTAATCCACTATCATAAAATTTTACATATGAAGTATTTGGTTCAATATCAGTAGATGGTCTTGGAGATTTGAAGTTTTTATCTACAATTAATTTTTCTGGTAGAATTAATCTACCTTTAGAATCTTTTACTTCTATTGTTTCATAAAATCTTGCATCATTTAAAGAATTTCCATAAATTTTTTCAGCGTAAAGAAAAATATCCTTGTCTGATAAAGGCCATTGATCCCGAATATTGCGAATACCTGCACTAATTAAAACTACCCAATCAAGATCAGAATCTCCATATAATTCTTCTGCAACATTATCTGGACGATCCCCGTCTCTGATTATATACTTGTTAAATGCAGTTATATAGTTTTGAATATCTTCTCTAATTTTAACTCTTTTAAATATATTTTTTACGGTAATATATTCTGATGAAGAATTTCTATCAGATAAAGGTGAAAGATATTCTAAATCTGGAAGTTCTCTAAAATATCCCATTTTAGTATCCTACTCCTTCTGTTCCACCATTTCTCTTATATGTTAAATCTGATCCAGAAACTTTGTTACCCTTATCATCTTTATCATAATCACTGTCATAAATTGGAACTAGTTCTTTAAATGTCAAATCCATAATTATAGAAACTGGAGTTCCATCTGCATAAGTTGCATAAACATTTTCACCAGTGTAGTTTACACTCATATCAGTTAAAGCACATTGCTTAAATTTATTTAAAAATGGATGATCAGTATTTCCTTTTCTGTAAGTAAGTTCAAAAATATTTGGAGTTTCTAAAAATGCAGCATTCTGATAAACTTTTGGTGCCATATTTCTTTTAAAAGATCTTACGATAGATTTTATTTGAAGAGATTCATTTTCATCTCTTGGAGTCATTTTAAAAGAAAATCTAAAAGTTCTTAGAGTTACATTGTTAAAAAGTAACTCCATATTTGGATTAAATATTCTTCCTGTTGATCTTGCTAATAATTGATCTGGTGAAATATTTCCACCGAAAACATTTATTGCCTGTGAGGCAAAGACCCTGTTTATTGCTCTTATTGCGTCTTCATCCTTTATAACTGAGGTCAATATACCCTTATTACCAAATATCTCATCGATTTTTTTTGGAGCGTCTTTTGGATCCATCATAATTACTTCATTAACTGCACCTATCGCCATTGAGGCATAAGAATTTATAGTATCATCACCATATCCAACAGAATTGCTGTCTTGAATGTTTGAAGGCATTGGTAACAGAATAATTCCATCATCAACTAATTCTGCAACAGAAGAGGCAGTTGCTCCAACATTTGTTGCTTTTCCTATTCTTCTTCTAGAACTAGGATTTGCTGGTGTAGGTAGTCCTCCAGCAACATATTTTTTAATTGCAATTTGCAAATAATCTGTTGTTTCTGTTATTGCTTCGTAAGGATATCTTAGAACAGTAGTCATTATCCTTTTTTTAATTATTTAGTCTGATTTTTTTAAAAGGAAGAGCTTGTGCGTCTTTTAGTTCTTCTGGATAAATTACATGTAAAGGACCAACTATTTCATTCCAGGTATATTGTCTATGACCTCCCCAATGAAAATTAATCCCTTTAAATCCCCATTGAAACAATTCAGTAATTGCAACTAGTGGATATTCGTCATATCTAATATTTGAAGTTTTGGGACGATAAACAAAAGTGTAAAATTTTCCTACACTTGGACTTGTTGTTGTTTCTTTAAGAACTTCTAATAAACTCAACATTATGTCATCAGGATCTTCAACTCCAATTAGATCGTCATAATTTTTACGAAGACGATTATTTTTATCATCAGTTGGATTTGTTCTTTGCTTTAAAGTTTTTCTTGGCATTATTTAATACCTAATTCAGATTCTGTTAGCACCCTAAATTCATATCCACGATCAGCACACCAGTCTTTTGCTGCTTCCCATTTTGCTTGATTTTTTGCGTACTCATAAGCTTCATACAGATATGCTTTTGTTTGTCTTTTTGGTTTTGGTGGTGGTGCCATTTGCTTTTTTGGTTTAATTTCAATCATATATTTTTTGATTGATCCATTTTCTTCTTTTACTTTAATAAGAAAATCTGGAAAGTATCTATGAGGTTTATTATCTAATGGAGATCTATACCAAACAAACATTTCTTCATTAGACCATTCTAAAACATTTTCATTTGTATCACAATAAACCATAAATTTTCTTTCCCACAAAGATCTGTATATAATATTTGTCGGATCTCCAGCGTATTTTTTGGGATATGATGGTTTATATTTTCCTTTATATGACATCTAAATAACATTAATAGACCAATATTAGGTATTTAGAAATGCCAATTCCGTCAATTAATGCTCTTACAATGATAAGTGCTAAAGAGCAGTTTGGCAACGTTGCAAGAACTAATCAATTTCAAGTGTTTATTGAAAATGGGTGGGGAACTGACGGAACTAAAACACCATTTTTAGATCATTTAAAAAATTCCACTTTATACTATGGAATTGATTGGACTGCGACTTTTAGAAAAAAACTTTCTTTATTGTGTTTTGATGCAAATCTTCCTGCTTCTACTTATGCAACCGCAGAAGTAAAAGACAATTTTATGGGAGTTGCCCAAGAATTTGCACACACTAGAATTAATACTGATATTGATTTTAGTTTTTATGTTGATAGTAATTATTATGTCTTAACATTTTTTGAAGCATGGATGGATTATGTTTCTGGAGGAAACAGTAAAAAGTTATTAGCTTCAGATACGGTTCCAGATGAACCAAGTTTATATGATAATAATATTAATCCTTATTATAGAAGATTTAATTATCCAAAATTTTATAAAAATCAGTCTGGTATTTATATTAAAAAGTTTGAAAATAATTGGGACGTTGAAGGAACAACAAATATAACATATCAATTAATTAATGCATTTCCAAAATCTGTTGCTTCTATTCCTGTTACTTATGGAGAAGCAGAAGTTATGAAAGTAACGGTAACAATGAATTATGATCGTTATAGATTGTATAGAGAATTTGCAGGACCTCCAGTTGTTGTTGGTGCCATTAACAATCCCGATGGAACTTGGACAATTAATCTTGATATTGGTGGAGATATTATTACTAAGACAGTAAGTAATACCTTATATCAGAGTAGATATGCTGTACCAGTGCCATAAATAATTCCAACTGATTTGTCTAGGAAATTATGCCTTTACCAAAGATTACAACACCAACTTATGAGTTGGAAATTCCCTCTACTGGAAAAAAAATTAGATATCGTCCTTTTCTGGTAAGAGAAGAAAAAATTCTAATCATGGCATTAGAATCTGAGGATATGAAATCAATTACAGATGCTATTGTTCAAATATTAAGTGAATGTATTCAAACAAAAGGTGTTAATATATCCGAACTTGCAACTTTTGATATTGAGTATATTTTCTTAAATGTTAGAGCAAAGTCAATTGGTGAAAAAATAGAAGTTAATGTAACTTGTCCAGATGATGGAGAAACGCAAGTATCTACTGAAATTGATTTAGATACAATTAAAGTTCATAAAGAAAAAAATCACTCTAACATAATAAAGATAGATGATGAACTATCAATGAAAATGAAATATCCTTCACTGGAACAATTTGTTGAAAATAATTTTGAATTTCAAGAATCTAATGCTGATGTAGATAAGTCTTTAAATATGATTGTTTCTTGTATTGACATGGTATATACTCCAGAAGAGTGTTGGTCTGCTTCTGATTGCACAAAGAAAGAATTAGTAGAATTTGTAGAACAAATGAATACTAAACAATTTAAAGAAATTGAATCTTTCTTTACAACCATGCCAAAATTAACTCATAAGATTGTGGTTAAAAATCCTAAGACTAAAAAAGACAATGAAATTACATTGGAGGGATTAGCAAGTTTTTTCAGTTAGTGATGTCTCATACTAGTCTTGAGGCATATTATAGAATTAATTTTTCCTTGATGCAGCATCATAAATACTCTTTGACAGAACTTGATAATATGATTCCTTGGGAAAGAGAAATTTATGTATCTCTCCTTCAACAGTATATTGAAGAGGAAAACGCAAAGCAGAGGCAGTAAGTGGCAATAGGAAAACAACCATTTTTTAGAGCACCGTCAGTACCTAAAATGGGGAAGAAGACAGTTTCTTCTTCTGTGTTTTCCAATGTTTCTGAGCAAGTAGAACAAAAATTTAAAATATCACCTTTTAGATTTCTTCAACCAAAGCAACAAAATCTTGCTGCCCAAACTGAATTACTACAGACAAAAGTAGATCAAACAAGTAAAAACGATCAAATTATAAATTCTACTCTTGTAGAAACGAATAGAATTTTAATAGAAATACAAAAACAACTTTCTATTGATTTTGCAGCAAGATCTGCAGAAAAGAAACAAGCACTTGCTGCTTCAAGAGCCTCAGTTCAAAAAAGAAGAATAGGTGCAAAAGAAAAGGGCATTGAAGAACCAAATAAAATTAACCAAGTAATTGGAAAAGCTTTTAGTAAAGTAACTGCTCCAGCAAAATCTATATTTGATAAAATACTTCAATTTTTTAGTATTCTTCTTACAGGTATTCTTGTTAATACTGCTTGGAAATGGTTACAAGATCCAGCAAATCGTGAAAAAGTAGGAAAGTTCTTCAGTTTTATTGCAGAACACTGGAGATGGATTGTTAGAGTATTAGTTCTTGGTAAATTATTAGGATTTTTATATAAGATTCATAGAATAGTCAAAGGAATTAAAAAACTTATTGATTTAATTCCCAAACCACCATATGGAAGAGGTGCTGGTCCAAGTCCAAAAGGAGGTGGTCCAGGTCCAAAAGGAGGTGGATCACCACCTGGACCTGGAACTCCAGATTTCTGTAAAGGTGTTTATGCTTGTATAGCAGGTGGGATTGGACAATACGTTAAATTATTTACTCCTTATTTTCAACCAATATCAGCACCAGTTAATCCACCAACTGGTACACCAGTTAGACCACCAATACCTGTTGCACCAATATTTCAACCAGGTCCGACACGCCCAATAACACCACCACAACCAGTTTCTCCCCCTAGAGGAACTCCTTTAGGACCAATTACCTTACCTAATCCATTAGGTCTTCCAGATTGGGCTAATTATACTGCTTATGGTGCGGCAGCCAGTTTAGCAATCCCTGCAGGAATTCTTGCTGCTCCAGCTCTTGGTATTGGTGGTGGAACATCTACTGCAGTCGGAGGAACAGCAGCTGGAGGACTTGGATTGCGTGCTCTTTTTTCTGGAGCAGCAAGAAATATACCAAAAACTGCTCCCAGAGGTGGAACGACTTTAAGTAGAGAAGCAATGTCAAGAATGTTGGGTAAGGAGACTGAATCCCAACTAGTTAAAAGAATTATAGACATTTACAAAAAAGAAAGAGGAATTGAAATAAAGGCGAATAATCTTGAAGAACTAGCAGACCTATTGGGAGTAACTGTAGATTCTCTTACAAAAGCATTTAGTAGAAGAGGTGCTGCTGGATTACCTCAAATTCTTGGCAAATCTCAAGGTGGAACAGTTGGTGGTCCAGGATCAGGAAATGTAGATAGTGTTCCTGCAATGCTTGCTCCTGGAGAAGAAGTTATTCGTGCTTCTGCAGCAAATCTCTTTCGTCCACTTTTAAAGGACATTAATGATAATGCTGGTAGAATGTGGCAATCGTTCCAATCTGCTATAGATATTCAAGAAAAAAATAATTTTAATCAACTTTCAACTTCTGAAAGATTTAGTAGATTGTTAGATTCTTTTAATAAGGAATTAAATGCTTTAATACAAAAAGAAAAACTTAAAGAATTAAAAAATACTTCAAGTCTTTTTGGTCCTCCAGGAGAGTTTGCAAAAAGTGGTGGATATGGAAAAACTACTCCACCAGAACAGCAACAATCAATTCCTCCTACTCCTACTCCAACTACTACTCCTTTACCTACTACTACTCCTTCACCGACCACTACTCAACCTCCGACGAAACCTACAGGAGAATCAGGACAACCACCAGTTAGTCAAGAGCCTTCTACAAAACCAACTCCAAGAATTCCTACAGTTTTTCAACCAACTCCTCAACAAACAGATCAAACTCCATTAGAACCAGTAAAACCACAGTTACCATTTACAATTCCAACTATACCTTGGCAATCACAAGAACAGTCTTTTGTAAATGTTGATCAAACTGTAAATAAATTTGTTACGGCAAAATCAAAACAAATACCAGCAGAAACTTTTAAAAAACCAGTTAAAAAAACTAATATTTTACCATTCCAAATGCCAGCGATTAATTTGGCAGGAAATGTGCAAAATAATATGAAAGGTTCTATGCCAGATCCTTCAAGTGGTTCTGCAACAAATGTTCCTTCAATACCCTCTTTTGATTCTAGTAATTTTTATATATCTTGGACTCCATACGAATACGGAATGTTGATGACGTAATATGGACTTAAAGCAAGTTAAAAAATTAAAATTAAATGCTAGAAATATTCAAAGTACTTTAATTTCTTATAATAGAAATTTAAAAAGACTCAGATTGAATGAATCTTCTTTTTCTAGAAATCAACTAATAAGTCAAAAAAGAGCAGAAAAAGAACAAAATCTAGAAAAACCACCGTCTAGAATATCAAATGCAATTGAATTTGCAAAATCAAGGCTTCTTAGCGCCCCCATAAGTATTTTTGATAAAATTAAAGAATTTTTTGGTCTTGTTTTAATGGGACTATTGATTAATAATCTTCCAAGAATTATTAAAGGACTACAGAAATTCTTTGGTAACAATCCTTGGATTATCACTGGATTAAAAGATACAGTTAAAAATGTTGGAGTTGGATTATCAAAACTTATTGAAGTTGTTAAAATGATAAATGATGCGTTGTATACTCAGACTCCAAGGCAAAGAAAAGAAATGGAAAATTTGATTAATCAAATTGATTCTTTTCTTAGTGGTATGGAAAATGGATTATTATCTATGATTGGAAGAGCAATTACCGGGCCTGCTCCTCCAACCGTAAATAGTCCCAATTATCCTAGTTTTGTTGCTGGTGGAGGAAAGGCAGCTGTTAGACAAGGTAGATCTGTTTCTCAGGTTATTAAACAAGGACAACAAAACATTTCTAGATTTAATTCTGGTCCAAGAGCACCAACTCCTGCACCTTCTTTACCTTCACCCGTAGCTCCACCTGCATTGCCAATTCAGTCTTTTGCAAAAGGAGGTACAGTTCAACCAGTTTCTTCAAATGCAAAATCAAGTGGAAAAGTTTCCTCTAGAACTAAAAAATCACCATTTAGTAAACCAGGTGGAACGCCAAGTGGAAGAAAGGCAATAAAATCTACAGAATCTTTTGAAAAATTTAAGTCAAATACTGTAAATAAATTAACTGATATAAAAGTTCAACAAGATAATAATAACCTTTTTGAAGATTTGATTGAAAAATTTAGACAATTAAAATCATTAAAGGGAGATGAGCGCGGCGGCGGAGGTGGCGGCGGCGGAGGTGGCGGCGGCGGAGGTGGCGGAGGTGGCGGCCCTAGTGGTGGAGATTATAAAGGTGAAGTAAGTGTTTCAAGTGATAGTCCAGATTTTTGGTTATTATCTACCGTTGCTTTGTTTGAAAATTCAAATCCACAAGGAGCCGCTGATGTTGCACAAGTAACATATAACAGAGTTGCCGCACCTGGTGATCCTTGGGGAACTGGTGGAAGCATAAGAACTGCACTTTTAGATCCTGGACAATACACTCCTGTGAGTAATTATGGTGGACCATCTGCTTGGGGAAAAATAGTTGATAAAAAATCAGCAATAGCATTTGTTGAAAAAAATGGCAAAAGTAAAAAACAGTTAGAAACAGTATCTTCTGCTTTACTAGATTCAAGTAGACAATCTTCTGCAAGAACATTTGTTGGACCAAGAGACAGTTTTAGATCCACAACAACGGAAAATATAAAATATGATCAATTAGCAGATGACACTGAAGTCAAAAGAGAAGGTCATATTTTTGGATTTGAACCAAGAGGAGCGCAAATTGAAAAATTTAGGAAAGGAGAGCTAAAACCAGCTGTTGTTAGTAAGCAAACTAGAGGAACTGTAACACCAACTGCACCACCACCAAAACAAGGTGGTGATATAATATCAAAAGATAAAACTGTTGTTGTTGAAGGTGAGTTTAGATTAAGACCAGATGCTGCTGCTGCATATAAGAGAATGAAAGCAGATGCTAAAAAAGAAGGTGTAAATATTACTCTAGAATCTGCTTGGAGAGATCGTAGTGTTCAAGCGTATCTTTATGATTTATTCATAAGAGGATTGGGAAATTTGGCAGCTCCTCCTGGATCATCAGACCATGAAAAGGGAATTGCTATTGATCTTAGAGATGGAATTTCTTGGGCGCAAAAAAACGGACTTAAATATGGTTGGTATAATTCTGGAATGAATTTTTCACAAAAAGAACCTTGGCATTTTGATTATCGTGGAGGAGGAATAACACAACCACCACAACAAAAACCAAAAATAGAACCAACTGTTAAACCACAGGAATTAGATAAATTAAAAACAGTAATTCAATCTAAACCTGGAAGTAAAAAATCAGTAAATATAGAAGGGGTTGGAACTTACATACGTGGAACAAATGCATTAGGAATGCCAGAAGACAAATATTTTGATGATAGTGGAAACCGAATAACAAAGGATGAATTTTATAAGAGACTTGAGAAAGCAAAGAAAAGTAGTAATTTAGTCTCTAATTCTTCTCTTCCATTTGATGTGAAACGGATTGAAAGAAATAATTTACAAATGGAAGAGGAAGAAGGATCTTCTAACATTTTGATTGCTCAACAACCAATTTATCTTCCTGGACAACCAATACCAATGCCATATCCAGTTGTTCAAAAATCTATGTCTTCTCCAAGTTCAGTGTCTTATAATCCAGAATCTTTATCGGCAAGGGGTCTAGTATAAAATGTTAAATGCTTCAAAATCTTCTAGATATTCTGAAATTAAAATTAATAAAAATGGTAAAGAGGTTCCTTTAGAAGGAAGAACTGTTAACTTTAGTTATTATGAAAGTTTACTTTCTCCACATATAACTGCAAAAATAGTTTTTGTAGATTCTGGAAATGCTTTACAGGCAGAAAAAAAGCAAGATACTCAAGAAAGATATGGAACAATAGTGTCTTCATTACCAATAAGGGGAAGTGGAGACGAAGAAGTTTCTTTTAAAATAGAAAGTAAACTTGGTAATTTAGATTTTACGTCTTATCCATTGATAATAAATTCTAAACCATCTCCTTCACAAGAATCTACTAGACAAGTTGTTGCATTAAATTTAGTTTCAAAGTATGCAGTCAATAATGAAAATACTAAAATTTATTCAAAGTATTATAATAGTATATCAGATTCTGTAAAGCAAATAATTACTAACGATTTAAAAATACCTTCAAATAGGATATCTCAAATAGAAACGACAAAGAATTCACATGCATTTAGTGGAAGTTCAAGAAGACCATTTGACCTTATAATATCATTGTGCCCAAAATCAATACCAGTAGATGGAAGTGCTGGATACTTCTTTTGGGAAACTCAAAAGGGATTTAATTTTAGATCAATTGATAGTTTGATTTCTTCTCCTGTCGTTGAAACTTACCAATATTATAATGTTGGAAATGCAAGTTTAGATAACGACGATAATGATTATAGAATTTTAACTCAACCACAATTTGTAAAAGATCAAAATCTTCTTGATACATTAAGATCTGGAACATTAAGATCAAAAAACATTTTTCTAGATCTTTCTACTGGAAAATATGAAGAAGTATTTACAAATATAAGTGGATCTGGAATGAAAGTTTTGGGTGGAAATCAAGAATATTCTTCTGATTTATACCCACCTTCGGACACAAAAGTTTTTAGTAGAACCAATCATTTTATTTTAGATACTGGAAATAATGAAAAAGGATTAAGTACAAAACTTAATAATGATCCTCGCCAATATCTTGCAGTTTCTGCTATGAAATATAATATTACTATAAGTCAGGTTTTAAATATTATTGTACCTTGCAATCCTAATTTAAAGGCAGGAGATGTAATTATTTGTGAATTTGAAAAGATAACACCCAGCAGTAAAAATTCTGGATCAATAGATGAATCTCAAAGTGGTAAATATTTAATTCTTCATTTGTGTCATAATTTTGATCCAAATAGATCTTTTACTTCTCTCACTTTAGTACGTGACACATATGGGATATATACAAGTGGAGGGAAAATATAAAAATAATGTTTAAACCAGGATTTTTTGGTAAGAACCCCCCCAAATGGTGGATTGGTCAAGTTCCGTTAGGACAAACCGATAATAAAACAGAATCTATAAAGTGGGGAGATAGAGTTCAAGTTAGAATAGTTGGATATCATCCAAAGGAAGGTAGTGTCCTTCCTGATGAAGATCTTCCTTGGGCAATTGTTTTAAAACCTTCTTCTCAAGGTACACTAAATAGAGGATCAACCGCTATTATAGGTGGAGAGTGGGTAATTGGTATTTTTTTAGATGATGATTGTGAACGACCTTTAATTATGGGTGTAATTGCAAGATCTAATCCTGGATATGAATGCACTCTTTCTGACCAACAATCTCAAAAAAGCACAGAGTTTAAAACAACATTATCATATTGGGGTTCAATAGTAGCGCAACCGTACCATTTAGCTTCTGGTCAAAAACCTTCTGATAAACCTCTTGTTCCACCTGAAAATTTATTTCCTGGTAAGTAATTATGGCAGAATTAATCCCAAATGCACTTAATTCAGATCTTCCAAATTATTGGAAGGATCTAAGTGGGATTGATTTTAATGTTAAGATAGACGAAACTTTTTATGGAAAAACCCAACATTATTATACAACTGCTTCGTATGAGCAGTTTAAACTTCTTTCAGAATATGAATGGAATTTAGGTGATCCTTGCGGAGAAGGAACACTGGGGGAATTAAGTGTAAAGTTAAACAACTTTTTTACTTTTTTAAGAGGTATACAACAATATAGCAATACTTATATTAGAGGATCAATTAATATGATCCAAAACGTTGCTGCAGAAATAACTAAAGTATCTGAAGGAATTGCAGCAATTTTAAAAACTTTAATTCAGAGAGTTAGAAATTGGATATTAAATAAAATTAGAGAGTTAATTGATAATGCGTTAGAGTCTCTTTTAACTCCGTTAACAAAACAAATAAAAGAAGGTCTTTTACAACAATTAATAGAACAGCTTGCATGTTCCTTTGACGATATTATTGACGGATTAGTTGATTTCGTCGGAGACTTTTTATATGCATTGGTAGGACAAATTATTCAAACACCCTTATGTGCAGTTGAAAATTATTTAAATGCCATGTTGAATAGACTTTCTTCTGATATTGAAGATGCTATTCAACCTTTTCTAAATCAATTAAGTGATGTTTTAGGACAAACACTAAGTATTATTGGACAAGTAGATGGTATTATTAATAAAATTCTTGGATATGAGGCATTTTTCTGTGCTCGCCCAGAATGTCCAGAGGTAAAAAACTTTAAAGCAAGTATTTGGGGAGGACCAACTCCTTCCGCAATTGCAAACTTTTCAAAATTTACAGCTTCTCCTACTGGTTTTGTTGATACTGCAACGACAAAAGCGCAGGATTGGTTAGCAGACTTTTTTGGTCCAGATTCAAACACATCACAAGCACCTGGAGCATGTTACACTGGAACATTCAAATGTGGAGTTCCTCAAATTGTTATATTTGGTGGAGGTGGATCAGGGGCAGCTGCAAATGCAGTTGTGAATGCAATTGGAGAAGTTATTGGAGTTAATTTATTAGATGGTGGTTCGGGTTATACTGCTCCTCCTTTTGTTTCCATAGTTGATCCAGGTGGTTGCGGAATTAATGCAAGCGCAACAGCAGTATTATGTCCTTCATCTGCAACATCTAAGTCTCCTGTTGTTAGTGGATATCGTGGTCCTGGTATTTACTTAAATTTAGTAAATTCTAAACCTTCACCCGCAGTAGTTTCTTCTTGGAATGGTGCAGGAATTTATTTAGATTTAACTTCTGCAACTCCACTTGATTCTAATGGAACAGTTCTTGTAACATTTACTTTAACCAAATCTGCACTATCGGTATACTCTGTTAATATTCCTGGAACTACAATTAGCGGAGCTAAAATTCCACCTCTCCCATATCCAGCAGCGGACAATGTTCCAGTACAAATATCCATGAATTTAAAAGCTGGTGAAATTTATGGTCCAATTCTTGAAACAACTGGTTTAGGAAAATTATATGTTGGAGACCAAGTTGTTTCTGGAGTTACTAATAGTGGATCATTACCAAATACAAGCATTGTAGTTGAAGAAAATGGTGATGATTGGAATGACTATGTTATTTCAACAAGCGAAGGATTTTTTGCCTCATATTCTACTCCACCTCCAGCACCAACAACATCATCTACAAGCACTAGTCCAATAAAAGTAATATTTACTACAACAGGAAGTGAAGTCGGATATGCTGTAGACTTACCAATTTCAAAAACAACTAAACAAACTTTAACTGGTCCTGGATTTCCAGGAAATAGAGTACAAAGATCAGTTGATTTAGTTCCTGGAAGAATTTATGGGCCTCTTACAATATCTTCTGGATCTGGAAAATTATATGTTGGAAATGAAAAAGTTGCTAAAATATCGTCTAGTGGATCTTTATCAAATACATCTGTAGTTATTGAAACTGGTGGTGATGATTGGGACGATTATATTCTTTCTACAAGTCATGGGATTTTTGAAACTTACAATACTTCTCCAAATTCAAAGAAAAAAGCAAAATCATCAAAAAGAAGAAGATCAGTTTGTGGTATTATTTTAAATAATCCTGGAAATAATTATAGTAACTCTGCAGCTAACGGATCTCCAGTAATTCAGATTTTTACTGGATCTCCAAATCCAGTTGATACAAATAATACGATTACTTTAAACTGGTCTATAACAAACGCTACTTCTGCTTCTTTAAATGTACCAGGATTTAGTAATATCCCATTAATTGGAAATGCAAGCATTCTTGTAAATCCTTCTTTCCCTGTAGGGAAGGATCAAACAACAATTACATACACTATAACTGCTATTAATAATCAACCAAATTCAACTCCTTATACAGTTACAAAAAACTTTATTCTCACGGTAAATAAACCTTTTGCAGGTGCTGGATTTAAAGGTGTGCCTCCAGTAGTAAACACTAATACACCAAATATAGACAGATTTGAAGCAAATCCTAAGAAACTTTCTGTTGGAGACGTTGTAAATATAACTTGGGAAACTACTGATGCTAAATTTGCCTCATTATCTGCAAAAGGATTTAAAAATCCTTTATTGGGATATTCCTCTATTCCAGAAGATGGAACATTGAGTTTTGTCATGCCTCCTGATATTCCATTTCCTGGTGGAGGAGATGCTACAATTGAATACGAATTAGTTGCAACCAATCCAGATGCTTCAGGAGCTAAAACCGATACGGATAAAGTTTCTATAACAGTTAGCCCTACACCAGCACCTCCAGCACCTCCAGCACCAGGTCCAGGTCCAGGTCCAATAATTCCAGTTCCACCTCCTCCTATTGCAAATCCTTTTGTTTGTATTCCAAGTGCAACAACTGTTAATGAAGGAGATACTGTTAATTTTACAGTTACTAACACTGACCCAGCAGATAATGGAACTTTTTATTATGAGATAATTTCTATATTTGGATCAGTAACCGATTCTGATTTTAGTGATAAGACTTTAAAAGGATCATTTACGATTGCAGGAAATAGAGGGACTATAAGTAAAACTATTTCTAATGATGCACTTACTGAAGGAACAGAGCAATTTAATTTACTTATAAAGAGAGATCCATTGTTATCTGCATATGTTGCAACTAGTGGAGGAATAACAATACTTGATACATCTTTAACTCCACCTATTGCTCCATTACTTCCACCGCCACCAGGTGTTTTAGGTAAATTTACATGCACTCCAAGCACAAAAATTGCTAATGAAGGAGATACAATAAATTTTGAAGTGATTACAACAGATCCAAAAGATAATGGTACATTTTATTATCAGATAATACCTATATCAGGATCTATTACTCCTTCAGATTTTACAGACCGTATTTTAAGTGGATCGTTTACAATTGCAGGAAATAGAGGGACTATAAGTAAAACTGTTTCTAATGATACTTTAACTGAGGGTACAGAACAATTCCAATTAATTATAAAAAGAGATTTAAAAGATTATTATTATCAAGCAACAAGTGGCGAAATAACCATAAAGGATACTTCTATCAGTCCCCCAGGAAAACCAGCAGTTGGTATAATTACTGGCGTTAGTATAATTACACCTGGAATTGGATATACTTCAGGAACAACTATAAAAATTACTGGTGGAGGAGGTGGTAGTTTAAAACCAATAATTAGTCCTACTGGATCTATTACTGGAATTACTATATTGGATTCTGGTTATGGATTTACGCGAGTACCAGAATTAGAAATAAATAGTAGAGAAGGTTTAGGTGCTAAATTGCGAGTAAATTTGGAATTTATTCCATTAGATCAATTTTTACGTGATAAAAATTTAGAATCAATTGATCCAACTAAACTTGTACGAATTATAGATTGCGTTTCCAGATAATGCCACAGTCATCTCCAGACTATACTATTGCAAATAATTCACATTGTTTCGTACATTGTGGTCCTATTGGACCAGAATCAATCGATGATGGTAGAGATTTAACAATTATTACTTCTACTGACTCTCAAGTAGTATATGGTAAAAGTGGAAATAAAGTTGAACATATAATGCGTAGTAATTATGAGACTTGTGGACATCAAACAGATCCTGAAGAAAATGGTGGGATAGCACGATCTATTTGTGCAAAAAATGGAGACATTGCATTAATTGCAGAGAACGGAAGTATTAGATTAAAAGCAAAAAATATTTACATAGAAACAAGTGGACCATCTGGATCTGGTAATATTTTAGCTTCTGCAAATGGACAAATAATACTTGCAACTGGTGATCAAATAAAATTAGCTGGAGGTAAAAATGTTTGTATTCATGGTGAAGGTGGAGTAACAATATCATCACCAGCTTTTATTAAAAATGCTGGTAAAGTAATTGACGGTGGAGTTGCTTCTACTGGAAGTTTAATTTCTAGTGTCCTTGCTGGAAATTGGGGATCAATACTTCAAGGACTATCTAATTCATGTAAGTAAGGAGAAATTATATGGCATCTTCTGACGGATCAGGCGCAGGTTTACTGGATGTTATTCACGGATTGTTTGGTACTTCATTAGAATTACCTCAGGTTTTTCGTCAACCAGGAACTGCCAGTATATATCAGGCGTATTTTGGTATGGGACATACTGGAATGGATTTTTCATCTGTTACTATTAAACCAGGTCCTACAGCTCCAGTTAGTTTAACTGTATATGGAATATCGGATACTTTTGGATTTCATAATGTAAACGGTGCAGTAGTTCACAATGGAACTACTTTATGTGATGGTGTTTCATTCACATCAATATGTACAGATAATTCTTTTCTTGGAGCTTCATTTTCAGTAACTTCTGGTGGTGATAATTCAATTACTGCAGCAGGATCTAATGAATTTACTGCTCCGGCAACAGCAATAAACAGTGAGATTTGTTCAATTACTGGATTTGTTTTTATTGATGGACTTGGTTCTGATTTAGCAAGTGCTATTAACAGTAAAAAAGGATTTGATATTCCACATCCTAATAAACCTGATCACCGTTTGAGGCACATTTGTGTAGAAGGTCCAGAATCTGCTGTTTATATTAGAGGAAAATTAGAAGGGAAAAACGTTATTGAACTTCCCGATTATTGGGATGGATTGATAGATCCAGAGACTATTAGCGTTAATTTGACCCAAATTGGTCATAGTCAAGATTTAATTGTAGAATCAATCGAATGGGGAAAAAGGATAAGAATTAAATCTGGAAATGGAACTGCTATTAATTGTTATTATCAAGTTTGGGCAGATCGTCTAGGTGAAAAATTAATTGTTGAATATAAAGGAAAAACCCCAGACGATTATCCTGGAGATAATAATGAATATTCTCTCGCTGGTTGGAACTACGATAGGAGAAAAAAATAAATGACCAGAATTAGAATCTACTATACAGATAGACCACCTGAGGAAATTAATGACTTAGAAGTCAACACAATTAGTGTTGGTGGTACTATTAGTATTGGTGGAACTTCTATTATTGGTGTTGGTGGTTCTGTTGGAATTGGTTCTACTCTTCCAAAATATAATTTAGATGTTGGTGGAGATATTAATTTTTCTGGTAATCTTTATCAAAACGGCACTCTTTTCTCTGGTGGAGGTGGAGGTGCTGGTTTACAAGGATTACAAGGTCTTCAAGGATTGCAAGGACCTTTAAGTAATTTTCAAGGAACTCAAGGACCTTTAAGTAATTTTCAAGGTACTCAAGGACTTCAAGGTAATCAAGGTCGTCAAGGAGCACAAGGTCTTCAAGGATTGCAAGGACCTTTAAGTAATTTTCAAGGAACTCAAGGTAATCAAGGACTTCAAGGTAATCAAGGTCTTCAAGGGGATCAAGGAATTCAAGGGTTACAAGGACCTTTAAGTAATTTTCAAGGTACTCAAGGATTACAAGGTAATCAGGGACTCCAAGGTAATCAGGGACTCCAAGGTAATCAGGGACTCCAAGGTAACCAAGGATTACAAGGTAATCAGGGACTCCAAGGTAACCAAGGATTACAAGGAAATCAGGGACTCCAAGGTAATCAAGGTCTTCAAGGACTCCAAGGTAATCAAGGTCTTCAAGGACTCCAAGGTAATCAGGGATTACAAGGAAATCAAGGTAATCAAGGTCTTCAAGGTAATCAAGGTCTTCAAGGACCTTTAAGTAATTTTCAAGGAACTCAGGGAAATCAAGGTATTCAAGGTCTTCAAGGAACTCAAGGAAACCAAGGCACTCAAGGTCTTCAAGGAAACCAAGGTAATCAAGGAACTCAAGGATTACAAGGACGCCAAGGATCTCAAGGATTACAAGGATTACAAGGAAATCAAGGTACTCAAGGGTTACAAGGACCTTTAAGTAATTTTCAAGGTACTCAAGGATTACAAGGTAATCAGGGACTTCAAGGAACTCAGGGAAATCAAGGTACTCAAGGTCTTCAAGGGGATCAAGGGACTCAAGGATTACAAGGTAATCAAGGTGTTCAAGGTAATCAAGGTCTTCAAGGGGATCAAGGGACTCAA
>Ga0129333_10002305_pt1 | contig 17716 bp, 18 predicted proteins | sample CPB6_08_DNA_FD_94474 | JGI IMG/M metagenome (GOLD analysis project Ga0129333, IMG submission 94474) | Freshwater to marine salinity gradient microbial communities from Chesapeake Bay, USA - CPBay_Sum_0.6_0.8_DNA | ecosystem: Environmental > Aquatic > Marine > Coastal | place: USA: Chesapeake...
CGCAGCATCCATCCCGCGCCGCGGAGCGCCTCGCGCTCAGCCGCATCCCAGCCGCGCTCCGGACCGATGGCCAGCGCGGCGAGCGTCGCGCCCGCGCGCAGGGGTTGCGGGCCAAGAGGGCCTTCCGCCTCATAGGGATCGAGCGCGACGCGGACGCCGGCTGATGTCGCGAGGGCCAGGGCCTCGGCGAGCGAGGCGCTGTGGATGACCTCGGGAATGAGAGACGAGCAGGCTTGCTCGGCGCCTTTCTCGATGAGCTCACGCCATTCGTCGGTCGACCAGAGCGAGCTGGTGGCGTAGGCTGGGTCGCCCTTGGCGGGTTTGAAGAAGAGGATGCGGCGCGCGCCGAGGCTCGCGAGGTCGTGCAGCACCTTGCGCGCGGATTGCGGACGCGGCAGGCCGACGAGCACATCGAGCGGCAGTGGCTGCTGCACGGTGTTCTCCCAGCGGATGCCGAAGGTGACGCGCGGCTCAGTGGTCAGCAACGTGGCGATGCCGCGGCGGCCGTTGCGGATGCCGACATGCACCGTGGTGCCGATGTGCGCGTTGAGCGTCTTGAGCAGGTGGCGCGACCGGACGTCATCGGGGCGCAGGCCCTCCCGCGATTCGGCCTCGGTGATCAGCATCAGGTTCATCTGTGGGCAGGGTAGGGCGGCGGGCCCTGCCACGGCGAGGGTGTAAAGCCATCGCCGCTTGCCGCGGCACATGTGCCCAACTAATGTCCTCCCACATGGACCTGCACGGACTCCGCCGCGAATACACGCTCCACGGGCTCGATCGCCACGAGTTGGCAGATGACCCCGTCGACCAGTTCCGCCTTTGGTTCCGGCAGGCCTGCGACGCGGATATCAACGAGCCGAATGCGATGGTGCTGGCCACGGTCACGCGCGACGGTGCGCCGGCGAGCCGCGTCGTGCTGCTCAAGGCCTTCGACGCCCGCGGCTTCACCTTCTACACCAATCTCCGTAGCCACAAGGCGCGCGAGCTCGAGGCCAACCCCAGGGTCTCCGCGACCTTCCCCTGGCTGGAGTTCGAGCGCCAAGTGCACGTCGTCGGCACCATCGAGACTGTCTCGCGCGAGGAGACAGAGACCTACTTCCGTTCCCGACCCTATCTCAGCCAGCTCGGCGCGTGGGCGTCCGACCAGAGCGACCCTGTCGCCGATCGCGCCGCTCTCGAGGCCCGCTTCGAGCAACTCAAGCGCGAGCACCCCGAGGGGCACGTGCCCGTCCCGCCGCACTGGGGAGGTCTCCGCATCAAGCCCGAACGCCTCGAGTTCTGGCAGGGCCGCCCGAGCCGGTTGCACGACCGCTTTGTCTATGCGAGAACCCCCCAGGGGGGATGGACGATTAGCAGGCTGCAGCCCTGAGCCCTTGGCTATAAGCCTGCCTTATGGCACGGGAGGCTTCCGCTAACTCCAAGGTTGCACCTCCGCCGAGTGTTGACCCTTGTGCAAGGCTCCCATTCTCCCTTGGGAGCCTGCCGCATGAAGCGCATCCTCTCCACGCTCCTCCTTCTCCCCACGGCGCTCTGCGCGGCCGGAGGGGGTGTTTCCGCCGGGGCCAAGGAGCTCGGCTTTAATCTTTGGGGGCTCGAGGTCACCAATTCCATTCTCACCACGTGGATTGTCGCGGCGTTGATCATCATCGCCGTCCGCCTCGTGGTTGGGACGCCGAAGCTGGTTCCAGGCAAGGGTCAGGCGGTTGTCGAAGGGCTCGCCCAGGGTCTGCGCGACACCCTTGAGCCCATCGTCGGCAAGAAGATGATCAGCCACGTCTTCCCCGCCCTCTGCGGCTTCTTCATCTTCATCCTGCTGATGAACTGGAGCGGATTGCTCCCCGGCGTCGGTACCCTGAAGTATGGTTCCGTCGGCAGCTGGGAGGATCTGATTCGTCCGGCCAACTCCGACCTCAACACCACGCTCGCCCTGAGCGTGATTTCCTTCCTCGCCTGGACTTACTTCGTGCTGCGGTACGCCGGGCTGAAGACCCTCGTGCTGGACCTCTTCGGCAACAAGTCCGACAAGCGCGAGGTCGGCCTGCCGATGTGGCTGCTGCTCGGCTTCATCTTCCTCGGCGTTGGCTGCATCGAGGTTGTCTCCATCCTCTTCCGCCTCATCTCGCTCTCTTTCCGACTCTACGGAAATGTCTTCGGCGGCGAGAATCTGATTCACGCCCTCGGCGGCATCGCGCCTTTCGTCGTCCCGGCCATCGCCGCACTGCTCGAGGTGCTCGTCGGCCTGATTCAGGCCTTCGTCTTTACGCTCCTTTCTGCCGTCTACATCGGCCTGATTTGCAACCACGAGGGCGGACACGACGAGGACCACGCCCACTGACATTTTCCTTTCGCGGCGGACGACCTGCTGGGAGGTCCCCAAGCGGTTCGCCGAGAAGACAACCCAAACCCAAACACACACATGATCATCGCTGAAATCACCGGCTCCGTTAACGCCATCTCCGCCGCCGCCGGCTGCTTCGCCGCCGCCATCGGCGTGGGCATCGTCGGCGCCAAGGCCGTCGAGTCCGTGGGTCGCAATCCCGAGGCTTCGGGCAAGATCCTCGTCCAGTCGATCCTGGGCATGGCTCTCGCTGAGGCGGTCGCGTTCTACGCGATCTTCCTCACGAAGTTCGCGAGCTAACCCGCAACGGCGCGGCCCCCGCAAGGGGGCCCGCCGTCCCCTTTCCCAGCGAAGATCCAATTTCCCGCACCATGACCCTCTCCAGCATCCTCCTCGCCGCCGAAGCCTCGCAGGCCGCCGCGCACGGATCCGAGCCCTGGCCCATCGTCGGCCCCTTCGGCGTCGATGGCCCGCACCTGCTCGCGCAGATCATCAATTTCTCGATCCTCGCGATCGTCCTCTGGTACTTCGCCGTCAAGCCCGCGCTCGGCACGCTCGAGCAGCGCACCGCCATCATCGAGAAGGGCCTGGCTGACGCCGAGGCCGCCAAGAAGCGCCTCGCCGAGGCCGAGCAAGCCGCCGAGGCCCGCCTGAACAAGGCCGCCGACGAGGCCGCCGCCACGCTCGCTCAGGCGCGCGCCGCCGCGAAGCAGGTCGTCGAGGCCGCCAAGGCCGAGGCCGTCGCCGCCACCGCCGAGGTCGTGCGCCGAGGCCAGGAGGCCATCGAGGCCGACCGCCGCCGCATGCAGGTCGAGCTCCGCGCCGAGGTCGCCCGCCTCGTCGTCGAGACCACCGCCAAGGTGCTCGACCAAACCCTCGACGACGCCGCCAAGTCACGCGTCAACGAGGCCGCCGCCAAGTCCCTCTCCCGCTGACCACGATGTCGCCCGCCGCCGCCCGAGCCGAAGCCAAGCGCCTCCTCGCCCTCTCCCTTGAGGGCGGCACGGTGTCCGCTGAGCGCGTCTCCGCGGTGCTCGGTGCCCTCGCCAAGAAGCACCCCGCGCACGAGCTGCGCCCCGTCCTTCGCGCCTACCTCTCCGCGGTGCGTCGCGAGATCGCGCGCGGTGAGGCCCGCATCGAGCACGCTGGCCCGCTCGCCGAGTCGGATGCCGCCGCCATCGCCGCCCACTTTTCCAAGGCGCTCGGTCGCCCCGTGCGCGCCGTCGCGACCCGCAAGGACTCGCTCCACGCCGGCCTGCGCGTGCGCGTCGGCGACGATGTCACCGACCTCACCGCCGCCCTCCGCCTCGCCAACCTGGTGAAGGCCCTCTCCTGATTCCCTTTTCCCTCTAAACTCCAACCCCCTATCCCTTCCACACAATGAGCAACGCGATCGACCAGATCCAAAAGGCCATCGCCGGCCTCGACACCCGCGCGGGCAAGTCGAACGTCGGCACCATCGTCACCCTCGCCGACGGCGTCGCCGCCATCGACGGCCTCTCCGGCGTGATGATGAACGAGATGATCGAGCTCCCCGGCGGCCTGCAGGGCGTCGCGCTCAACCTCGCCGAGGACACCGTGGGCTGCGTCGTCATGGGCGACATCTCCAGCCTCAAGGAAGGCATGGAGGCCAAGACCACCGGTCGCCTCCTCTCCGTCCCCGTCGGCAAGGGCCTGCTCGGCCGCGTGGTCGACGCCCTCGGCAACCCCGTCGACGGCAAGGGACCGATCCAGTCCACGGAGCGCTACCCGGTCGAGAAGATCGCCCCCGGCATCATTCCCCGCAAGTCGGTCGACCAGCCCATGCAGACCGGCATCATGGCCATCGACGCGATGATCCCCATCGGCCGCGGACAGCGCGAGCTGATCATCGGTGACCGCGCGACCGGCAAGACCACCATCGCGATCGACACCATCATCAACCAGGCCAACGCCAACCGCGTCGGCCTCGCCTCGGGCGACCCCAAGTTCCGCCCTGTCTATTCCATCTACGTCGCGATCGGCACCAAGAACTCCTCGATCGCCCGCACCATCGGCATCCTCGAGAAGGCCGGCGCCATGGAGTTCTGCGTCATCGTCGCCGCTCCCGCCGCCGACAACGCCGCCAACCAGGTCTTCGCGCCCTTCGCCGGCACCGCCATCGGCGAGTGGTTCATGGAGAACGGCCAGGACGCGCTCATCGTCTATGACGACCTCTCGAAGCACGCCGCGGCCTACCGCCAGATCTCGCTCATCCTCAAGCGCCCCTCGGGTCGCGAGGCCTATCCCGGCGACGTCTTCTACCTCCACTCCCGCCTCCTCGAGCGCTCCGCGCGCCTCGCGGGCAAGGGCTCGCTGACCGCGCTGCCCATCATCGAGACCCAGGCCGGCGACGTCTCGGCGTACATCCCGACCAACGTCATCTCGATCACCGACGGCCAGGTCTTCCTCCAGACCGACCTCTTCAACCAGGGCATCCGCCCCGCGGTCTCCGTCGGCCTCTCCGTCTCGCGCGTCGGTTCCGCCGCGCAGATCAAGGCCTTCAAGCAGGTCGCCGGCAAGGTGAAGGGTGAGCTCGCCCAGTACCGCGAGCTCGCGGCCTTCGCGCAGTTCGGCTCCGACCTCGACGCGCAGACCAAGGGCATCCTCGACAAGGGCGACCGCTTCGTGGAGCTGTTCAAGCAGCCCCCGACCGCGCCGAAGTCCGCCGAAATCCAAGTCGCGCTCATCTGGGCGATGCAGAACGGCTTCTTCAACGATGTCGCCGTGAAGTCCGTCCAGGCTGCCGCCGCCGGGCTCCAGACCCACCTCGAGTCGACCAAGCCCGCCGTGCTCGCCAAGATCCGCACCGGCGAGAAGATCGACGATGCCGGCGCCGCCGAGCTCAAGTCGGCCTGCGAGACCTGGCGCCGCAGCTTCAAGGCCTGAGGCCCCAACTTTCTTCTCCTAGACGCACGTCATGCCCAAGGGACTTCGCGAGATCCGCAACCGAATCAAATCGGTCAAGAGCACCGGTCAGATCACCCGTGCCATGCAGCTCGTCGCGTCCTCGAAGATGAAGCGCGCGCAGGATACCGCCAAGGCGGGCCGCGACTACGCCGAGCTGCTCGGCGAGATCCTCGACACCGCCCTGGCCAAGGTCGGCGAGTTCACGCACCCGCTCCTCAGCCGCCGCGAGGTCAAGGTCCGCGGCGTCCTCCTCATCACGCCCGACAAGGGCATGTGCGGCGCGCTCAACAGCAACCTCATCCGCGTCGCGCTCGAGACCCAGGGCGCGGCCTTCGTCACCATCGGCCGCAAGGGCCGCCAGGCGCTCGCCCGCTCCGGCCGCACGCTGCTCGCCGACTTCCCCGTGACCGACCGCGCGAACTTCAGCGAGGTCCGCCCCGCCGCCGAGTTCCTGCTCCGGGCTTTCTCCGAGGGCAAGGTCGACACCGTCGAGGTGCTTTACGCCCACTTCAAGAACACGCTCGTCCAGGCCCCGCGCCTGCAGCGTCTCCTGCCTGCCGACAGCCTCGTCGAGCAGGCCCGCGAGCTTCGTAGCAAGCTCGGCCTCCCCGAGCCCAAAATCGAGGCGGACGAGCGCGACATGGTCTTCGAGCCCTCCGCCCCCGAGATCCTCGCGCAACTGCCCGCGCTTTTCTTCAAGCACGCCGTCCACCAGGCCGTGCTCGAGTCCAAGGCCTCCGAGCACAGCGCGCGCATGGTCGCGATGAAGGCCGCCACCGACAACTCCAAGAAGATCGCCGCCGCGCTCTCCCTTGAGTACAACAAGGCCCGCCAGGCCGCGATCACCCAGGAGATCCTGGAGCTCACCGCCGGCGCCTCGTCGCAGTCCTGATTTCCCCTTAACCCAACACCCATCCCTTCCAAATCATGAGCACCACTGGCACCATCACCCAGGTCCTCGGCGCGGTCGTCGACGTCCAGTTCCCCGCCGAGAAGGTCCCCGAGATCTACAACGCGATCCACATCGACTACAAGGTCGAGGGGAAGCCCACCCGCCTCGTCCTCGAGGTCCAGCAGCACCTCGGCTCCGGCCTCGTGCGCACCGTGGCGATGACCACGACCGAGGGTCTCGTCCGCGGCATGCCCGCCGCCGACACCGGCGCCCCCATCACCGTGCCCGTCGGCAACGGCGTGCTCGGTCGCATCTTCAACGTCACGGGCGACCCGGTTGACGAGCGCGGCGACGTCAAGGCCGAGAAGCGCTATCCCATCCACCGCCTCCCCCCGCCCCTCACCGAGCAGAAGACCTCGGCCGAGCTCCTGCCCACCGGCATCAAGGTCATCGACCTCATCTGTCCCTTCGTGAAGGGCGGCAAGGTCGGCGCCTTCGGCGGTGCCGGCGTCGGCAAGACCGTCGTGATCATGGAGCTGATCAACAACATCGCCATGAAGCAGGGCGGCTTCTCCGTCTTCGCCGGCGTCGGTGAGCGCTCGCGCGAGGGTAATGACCTCTATCACGAGATGTCCGAGGCGGGCGTTATCGACCAGAAGGATCTCTCGAAGTCCAAGGTTGCGCTCGTCTACGGCCAGATGAACGAGCCCCCTGGTGCCCGTATGCGCGTCGCTCTCTCCGCCCTCGCGATGGCCGAGTTCTTCCGCGACGAGCAGAACCGCGACGTGCTCCTCTTCGTCGACAACGTCTTCCGCTTCTCCCAGGCCGGCTCCGAGGTCTCGGCGCTGCTCGGTCGCTCGCCCTCCGCGGTGGGTTACCAGCCGACGCTCGCCTCCGAGATGGGCAACCTCCAGGAGCGCATCACCTCGACCACCAAGGGCTCGATCACCTCATTCCAGGCCGTCTACGTGCCTGCGGACGACCTGACCGACCCGGCGCCCGCCAACACCTTCGCGCACCTTGACTCCACCGTCGTGCTCGAGCGCCGCATCGCCGAGCTCGGCATCTACCCGGCGGTCGACCCCCTCGCGTCCACCTCGACCGCGCTCGCGCCCGAGGTCGTCGGCGAGCGCCACTTCAAGGTGGCCCGCGGCGTGCAGGGCCTCCTGCAGCGCTACAAGGACCTCCAGGACATCATCGCCATCCTCGGCCTCGACGAGCTCTCCCCCGAGGACAAGCTCGTCGTCTTCCGTGCCCGCAAGGTGCAGAAGTTCCTCTCCCAGCCCTTCCACGTCGCCGAGATCTTCACCGGCTCGCCCGGCAAGTACGTCTCGCTCGAGGACACCATCCGCGGCTTCGAGATGATCCTCTCCGGCGAGCTCGACCACGTGAACGAGAACGACTTCTACATGAAGGGCGGCATCGACGAGGTCCTCGCCGCCGCCGAGAAGGCCAAGCTGCCCAAGTCCGCCTAAGCGATGGCCCTCAAGCTCGAGATCGTCACGCCCGACCGCCGCGCCTTCGAGGGCTCGGCCGACGTCGTGAACCTGCCGACCGAGCTCGGGAGCATCGGCATCCTGCCCGGACACATCCCGCTCACCGCCCTCATCGCCGCCGGCGAGGTCACGGTCACTTCCGGAGGCAAGGTCACCCGTCTCGCGGTTGACAAGGGCTTCGTGCGCATCGTCTCCGACAAGGTCTCGGTGGTCACCGAGGCCGCGATCGACGAGGCCAAGATCGACCTCGGCGCCATCGCCCAGGCCGAGGACCGCGCCCGCAAGGCGGTCGAGGCTGCCAAGGGCCAGAAGGACATCGATCCGGCCGAGTACGCGAAGATGGAGCAGATTCTCCGCTTCGCCGCCGTGCAGCGCCTGGTTAAGGGACGGACCTCGCAGGGGCTCAGTGACTGAGACCCTTGTCGCTCGCCTTTCCTTGTCCGCGCGACAGAAAGAAAGGCATCACATGAGCGCAGAGCAGTCCCCTTCCGAGCTCGCCCAACAGGCGGTGAAGTTGGCCGCTGACTTGCTCGGCGAGGCCAAGCGTCGCCTGCGCCCCGCCGATGCCGCCGCGATGGACCGCGTCGCGCGCATGATGGAGGATCCTGCCGGCAAGTCCCTGACCTTCGCGCTCTGCGACCGCGTCTTCCGCCCTCGCTCCGCCAAAGGTTCCGCGCGTCAGTTCACCGGTATTGTCCGCGACCTCGGTGTCCCCCGCTATCTGGGGCCCGTCGACCGTGCGCTCTTCGGCGCCGGTGCCGCCGCGGCCCACGTCGTGCCCTGGATTGTCATGCCGCAGGTCGAGCGCCGTCTGCGCGGCGAGACCGCCGCGGTCATCCTGCCGGGCGAGACGGATGCGCTTCGCGGCCATATCGAGCGCCGTCGCGCCGAGGGCGTCCGTCTCAACCTCAATCGTCTCGGCGAGGCCATCCTCGGCGACGAGGAAGCCGCCAAGCGTCTCGCCGCGAATCTCGCGCTCCTGCAGGACCCGCGCGTCGACTATATCTCCGTAAAGGTCTCCTCGGTCTGCTCGCAGGTCTCCTCGCTCGGCTTCGAGCGCTCGCTGACGGATATCCGCGAGCGCCTGCGCACGCTTTACCGGGCCGCCGCCGCGCACACGCCGCCGAAGTTCATCAACCTGGACATGGAGGAGTACCGCGACCTCGAGCTCACCGCCGAGGCCTTCATGCGCACGCTCGAGGAACCCGAGTTCCTCCGCCTGCCCGCCGGCATCGTCCTCCAGGCCTACCTGCCCGACGCCCATCTCGTCCAGCAGGCCATCGATGCCTGGGCCGCCAAGCGCGTGGCCGCGGGCGGCGTGCCGATCAAGGTGCGTCTCGTCAAGGGCGCCAACCTCGCGATGGAACGCGTCGAGGCCGAGCTGCACGATTGGGCTCAGGCACCCTATGCGACCAAGGCCGAGGTCGACGCCAACTTCAAGCGCATGCTCCTCTGGGGCTGCGATCCCGAGCGCACGAGGCGCGTGCGCATGGGCATCGGCTCACACAACCTCTTCGATGTCGCCCTGACGCTCCTGCTGCGCGATGCCCCCGGCGTCGCCGACCGTGTCGAGATCGAGATGCTCGAGGGCATGGCTCCACACCAAGCCGAGGCCGTGCGCGAGCGCGCCGGCTCGCTCCTGCTCTACGCGCCGGTCGTGCCGCGCGAGGATTTTGGCTCGGCCGTGGCCTACCTCATCCGCCGGCTCGACGAGAACACTTCCGACGGCAACTTCCTCCGCGATCTCTTTGCCCTTGAGCCGGGCACGCCCGCCTGGGATCGCCAGCGCGACGCCTTCCTCGCCGCGGTCGCCGGTGCCGAAAGCGCGGCGCTTGGACCCAATCGCAAGCAGGACCGCAACACCCACCGCTACGGCAAGGCCGATGAGGGCCCTGCTTTCCACAACGCTGCCGACACCGACTGGGCCCTGCCTGCGAACCGTGCCTGGGTCTCGGGTCATCTCGCCGCCCTCGCGGCGCGCGAGATTCGCGTGCCGCTGCAGATTGCTGGCAATGAGGCCGAAAATGGCCTGACGGGCGAGGGTCGTGATCCCTCGCGTCCAGGCGTCATCGCCTACCGCCACGCCGTCGCCACCGCCGCCGATGTCGAGCGGGCGCTCGTCGCCGGACAGGCCGCGGTGGGACGTCTCTCGGATGCCGAGTTGCGCGCCGCGCTCTGCCGCGCCGCCGAGGTGCTCGAGCGCCGCCGCGGAGAGCTCGTCGCCGCGATGGTCCTAGATGGAGGGAAGACCGCGGGCGAGGCCGATGCGGAGCTCTCCGAGGCGGTCGACTTCTGCGCCTACTACGCGCGCGCCTTCGATGACAAGGCAGCCTGGCGCGGCGCCAAACCCACGCCCCGCGGCGTTGTCACTGTCACCCCGCCCTGGAACTTCCCCTTCGCCATCCCGCTTGGCGGCGTCGCGGCGGCCTTGCGCGGCGGCAACGCCGTCATCCTCAAGCCCGCTCCCGAGGCCGTGCTCTGCGGTCGGCTCGCCTGCGAGGTATTCTGGGAGGCTGGATTCCCTAGGGAGCTCGTGCAGTTCGTGCCCGCGCCCGACAACGACATCGGCAAGCAGCTCATCGCCGATGCCCGGGTCGCCTCGGTCGTGCTCACCGGGGCCTCCTCGACCGCCGAGCTCTTCCTCTCCTGGCGTCCGGACCTCCACCTGCTTGCGGAGACCAGCGGCAAGAACGCACTGATTGTCACACCGGCGGCCGACACCGACCTCGCGATTAAGGATATCGTGAAGTCCGCCTTCGGACACGCCGGGCAGAAGTGCTCTGCTTGCTCGCTGCTCATCCTCACGGGCGAGCTCGCCGACGACCCCGCCTTCCTCCGTCAGCTCCGCGATGCCGCGGCTTCGCTGCGCGTCGGTTCGGCCTGGGATCTCGCCACGACCGTCCCTCCGCTCATCCGCCAGCCCGACCCGACCTTGCTCCGCGGCCTCACCCAGCTCGAGCCCGGTGAGTCTTGGTTGCTCGAGCCCAGGCAGGACAAGGCGAACCCCAATCTCTGGACGCCCGGTATCCGGCTCGGCGTGAGGCCCGGCAGCTGGTTCGCCGGCGCCGAGTGTTTCGGCCCGGTGCTCGGCGTCGTGCGCGCCCGTGACCTCGACGAGGCGCTCGATATCACCAACGCCTCGTCGTTTGGACTGACAGGCGGCATCCACACGCTCGACCCGCGCGAGATCGCGCGTTGGACCGAGCGCGTCCAGGTCGGCAACGCCTACGTCAACCGCCCGATCACCGGCGCGATTGTCCAGCGCCAGCCCTTCGGCGGCTGGAAGCGCTCCGCCTACGGCGCAGGCTCGAAGGCCGGAGGCCCTCTTTACGTCGCCTCGCTCTGCCGCATGGTCAACGACCCCGCGGCCGACCTCACCGGCCACATCCCCAGGGCCGACCTGGAGGCCCATAACAAGATCTACGGCGAGGATACCGAGCATGCGCACTTCGCGCACGCCGTCGCCGCCTTTGAGCGCCCCGCCGATCTGAGCGGACTTGTCGCGGAGTCCAATGTCTACCGTCGACTCGCTCTCAACGAGGCGATTCCCGATGCGAGGGCCTACCTTCGCTTGTCCAAGGGCGCCGACGACGCCGAGTGCCGCCGCGCGCTCAAGGTCGTGCTCGCGATGCGCCATGTCTGGGTGGTCAGTGTCGATCCGAGCCACGACCCTTATCTGATCGAGCGCGTCGCCCAGGTCGCCGGCTTCTGCGAGGTCCAGGCCGAGGACGAGTTCGCCGAGCTTGTCGGACCCAACGCGCGCGTGCGCGTCGTCGGCAAGGTTGGCCCCATCCTCCGCGAGGCCTCCCGCGTGCACGGCGTCCCGCTCTTCGAGGGCCCCGTCACCAACTGCCCGCGCCTCGAGTTCCATCCTTACTATCTTGAGCAGGCCTTGAGCGTCACCCGCCACCGCCACGGCAATCCCTTGCCCGACCCGCGTGAACCCAAGGTCCGTGCCCAGTTTGAGCGCGCTGGACTTATCCGGGCTCGCGCCTAACCCTCCTTAACCGACACCCATGAAAGCTCTCGTGAAGAAAGAGGCCAAGGAAGGCCTCTGGCTGATGGACATCCCCGAGCCGACCGTCGGCGCGCGCGACGTCCTCATCCGCATCAAGCGCACCTCGATCTGCGGCACCGACGTGCATATCTGGAAATGGGATGACTGGGCGGCCAAGACCATCCCCGTCGGGATGAACGTCGGTCACGAGTACCTCGGCGTCATTGAGAAGGTCGGTGCCGATGTCCACCATCTCAAGGTCGGGCAGCGCGTCTCGGGCGAGGGACACATCGTCTGCGGCACCTGTCGCAACTGCCGCGCCGGCCGCCGCCATCTCTGCCCCAACACGAAGGGCGTGGGCGTCAACCGCCCCGGGGCCTTCGCCGAGCTCCTCAGCCTGCCCGCGGAGAACGTCGTTCCTATCCCCGACGACATCCCTGACGACGTCGCCGCGGTCTTCGACCCCCTCGGCAACGCCGTCCACACCGCGCTCTCCTTCGACCTCGTCGGCGAGGACGTGCTCATCACCGGCGCCGGCCCCATCGGCATCATGGCCATCGCCATCGCCAAGGCCGCGGGCGCCCGCAAGGTCGTCATCACCGACGTCAATCCCTGGCGCCTCGAGCTCGCGCGCAAGCTCGGCCCGACCGCCGCGGTCGACGTCTCCAAGCAGAACCTTGCGCAGGTGCAGAAGGACCTCGGCATGACCGAGGGCTTTGACGTCGCCATGGAGATGTCCGGCAACGCCCGGGCCCTCGACACCATCCTCGACAACATGGCCTGCGGCGGGCGCATCGCCCTGCTCGGCATCATCCCGGGCACCGTCGCCATCGACTGGAACAAGGTCATCTTCAAGTGCCTCCACCTGAAGGGCATCTACGGTCGCGAGATGTACGAGACCTGGTACAAGATGATCGCGCTCGTCCAGTCCGGCATGGACATCACCCCTGTCATCACGCACCGCCTGCCCTACGCCGGCTACGAGGAGGGCTTCAAGGCCATGCTTTCCGGGCAGTCGGGCAAGGTCGTCCTCGACTGGTCCAAGATCTGAACGCCGCCATGTACGACGACCTCAAGCCCCTGCTCGACGCCAAGCTCTCGGAGATCCGCTCCGCCGGACTCTTCAAGCAGGAGCGCCTCATCGCCGGCGCCCAGGGCGCCCGCGTCACGCTCAAGGACGGGCGCACCGTCATCAACCTCTGCGCCAACAACTACCTCGGGCTCGCCGACGACCCGCGCGTCAAGGCCGCCGCCGCCAAGTCCCTCGAGAAGTGGGGCTACGGCATGGCCTCGGTGCGCTTCATCTGCGGCACGCAGTCGCTGCACCGCCAGCTCGAGGAGGCCATCAGCGCCTTCCTCGGCACCGAGGACACCATCCTCTACTCGTCCTGCTGGGACGCCAACGGCGGTCTCTTCGAGACGGTGCTCGGCCCCGAGGACGCCATCATCTCCGACGCGCTCAACCACGCATCGATCATCGACGGCGTGCGCCTCTGCAAGGCGCAGCGCTTCCGCTACGCCACCAACGACCTCGCCGACCTCGAGGCCAAGCTCACCGAGGCCAAGGGCGCCCGCCTGCGGATGATCGCGACCGACGGCGTCTTCTCCATGGACGGTTTCATCGCCCCCATGGCCAAGATCTGCGACCTGGCCGAGAAGCACCGCGCCATCGTCATGATGGACGACTCGCACGCCGTCGGCTTCCTCGGCAAGCGCGGCCGCGGCACGCACGAGCACGCTGGCTGCATGGGACGCGTCGACATCATCACCGGCACGCTCGGCAAGGCCCTCGGTGGCGCCTCCGGCGGCTACACCTCGGGCAAGAAGGAGCTCATCGAGGTCCTGCGCCAGCACTCGCGTCCCTACCTCTTCTCGAACTCGCTCCCGCCGCCCCTCGTGGCCGGCGCGCTCGAGGTCCTGCGCATCCTCTCCGAGTCCACGGAGCTGCGCGACCGCCTGATGGACAACGCCGCCTACTGGCGCAAAGGCCTGACCGCGCTCGGCTTCACGCTGCAGCCCGGCGAGCACCCCATCGTGCCCGTGATGCTTGGCGACGCCGTACTCGCCCAGAAGTTCGCCGCCCGCCTGCTCGAGCTCGGCGTCTACGCCGTCGGCTTCTTCTACCCCGTCGTCCCCAAGGAGAAGGCGCGCATCCGCACCCAGATGAACGCCGCCCTCACGCGCGAGGACCTCGACAAGGGCCTCGCCGCCTTCGCCCAGGCGAAGCGTGAGCTGATGCCCTGATCCGATGGACGAACGCATCCGCAGGCTCGAGGAGCAGCTCGCCCACCAGCAGCGGCATATCGAGCAGCAGGACCGCGTCATGCTCGACCTGCACAAGGTCATCGAGCGCCTGAAGGAACGCCTCGAACGTCTCGAGGCGCGTCCGTCCGACGACGCCGAGGGCGGCGCCGGCTCGCCTGCCGACGAACGCCCGCCGCATTGGTAACAGTGACGGGGAGAGGCTTGCCTGAAAGGGACCTCGGCATCACTTTACCGGCATGTCCTCGCCACTGAGCCAGCCCAAGATCGTCGACAAGCCCTGGGGCCGCGAGATCTGGTATGCCGACCAGAAGGCCTACGCGGGCAAGATTCTCGAGGTCACTGCCGGCAAGCGCCTGAGCCTCCAGTACCATGAGCGCAAGACGGAGACCCTTTACCTGCTTTCGGGTCATGTGCGTCTGACGTTCCGTCCGCTCGCCGCGGGCGAGGCCCATGCCACCGCGCCGGTCGGCGCCGAGCACGTCCACGACTGGAAGCCCGGTCAGGTCATCCACATCCCCGTCCGCACCATCCACCGCTTCGAGGCAGTCGTGGACAGCGTCCTGCTCGAGGTCTCCACGCCCGACCTCACCGATGTCGTCCGCCTGCAGGACGACTATGCGCGCCCCGCGCGCGACGCCTGATTCCCCTTAAGATGAAAAAGGTCCTCGGCTTCGATCTGGGCGGCACCAAGTTCGCCTTCGGCGTTGTCCAGGAGGACGGCAAGGTGCTTGGCTCTGGACGAGTCGACACGCTCGCCGACCAGGGCCCCGCCCAGGCGGTGCGTCGCGTCATCGCCGCCGCGCAGGCCGAGCTGACCAAGCTGGGGCTTAAGTCGTCCGACCTCGCAGGCATCGGCATCGCCTCGCCGGGGCCACTCGACCTCGCCAAGGGATGCGTCACGGGCTCGCCCAACCTCCCGGGTTGGGACGGCCATCCCATCGCGGGCGATATCGGGGCGGCCTTCGGCTTGCGCGTGCGCATCGACAACGACGCGAACGCCGCCGCGGTCGGCGAGCACCGCTTCGGCGCGGGCAAGGGCAAGCGTGAGATGGTCTACGTCACCCTCTCCACTGGCATCGGAGGCGGGGCTATCGTCAATAACCGCCTGATGCGCGGTGCCAACGGCAACGCCGCCGAGCTTGGACACCTCACGCTGGACATCAAGGGCCCGAGATGCCCTTGCGGTGGCAACGGCTGCTTCGAGGTCATGGCCTCGGGCACGGCCATCGGACGTTTCGCCCGCGCCGCGCTGATGTCGGGTCGCGCCTCGTCGCTCACCGCGGCAGCCGGCAGCGTCGATGCGGTCAACGCCCGCCATATCTTCGCCGCCGCGCAGGCGGGCGATGCGCTCGCCCAGGAACTCGTCGCGCAGGAGATCGAGTATCTCGGACGCGGCTTCGCGGTCATCATCAACACCTTCAACCCCGAGCGCATCGTGGTCGGTGGGGGCGTGGCCTCGGCGGGCGAGTGGTTGCTCGCGCCCGTGCGCGCCCGTGCGCTTGCGCTGGCCTTCCCTCGGCTCGCCGCGGCCTGCGATATCGTCCCGGCCGCGCTGGCGGGTAATGTCGGCGTGGTCGGCGCCGCGGCCTGCGCCTTCGAGGAGCTGGCTGGCGCTTGAAGGTCAGCATCGTCATCCCTGCGTTCAACGAGGAGCGGCTCCTGCCGGGGACCCTCGAGCTGGTTGAGCGCGCGGCCCAGTCCGCCCTCGGCGGACGCGGCTGGGAGTGGGAGATTGTCGTCTGTGACAACAACTCGACCGACCGCACCGCGCAGATCGCGCGAGCGGCCGGCGCGCGCGTGGCCTTCGAGCCGGTGAACCAGATCGGCCGCGCCCGCGACACCGGGGCGCGGGCCGCGATGGGCGAGTGGCTGGTCTTCATCGACGCCGACTCGACGCCATCCACCGCGCTCCTCGGCGACATCGCCGGGCAGATTGCGGCCGGCCGCGCGCTCGGCGGCGGGGTCGTTGTGCGTCTCGATGCCGAGGCGCCCTGGCACGCGCGACTGCTCGGGTTCTGCTGGAACAGCTGGAGTCGGTTGGTCAGCTGGGCGGCTGGCTCCTGCGTCTGGGTCGAGGCGACGGCTTTCCGCGAGGTCGGGGGCTTCGGCACCGAGGCCTATGCGGGCGAGGAAGTCGGCTTAAGCCGGAGACTCAAGCGCCTGGCCCGCCGGCGCGGCAAGCGCTTCACGGTGCTCTCGGCGCACCCGCTCGAGACCTCGTCGCGTAAGGTGCGACTTTACACCCCTTGGGAGATGGCGCGGCTCTTCCTGCGCATGGTCTTCTCATTCGGGCGTGCGGCCAAGGACCCCAAGGCCTGTCATCTCTGGTACGACGGACGGCGCTGAGGTTCAGAGCCGCTGGCGCTTCCAGGCGGGGATCGGGAACGAGGTCAGTTTGTCGGAGGCGAGCTCGACCGGATCACGGGGCCGCAGCGAGCGCGCCTCGCGGTCGCTCAGGATCGTCGTGTGGCGGATCTCCGTGATGCGGATGCTGACCTCCCAGCGGTTGCCCGTGCCATTGATCCATCCGCTGTCGTCCAATTTGCGCAGGTCGTAGGGCACGGAGTAGCTGCGCAGTGTCTTGCGCGGGCCCTTGGCGTACTCGTGGAAGTAGGACATCGCGAGCTCGCGCACGGAGCTATAGACTGGGTCGCGCCAGCGCAGGCAGGTGTAGTTGGTCTTGGAAATCGCGCCCCATTTGCCGCGCACCTTGAAGGGCGCGATCACGTGGTCCATGTCGCGATGGGCGCAGAAATCGAGGAGCAGGGGAGGGTGGCCCTGGAGCCAGAGGGCGAAGGCCGCGATCATCGCTCCCTCGATGCAGTGGGCGCAGTTGGCCTCCATCGCCGCTTGGACCGAGCGCACGGTGTCGCCATCGGGCTCGAAGTTCTGCGGCAGGCGGCACAGCCAGTCCTGGATGGCCCGTGGCGTGCGCAGCCGGGCGAGGGTCGCGGCGTGCTGGCGGGGCAGGCCGCGCCTCTCGGCAAGACGGGTGCGCGCGGCGAGCGACATGTCGCGGATGCTTGCGCCACCGGATGCATGTCTCAAGGCGCAACTGCCGCTTTCGGATTGGAAAGGCGGACAACGCAGGCACAGTCATCGCATGCCGCTCTTCGATTTCACCTGCGCCGCCTGTGGCAAGGTTTCGGAGGTCCTCGTAAGGTCCGCTGAGGACAAGCCAGCCTGCCCGCACTGCGCCTCGCCGCGCATGGAGCGTCAGCTGCCCACCTTCTCTGCCCAGGCCAAGGGCAAGGAGCACGTCCACTCCACCGGCTGCGGTTGCGGCAAGCCTCGTGGCGGTTGCGGCGCCAACTGAGCCATGGTTCTCGCCGCCCTTGATGTCGAAGCCCTGCGCCAGGGGGCGCTCTGGATGATTCTCCTGGTGGCCGCCATCTCCCTGCACGAGTTCGGCCATGCCTGGATGGCGGATCGCCGTGGCGACCTGCTGCCTCGCGCGCAGGGACGAGTGACACTCGATCCAACGGCGCATATCGACCCCATCGGCACCCTGCTGATTCCCGGCCTCATGATCTTCTGGCCTGCCTTCACGGGATCGGGTGCGCCGGTCGCCCTTATCGGGTGGGGCAAACCTGTTCAGGTGTCACTTGCTGACCCGCGCACGCGCAAGATGGATGACATCCTGATCACCCTGGCCGGGCCCGCCATGAACCTCCTGCTCTGCCTGGCCTTCACGGTCGGCCTCGCCCTGACAGGACCCCCCGGGAGCACTGGGGATGGCCGCTTCATGCTCAACGGGCTGATGCTCAATGCCGGACTGATGGTCTTCAATCTCCTGCCCA
>Ga0129333_10002306_pt1 | contig 17715 bp, 15 predicted proteins | sample CPB6_08_DNA_FD_94474 | JGI IMG/M metagenome (GOLD analysis project Ga0129333, IMG submission 94474) | Freshwater to marine salinity gradient microbial communities from Chesapeake Bay, USA - CPBay_Sum_0.6_0.8_DNA | ecosystem: Environmental > Aquatic > Marine > Coastal | place: USA: Chesapeake...
CCACCGATGGGTGACTCGCTCGAGCCGCCAGAGTCAGAGGAGCCACCGCACGCAGCGAGGACAAGGGCACCCGCGGCGACAGCGGCCGCGGCAGAAAAACGCATGGTCTTGGTCATGGCGAAAGGCTAGGCAGAGTCGTGTCGTTGATTCATCTCGCCACGCCCATCAGGTGAGTGACGAATGGGCCACAAAATCGCCCATCGGGGTCCATTTGGGCACGAAAGTGAAGGAAATCCGTCAGTTTCGGGAACGCCGACTGCAGCTGCTCGGGGGTCGCGGTGCTGACCTTCCCCCAGTGCGGTCTGGCGCCGAGGGGAAGCACGATCTCCTCGATCTCTGGGAGGACGTCGTAGATGCGATCGTCTCGGTGCCAGGTGAAGTGGATGCCCACGGTATCCGCGCCGTAGGCAGGGCTCAGCCAAAGGTCGTCGCTGCACATAGTGCGGATCTCAGTGACGTGGAGGAGCGGAGTGATGCGTGCGTGCAGCGCGCGCAAGGCTCGGATCGCTTCGACGGCGTGCGTGCGCGGGAGGAGGTACTCGGCCTGGATCTCGTCGCCAGCGCTTGGCGTGAATGCAGCGCGGAAGTGTGGAAGTCGCTCGTGCCAGGGACCCGGTTGTCCGAGTTGGGGATTGCAGTGCACCGGATCGAGCTGCTCCAGCGGGTGGAGTGGGGAATCGCTGGGCGATACGCCGAAGGCCGGACCGCCGGGCCAAGGACCCTCCCGATCGATTCGTCGCTTGAGCCACAGTTGTGCGTCAGGCTCGGGTCGCCATCGAGTGAAGACGCTCACGGATGTCGCGGATGAGAAGACATCGTCGAAGTGCGACTCCACGATGTCGAGGTCGAGTCCGGCAAAGACCGTCTGTGCGACGTCGTAGGTGGGCTCGGTCTCCAACTCGACTCGGGTGACGATGCCGAGGGCGCCGAAACCGACGACCCAGCCGGGGAAGTCCGCATCGACCCCGCGCCGAACCCAGCGAAGTTCACCGTCTCCCGTGATGATCTCGATGCCCGTGACGGCACTGGACAACGTGCCGATCGCATCCCCCGAGCCGTGAGTGCCCGTGGCGATGGCTCCGCCGACGGTGATGTGCGGGAGGGATGCCATGGCCGCGAGCGCGCGGCCCTGAGCGTGGAGCGTCGCCCCGAGCGCCGCGTAGGTCGTGCCCGCCGACACGGTGGCGGTCGAGCCGGCGACGCGGATATCCGGAGGAAGGCCGGTGGTGTCGATATGCAGGCCGCTCGTCACGGCCACAGGGCTGAAGGAGTGGGCGCTCCCGAGGGCAAGGACGTGGGGCTCGGCCCGAACGAGCGACTGGACCTCTGCCACCGAGGCTGGCCGGGCGACGCGGCCACCGAGGTCCACCGTCTCCGACCAGTTGCGCAGCATCAGCCGACGGTAGCGAGATCGTGTGCGCCCGCGATGGAGACGGGAAGATATCCGGCTTGGGGGCAGGATATAGGGGGATTCTCCTGAATACGATAGCCTTGTTCGACTGTTCTTCCATTTGTCTCCAGGAGTTGCCATGCGTCCCCTCGCGCGCGTCCTCATCGACGAGAGTCATCGGCAGGCCTGGACCACCCGCCCGGACCTCGCAGCTCGCATGAGCCCGGCGAATCCCGCGGATGCGTCGTACGCCGAGGCCTCCGGCGAACTGGCTAGGGCCGGCTTCGCCGTCGATGTCCAGGCTCATGGACCGATCGACGCGCTCGCGCTGCGCGACGTCGACGTGCTGGTGCTGCCCCATTGCTCGAACGACGAGTGGGAGGCAACAACCGGCGAGGGGTCACCGATCTACACGAACGACGAGATCGCGGCCATCGAGGAATTCGTGCGCCGTGGAGGCGGCCTCGTAATACTCGCAGAGACTGAGCAGGCGAAATACGGCAACAACCTGGCGGCCATCGCGAGTGAGTTCGGGATCGACATCGTCAACTGCACGGTGCAGGATTCGATTCATCGTTTTAACGACGTATCCACCTGGGTCATGCTGGAGCCGTCTGATGACCGGGGAACCGATGTCTTCGCCGGCGTATCGGCGGCATGCGCCTATCGCAGCGGAGTGCTCGCGGTTCCGGAGGACGCCTATGTCTTCGCGCGAACCTCCGATCGCGCGATGCCGCCGGCCGCGCCCGTCATTGCAGGTGTCGACGCGTCGCTTGGACGAGTGCTGGTGGTTGCTGACTCCGACTTCGCAGGCGACGATTCGATCGACGACCTCGATCACCGTCGACTGTGGCGTCAGCTCGTCACATGGGTGGCAGCTCGCCGCTCGGGGGCCCGGGACGAGCACGCAGGCAGCGCCCTTGTCGAGCACCCGGCCTGGGCCGACCTGGTGAGCGCTGTCGAGGCGCTGCGCCTGCAGCAGGATGCCGATGGTTCGGTGTCCGGTGACGCGGGCATTGCGACAGAGTGCATCGACCGGATTGTTCTCGACCTCGAGCAACTCGCTCCGCTCGTACCCCACCAGTCCGCGTACACCCAAGCGTGCATCGCGGACTTCCGTCGGTGGCGGCAGTCGGGATTGGGAGTGCCGGACTTCCTGGACTCGCTGCAGCTATTCCATCCCGATGCTCATCGGCGTGATGAGGTGGAGCACCTCGTCGTGTTCCCGATGTATACGCAGAATGGCAATCCCCATCGCAACGTTGAGGCGGTCATCGTCCGCACGGTGTGGCCCGACTGGATCGCCGAACTCGAAGCCACCGCCTACGACAACGCAGCATTCGTGCCCATCGAGTTCGTCGCATTCACGTCTGGCTACGACACCCATTCCGCGGTGCTCTTCCCAGAGACGGTGGCAGCTCGGGAAGTGGTGAAATTCACCTGGGGAGGCATTTTCTGCGACCGTGAAGCTGCTCGGTTCCGTCACGTCTCGTTGGCTGCCGCCGAGCGCCTGCAGCTCGCTCTACCCCCTGAGGCCGAGCTGCTGCTCGCGGATCAGCGGCTCGCGCAAGAAACTTTCGTTCTGTGGGATCTCGTCCACGACCGCACGCATAGTCATGGTGACCTTCCCTTCGATCCCTTCATGATCAAGCAGCGCATGCCTTACTGGATGTACGGCCTCGAGGAACTCCGGTGCGATCTCGCCACATTCCGGGAGACGAAGGAACTCCAGGACCGGGGTGTCGTCCTCGCGCCATACGTCCGGATCGCGATCCTCTTCGATCGCCTCTTCAGGTTCCCCACCACGGGTGAACGCGTCCGCAACTACGATGGGCTCGCTGGACAGATCATCTTCTCCTGGCTGCATAAGGCCGGTGTTGTGCGCTGGACCGACAACACGTTGATCATCGACTGGATGCGTGTGCAGGAGAGCATGGATGGCCTCTGCGACGAGGTCGAGAGGCTCTACCGGGAGGGCATCGACCGTTCACGCCTCGGCCACTGGCTTGCTGCCTACGAGTTCGTCAGTTCTCTCGTGCCACCGCACCCTCAGTCGACATGGGTCCAAGGCGCCAAGGCTCTGCCGACGGAGCCTCGAGATGCCGTCGACGCCGTGCTGCCTGACGAGTTTCCCCTCAATGTCTTCTACGAGTCGCTGCGGAAGTCGCTGGCACCCGCCATCGACTCGGCCAAGGGCATCACGGGGCTTGCCGCATGAGCCGGCCGGTTGCGATTGTGCTCGGCGCGGGGATGGCGGGCCGCGTCGTCGCTCGCGCGCTCGGGGCGGATCACCACGTCGTTGTTGTGGACCGCGACGCGGACCTGGCGCGTCAGGCCGCCGATCCCGTGGCGGGGGAGGCAGCCGTCGTCGATCTCCTCGACGTCGGCGACGTCGAGCGATTCCGCGAGGACGTCCTCGCCCGTCTTGGTCGCATCGATGCGGTCGTTCACCTGGTCGGTGGATGGCGGGGGTCCACGTCGGTTGATCAGGGAGCGCTGGACGCCTGGGACGCGATTGCTCCCGGTGTCTTCGGCACGGTTCGGACTACCACGGTGGTCTTCCGTGAGGCCCTCATGTCTTCAGGTGGCTGCTATGTCATCGTGTCGAGCACGGCCGCTGCCAAGCCCACTGCGGGCAATGTCGCCTACGCCACGGCCAAGGCAGCGGCGGAAACCTGGATCGGTGGACTGGCCCATTCCTTCAAGGACACAGGGGCGCGGGCTGTCATCGTCGCCGTCAAGGCGCTTGTTGACGGGTCCATGCGTGAGGCGCAGCCGGAACAAGCCTTCTCGGGCTACACCGACACCCGTGATCTTGCTACGGCCATCCATGGGATCGTCGGGGGTGACGCGCCCAACGGTGCGCGGCGCGACCTGACGGAGGCCTGATATGTCTGCACCCTGGCGCGGATTCGCCAGCGACAATTACGCCGGCATCCATCCCGAGGTGCTTGAGGCGATCGCCCGGGCGAACGACGGCCATGCCATCGCCTATGGCGATGACGACGAGACTGAGCGTCTGCGCGAGCTGGTGCGCGAGCACTTCGGCCCGCAGGCGCAGGTCTTCCCCGTCTTCAACGGCACAGGCGCCAATGTCGTCGCCCTGCAGGCGATCTGCCGACCGTGGGAGGCTGTGATCTGCGCCGAGAGCGCACACGTCAACGTCGACGAGGGCGGGGCGCCAGAGAAGGTCGCCGGGTTGAAGCTGTGGACCGTGCCGACGGCCGATGGGCTCCTCACACCGGACCTCGTCGACGTGCACGCCGTGCGCGCCGGTGACGTGCATCGCGCTCAGCAGGCGGCCGTGACGATCACTCAGTCTTCCGAGCTCGGCACGGCCTACTCGATCGAAGCGCTGGGCACGCTGGCCGACCATGTGCACTCGCTCGGACTCCGACTGCATCTTGACGGGGCCCGCCTGGCAAACGCCGCGGCCGGCCTGGGAGTGACCCTGCGGGAGGTCACCACCGATGTGGGAGTTGATGCAGTCTCATTCGGCGGCACGAAAAACGGCGCGATGGGAGCCGAGGCCGTGATCGTCCTCAATCCCGATCTGGCCGCCGCCGTGCCCTTCCTGCGAAAGTCCGCGATGCAACTTGCGAGCAAGATGCGCTTTATCAGTGCGCAATTGTCGGCGTTGCTCACGGACGATCTCTGGCTGCGCAATGCCCGCCACGCGAATGCCATGGCGCGACGCCTCGAGTCGGCAGTCCGAGCAGTGCCGGGAGTAGAGATCGTGCGGCGGGTCGATGCCAACGCTGTCTTCGCCGTGCTCCCGTCCGCGGCGACGGAGCGACTCCAGCGCGACTACCGGTTCTACACGTGGGATGACCACACCGGCGAGGTCCGATGGATGTGCTCATGGGACACGACGGAAAGCGATGTCGACGCGTTCGCAGCCGCGATCGATCGGGAGATGCGCGGATAGCTCAGATCGCTGCGGGCCGATCTTCGAAGGGGGTCGACAGCACGATCGTCGTTCGTGTCGAGACTCCGGCCGCAGCGCGTATGCGCGCCAGTAGATCCTCGAGGTCCTCGGGCTCAGCCACGCGCACCTTGACGACGTAGGACGCGGCTCCGGCGACAGACCAGCAAGCCTCGATCTCAGGGAAGTCCTCGACCCGCTGCGGGATGTCGTCCGGCGCCGACGGGTCGAGGGGGGTGAGATCGATGAGGGCCGTGAGCGGGAGGCCGACGGCCCGCTGGTCGATGACGGCCCGATAGCCGCGGATCACGCCTCGCTGCTCGAGTCGGCGCACGCGCTGGTGCACGGCTGACGTGGACAGACCCGTCTCGCGAGCAAGGTCGGCGTAGGACATCCGTCCGTCCGAGGCGAGGAGGCGCAGGATTCGGGCATCGATGTCGCCGAGCGGCTCCCCCCGGTCGGTTCGCGCATTGGCCTCCACGGGGGGAGTCTGGCAGGTGATGGCCGGCCGCCGCAGGTAACGGCCGGATAACGGGTTCACGCCACACCCGTCCCATAGGCACCATTCACGGAGCGGTTTGGCACCATGGAGTCATGGCAGGCAAACACGCCCGCCCGGATTCGGGGCGGAGCGGAGCAGTGTGGCGCCTCTCGGGCGTCATCGCGGGCATTGCCGCACTGGCTGCCGTGGCGATCGTCGGTGGCGTTGCCTTCGGGCTGTCGTCGCCGTGGATGGGCTCGACAGCAGTGGCGTCGATTGTCACGCCATCGCCGACGGATGAGGATGTCGCTCCCGAGGACGCCGTGCCCGATGCCGTGTCGACGCCCATCGTGTTCACTCAGGAGCAGCTCGCGGCCGAACCCCAGCGCACATACTCTCCCGACATCAACGTCCTGCGCTGGAACGGCGATCCCGCAGTCATCTCGAGCGTGTATCCGACCCGCATAAAGGAGCTTTACGGCGTCGGCACCGTCATCCGGATTGAGTTCGCCTACCCGGTGCCGGATGAGCAAAAGGAACTTCTCGAAGAGGCCGCGACAGTCAGGGCGAGCAAGCCCTTCGGTGTCGCGGCATGGAGCTGGCCCAATGACACGACGATGGCCTTCCGCCCCAAGGAGTTCTGGCCCGCATACACGGATGTCAAGGTCGACTTCAACTGGAAGAAGAACAAGCTCACGTCGTACAACCCCGAGGTCAAGTTCCGCGTGGGTCGTGAGTTGGTCTTCACTATTCCCGCGGACTCGTTGGTGGGCAAGGTCAAGCGAGACGGTGTCACGATCCGCAAGGTCCCGGTGTCCCTCGGCAAGCCGACCTGGGAGACCGCATCGGGTGTCAAGACGATCCTCGAGCGCTACGCCATGAAGCGCATGGTCAATCCGGGACCTCGCGAGCGCTACGACGTGAACGTTCCCTACGCCCTTCGTCTGACCCCGAGCGGCGAGTACCTGCATGCCGCACCGTGGAACCTGTGGAACCTCGGGGTCGCATCGACATCCCATGGGTGCACCAACATGTCGATGGAAGACGCCATATGGTTCTACAAGTACGCGTTCGAAGGTGATCCGGTCATCACGAAGGGCACCGGTGTTGACCTCGACTGGTACGAGGGCCCGGGCGCCATGTGGAATATCGACTGGGCTGACTGGACAAGTCGCAGCTTCTCCCTCGCCTGAGCCCCCGGCGGAGGCTGCTTCGCCGCGTGCGGCATGATCGACTCTCCCCGTATTCGGGAGGCGTGCCTTGGGGACTAGCCGGGAGCGGGAACTCACCACCGAACGCGCGGTGGTCGGGTCCCTCTATGGCCGGCTGGATGAGGTTCGCGAGCGTACAAGGGAGGACCTCCGCCGGGCGCAGCACGATCAGACGGCGGGGACCCCCGCCGCTCTCACCGAGCAGGATGCCTTCGTCAAGCTCTATACCGAGCGCCTGCAGGCATTGGAAGCAGCCGAGACACGTCTGTGCTTCGGACGCTTGGATCTCGCCGACGGCGAATCCCGTTACGTCGGGCGGCTCGGGCTCGCGGACGATGACCAGCGCCCGCTGCTGACCGACTGGCGCGCTCCTGCCGCGGAGCCCTTCTACCAGGCGACGTCGGCGGATCCACGCGGCGTCGTGCGACGCCGGCACATCGTGACATCGGGCCGGGATGTGACTTCGCTCGAGGATGATGTCCTCGACCTCGCAGCTCTCGCCGAGGGAGACACAGGCGTGCACGCCGAGGACGTGCAGGGCGGTGGCGTGCTCATGGCCGCCCTCGCTGCCCGCAGGACTGGTCGCATGCACGACATCGTGGCCACCATGCAGGCTGAGCAGGATGCCATTGTTCGATCGCCCTTGGATGGCATCCTCGTCGTCGAAGGAGCGCCGGGCTGCGGCAAGACCGTTGTCGCGCTGCATCGCGCGGCTTACCTGCTCTACACGCATCGCGATCGCCTGGCGCGCAGTGGGGTGCTCATCGTCGGTCCGAACCGCATCTTCCTGCACTACATCGGCCAGGTCCTACCCGCACTCGGCGAGACGGCTGCCGTGCTCGCCACTCCCGGCCAGCTCTACCCCGGCTTGGATGCCGTGGCGTGGGAGCCTGCTGAGATCGCGGCGATCAAGGGACGGTCGCATATGGCCGACGTCATCCACCGCGCGGTACGTGCTCGGCAACGCGTGCCCGACGGCCCACGACAACTCGATGTCGCGGGCACGTTGATCACGCTCACTCCGCAGATGGTGATTTCTGCCCGAGATCGCGCCCGTGCGTCGCGGCGGCCGCACAATCAGGCGCGGCGCACCTTCGCTCTGACCCTCCTGGAGTCGCTTGCTCGCGAGCTCGCGGATGCGCGCAATATCGATGTGGACGGCCACCGAGACATCCTCATCGAGGATTTGCGCGATTCACGTGACGTCCGCCGCGAGGTCAATCTCGCATGGATGCCCGTATCACCAGAGCAATTGATCGCGGACCTGTTCGCGGATCCGGACCGCTTGGCCTCCGCTGCCCCAGGGATGAGGGCCGCCGAACGCGAGCTCCTCACCCGTCCTCGAGGCGCCGCGTGGACGCCGGCCGATGTCCCTCTCCTCGACGAAGCGGCCGAACTCCTCGGTGTGGAGGACGAGGCAGAGCGTCAGGCCCAGGCTCGGGCCCAGGCCGAGCGCAGGGCTGAACAGGAGTACGCCGAATCGGTGCTCGAAATGACGGGCACCCGGGGGGTGTCCGCTGATCAGCTCCTCGACAGGTACTCGGGGCCACGGGAGATCGTCTCGGTCGCTGAACGAGCAGCTGAGGATCGTGAATGGATCTACGGGCACGTCGTGGTCGATGAGGCACAGGAACTGTCGCCGATGGCATGGCGCCTTCTCGCTCGTCGGTGCCCATCCCTCTCGATGACCGTCGTAGGCGACTTGGATCAGACCGCCTCCTCGGCCGGCGCCGAGGACTGGGCGAGTGCGCTCCGCGACATCACCAAGTCACGCCATCGCACCGAACGCAGGTGGCGAGTCGAGAGACTCACCGTCAACTACCGAACACCGCGGCCCTTCATGGATCTTGCCCGCGGGGTGCTCATCGCGTGCGGGCGCACGCCGGCCCCCGTTGAGTCGATTCGCGATGGCGCCCCTCCTGCGATCACGCACCTCGATGACATCGCCGATGTCGTTGAGATCGTGGGGTCGGCGGCGCGACGGGAGGATGCGGGCAGGGTGGCCGTCATAGCCGCCTCCTCGCTCATCGGCGAGATCGAGCCCCTCCTGGTCGATGCTCTCCCTGGCCTGGTGGGTCATGGAGACGATCGCCTCGATGCGGTGGTCTCGATCCTCACGGTGGCGCAGGCGAAGGGGTTGGAGTTCGACGACGTCATCGTCGTTGAGCCCGACCTGATCGATGCAGAAGCGGCCCGGAGGGGGACGGATCTGTACGTGGCACTGACACGGGCAACGCGATCACTGGTGGTCGCCTACACGGGGAACTACCCCGATTGCTTGCCCGTCACTCCTTGAGGGAGTCCACCACGCACTGGCCCGTGCTCACGATGGCTGAGAATCCGTCTTCTTCGGGCAGGAAGGTCGTGACGACCCCCTCCTCGATCACCATCGCGTAGCGCTTGGACCGGATGCCCATGCCGGCTCGCGAGGCATCCACTCCCATGCCGATGGCCTCGGTGAACTCGGCGTTGCCGTCGGACACGAGCGTGATCTCCGGCCCGACACCTTGGGCTGCTCCCCAGGCGCCCATGACGAAGGGATCGTTCACGGCCAGGCACACGATGCGATCGACCCCGGCTGCCGCGAGCTCCGCCGCGGTGTCGACGTACGACGGAAGGTGAACCTGGGAGCAGGTGGGAGTGAAAGCGCCCGGGACAGCAAAGAGCACGACCCGACCTGAGCCCAGCAGTTCCGCGGTGGAGACAGCCTCCGCGCCACCAGGTGTCACGACTCGTAGCGTTGCTTCAGGAATCCGGTCGCCAACACCGATGCTCACAACGGTCTCCACTCGTCCTAGTGGCCCCCGCCACCTGCCGGCGCCTTGCCGCGTAGGAGCACGATAGCCACCACCACACCGATCAGCGAGACGGCAATCGTCGGCCACATGGCGACACCGACGGCCGCATCGAAGACGTCGGTGATGAAGGCGCTGGCGTCGCCCGGGATGAGCGAGGCAACGTCCTCGAGTTGAAGTCCACCGGTGAGGACGCTGAGGATCTTGTCGACCGTATCCGACGTAGCCCCACTGATCCTCTCGATGATCTGGTCGCGGGCATCTGTCTGGAATACAGCGGTGCCGACCGCTACACCGAGTGAGCCACCGATCATCGAGGAAGCCTTGAAGACACCCGAGACGACACCCTCCCCCGCGTCGCCGGGATCCTCGACTGCCGTGGCGGCGCACGGAGTGATCTGCAGGCCGATTCCGACACCGATGAGGATGAAGGGCGCGATGAGTTGGGAGTAGTCACCGGAGAGGTCGAGAAGCAGGAATGCGCCGACGGCTAGACACGCCATGCCGACCGCCGTGGGCCAGGCCGGGCCGAAGCGCTGACCGAGCCAGGTGCCGAGAGGGTTGATGAGCAGGATCGGGATGGTCGCCGGCAAAAGGAGGAGGCCCGCCCTGAGGGGATCGAAGCCCTCGACGACCTGCAGGTAGAGCGACATGAAGAAGATCACGCCACCGAAGATGAAGTTCGCGATGAGGTTCGCCAGCACCGCACCGTCGAACCGACGCTTGCGAAATATCGACAGCACGATCACCGGGCTTGCCACCCGGCGCTCGATGAGAACGAAGATCACGAAGAGCGCGACGGACCCGAGCATCATGCCGGCGAAGGCGATGGTCGACAGCGTGTCGAACTGCACGAGGGCCCACGACAGCAGGAAGATTCCGCCCACCAACGTGACGACGCCCGGCACGTCGATGCGCCGGGCCGCGCCTGAATCCTTCGTCTCCGGGGTTGCCCACCAGGTAAGCAGGAGCGCGGCGATGCCGATCGGCAGGTTGATCCAGAAGATCCAACGCCACTGCAGCCCTTCGACGATGACCCCGCCGACAAGGGGGCCGAGGGCCTGTGCGCCCCAGCAGACGGCGATCCAGGCCGCAATCGCCGTGTCGCGCTGCTTGCCGGTGAAGAGCACAGCGATCATTGCCAGGGCCGTGGGCAGGATCGCCGCTGCGCCGATGCCCTCGAGGACACGGCCGATGATGAGCACGAGCGGAGAAGGTGCCAGTCCGGCGACGACCGATCCGATGAGGACGAAGCCCGTGCCGATCGCGAACAGTAGGCGGCGACCGTAGATGTCCCCGACGCGACCCCCGACGATGATGAGCGCGCCTGCGAGGAAGTATCCGTTGACGGCCCACTGCAGGGTGTCCATGGAGCCGCCCAGGTCGCGGGCGATGGTCGGGAGCGCAATCGAGATGTCGCTGGCGGTGACCCACACGAGCGCCGTGACGAGACAGAGCCCGAGGAGGGACCACCAGCGACGCTCAGAGCCGGGCCCCTGGGCGGTGTCGGCCTGTGGGGACGCCTTGGTCATGGGCGCACTGTACGGCCACGCCCCTCTCTGGGCATCGATTCGTCAATTCGACGTACCCTCGTGGCGTGGTACGAGTTGTCGTGATCGCCGTGGCAGCGGTGACAGCGGGTGTCGTGGGCCTGCTGGTGTGGGGATCCTGGAGCACCGACGACCGGTCCGCCGTCGGCGAGTTGCCGTCCGTCTCGGAGGTCGTGGCCGCCCAGGCCCATCGGCACGGGGTGGACCTTCCTGAACTCACCGAGGCCGACCGGGCGCGGCTCTCGGCACCGCCCACTGCTGGATCCAGTCTGGCTCCGTACGATCAGGTGCTGCTGCAACTTCTTGCTGTCCGGGACACCGCTGGAGTCGATGAGGCGGTGGCGATCCTCGGAGAGGTCGCACTGCAAAGCGACGTGGTCGCTGCTGAATGCGCGCGCCTCTACGCCGCGGTGGCCGGCACGCAGGGTGCGACGCAATCCGCCACCGATGTCTGCCCTGCTTAGACGCCCAGCGACATCTGCTGGCACCATCGGGCCATGCGTCGAATGAAGGTGGTCATCATCGGGGCGGGCTTCGCCGGTCTCGATGCTGCCAAGATCCTCAAGCGCTCGCCCAAGATCGAGGTAGTGCTGGTGGATCGGCATCCCTATCAGCTCTTCAGCCCGCTTCTCTACCAGGTCGCCACGGGGGCACTGCCCGAGGATGACATTGCCTATCCGGTCCGCTCAGCAATCCCCGGCGTCACGTTCATTCGAGGAGACGTCGTCCGCATAGATCCGCAGTCTCACCGCGTCAGGCTGTACGACGGCCAGGAGATCACCTACGACCAACTGGTCCTAGCCACCGGGAGCGTGGGCACAACCTTCGGAATTCCGGGTGTCGACGAGCACGCCCTGCAGATGAAGTCCATCGCCGAGGCACGGCACATCAAGTCACGATTGCTCAACACCTACGAGGATGTGCAGGAGGGCAGGCTGCCGCGCGAGGCCTTGCGCGTGATCGTCGTGGGCGGAGGCCCGACCGGGGTCGAGGTGAGTGGGGCGGTTGCGGAGTTGCAGACCAGCCTTGTGCGCGAGTATCCGGAGATCGCCGACAAGGCATCGGTCACGCTCGTTGAGGCGGGACCACGGTTGCTGCCTTCGTTCACGGAGGAGTCCAGCGCGCACGCCAAGGAGGAACTCGAGCAACTCGGAGTGGTCGTCAAACTGGACACCGCTGTTGATCGAATGTACGAGCGAGACGTCCACCTCAAGAGTGGCGAGATCCTCCCTGCAGGCACGGTGGTGTGGGCTGCTGGCGTGGCGGCCCCGGAGCGATGGAGCGAGTTGGGGACGACCGGCCCGTCGCGCCGCCTCATCGTTGATGAGTTCCTCCGACTCCCGGGCGTGCCCGATGTGTGGGTGGTGGGCGACACTGCCGCCTTCATTCCCGACGGGGGCACCGCGCTGCCGATGGTGGCACCCGTAGCCATGCAGATGGGCCGCCATGCCGCCCGCAACATCGTCGCGCTCGCGTCCGGCAAACTCATGCAGCCCTTCGCCTACTTCGACAAGGGACAGATGGCCACCATCGGTCGTCGACGCGCCGTAGCCGAGACGCCTCAGGGACTTCGTCTGCACGGCACCCCCGCCTGGCTCGCCTGGCTGGGGCTGCACGTCGCCTATCTCGCAGGCGGCCGTAACCGAGTGAGCGTGCTGGCTGACTGGGCCTGGAACTACCTCGCATGGAGCATTGGCCCTCGCCGAGCCATCATCGAGTAGTCCGCCTGCCGGGAGGTAGTGTCCCCGCTCGTGACTGTCGGCGAGGTTTGGCGAGCCGTCGTACCTTCCCGCACGATCCCTCGCACCCGATGGCGCAGCGAGGGCTCCCGATGGAGGACAGGCCCCGCGACATTCGTCATCCTCGTCCTCGGGCTCTGGCTCTTTGGGACCGGAGAGGCCATGCTCGTCGATGCGGCCCTCGGCAACGCCCCGTGGACTGTCTTCGCACAGGGGATCTCCGTACGCACGGGGATAGCGATCGGACTCGCCACCTTCTTCACGAGCGTCGTGGTCCTGCTGATGTGGATCCCGCTTCGAGAGCGGCCGGGTCTCGGGACGATCGCCAACGCGGTCGTCATCGCCCTCTCACTCCAGGTCATGATCAGCGTGCTACCCACCCCTGAGTCGGCCGGCTGGCGCCTGGCCCAGGTGATCGGCGGCATCGCGCTCGTCGGGATCGGCAGCGGTCTGTATCTCACGACCAATCTTGGTCCAGGACCGCGCGATGGCCTCATGACGGGCATTCACGAACGCACGGGGATTGCGGTGACTCCGGTCCGCCTATCCATCGAACTCGTCGTCCTTGCCATCGGCTGGCTCCTTGGTGGCACGGTGGGAATCGGCACGGTGCTATTCGCGCTCCTGATCGGCCCGTCAGTTGGCTACGGGCTGCGTGTCGTCGGCTGGCTGGCCGGCTCCGACCACGAAGTGCCACCCGGGGACGTCCATCCGGAACTCGAGGCGTGACGACTAGTCTGCGTGGGTGACTGAACTCACCATTGCCTCCCATCTCGCGAACCGCCTTCAGCAGCGTGGCGTGGAACGGGGGTTCGGCATCGTCGGCGACTACGCGTTGCGATTGTTCGCCGACATGGAGGAAGTGGGCTTTCCCTTCCTCGTCACGGCGGACGAGCAGGGTGCCGCATTTGCTGCAGACGCCTACGCCCGGCTCAAGGGCCTAGGCGTGGTCGCGGTGACCTACGGCGTTGGCGGTCTCAAGATCACCAACGCCGTGGCGGGCGCGTGGGCGGAGCAGGTGCCGCTCCTCGTCATCTCGGGAGCCCCGGGGCTGAAAGAGCGCGTAGGTGACGTGCTCCTGCATCACAAGATTCGCAATTTCGACTCGCAATTGGTCGTCTTCGAGGAACTCACCTGTGCTCAGGCCGTCATCGACAACCCAGCCACAGCGGCGGATGAGATCGACAGGGTGATCACCGAGGTGCTCTCGCACCAGCGACCCGGATATCTCGAGATCCCACGGGACATGGTCGAGGTGGCCATCTCACCGCCCCAGCACGAGCACCTTCGCTCGCACATGCCGCCTGTTGATGACGAGAGACTTCGCGCGGCCGTGTCGGATGCGATGGAGTGCCTGCGTGATTCGGCGACCCCCGTGGTCCACGCAGGCGCCATGGTGTGGCGACGCGGACTCGGCGACGCGCTTGTGGGAGCTGCGGAGCGCTTGCAGGTGCCGGTTGCGACGAGTTCGCTTGCCAAGGGACTCTTCCCTGAGCGTCACCCGCTCTCCCTCGGCGTCTATATGGGCGCGGTGTCCGATGCGGACGTCGTCGAGCGCGTCGAGACTGCGAGCACCGTGGTGAGCTTCGGCGTGCTCAATACCGATCTCACCATGGGTGCCTTCACCGCTCATCTCGATCCACACAGGCACATCGACGCGCAGGATAACGAGGTGACGATCGGGCTGCGCACCTACAAGGATGTCCCCCTGTGGGCGTTCCTCCCGGCCCTGGCCGAGGCGGCCAGCGGGCAGGGGGAGGTCGTGAGTGAGGCGCTGCACCACCGGCCGGGCTTCGACCCCGAAGACTCGACGCCGCTGAGTGTCGCCCGCGTCATCGCAGCCGTGGACGCGCACATGGATGATCGACACGGTCTGCTTGTCGATCCTGGTGAGTGCCTTTTCGCCTCCGTTGATCTTTCGGCACCGCGCTGGTGCCTCGCTAGCGCCTACTACGCCACGATGGGGTACGCCGTTCCCGGTGCCCTAGGCGCGGGTATCGCGGAGCCCGGGGTACGTCCCGTGGTGCTGGTAGGCGACGGGGCCTTCGCCATGACCGGCCTCGAGGCAGCCTCCGCCGCCTTCCATGGCATTCACCCTGTCATCCTCGTCCTCGATAACAACGGCTACGGCACGCAGCGGCCGATGAAGGACGGAGCCTTCAATGACATCCCACCGCTGCGTGCCGAGGCCCTTCCAGCGGTGTTCGGTACCGGGCGGGGTTGGTTGGCGACGACGGAAGGGGAGCTGGACACCGCGCTGACCGATGCCATGGCGTCTGACGAACTGTGCATCATCCGCGCGCTCGTCCCCAAGGCGGACAGGAGCCCGGCGCTCTTGCGCCTGACCGATGCGCTGGGCAAGCGGGTCTAGGTGGCCTGCTGGGTGATCTCCACGATCACCCCGAGCGCCTCGCTCGTGCCCCCCGCGTAGATGCCCTTGAGCGGCGGGACGTCGGCGTAGTCGCGCCCGTGTGCGACCACGACGTGGGCGGGCCCTACCTCCCGGTCGTTGGTGGGGTCGACGGCATGCCAGTCCCCGTCCCAGTATTCGACCCACGCGTGGCTCTCGCCCTCCACGGTCTCGCCGACGCGTTCCTCCAGGGAGTGAAGGTATCCGCTGACGTACCGCGCGGGGATTCGAGCGGCGCGGAGCAGTGACAGCGTGACATGCGTGTAGTCCTGGCACACGCCATGCCCCTCGGCCCAGGCCTCGTGTGCGGTCGTGTACACGGATGTGACTCCCGGCGTGTAGGAGATGCGCTGGCGGACTTCACCCACGGCGATGTCGACGGCAACTCGAGGCGAGTGCGCGGCGGCCATGAGTTCGATGACCGGCGCTCTCAGCGGGTCCAACGACGCGTCATCGACGTATCCCGTCGCGGTGAGGTATTCGGCCCATCGATCCGCGACGCTGTCTGAGGTGACGGTCGCCCAGTCGGCTCGCTTGTCGATGCGACGGTGAGGCGGTGTGTCCACCGTGCTCACGGACACAACCTCCAGACGATCGTGCGGGTCATGGACATCGAAGGTCTCGACGTGAGCGCCCCAGTAGTCGACGTAGGACTGCACCGTGGTGCTGGGAGTGACGTGGAGCGTGTGGGCGAGGAGCGCCTGCCCACCGCGGTGGAGCGGCGTCATGCGCACCTCGTTGAAACTTGCGTCGACCGGGCCGGCGTAGCGGTAGCCGGTGCGATGCGAGATGTGCAAGCGGCGTCCACCGCCTGACTCGGGGATGCGCCGCATCAGTGGCTCCAGACGATCGTGCCGGATTGGCGGAAGAACGCCGCGTCCGCGATGTCGGAGGCGGTCATCGCGGCGATTCGAGCCTGCTCGGCGAGCCGATCGACGTCCTCCGGTGTGGGGCGCACCGCGAACTCCAGTGATGATCGGAGCATGCCGACCTCGCGCAAGAGCTCGGTACCACCCCCGGCGCCCAGCGTCATGATCGAGCGCACCGCATCCTCGGCCTCCACAGCGCTGCGTCGCATGGAACGCGGGAAATCCGGGTCGAGCACGAGGAACTCCCGAACCCCGTCCCCGTCGATGGCGGCTCGCCGGAGGTAGGCCGAGTGGGCAGCGGCCGAGCGCAGTGCCGCGACCGGCCCTGACTCCGGCCACACCGCATCATGCTGCACGGCGAGGAGTCTGGCCGTCATGTCTATCCGCTCGAGTGAGCGTCCGAGGACGAAGAAGTGGTATGCCTCATCGCGCGGCATCGCCCAGGCGATGACGCCGTGGACGACCAGGAGTCGCTCGACGACACGATGGAGCGCAACACCGGGACTGTCCACGCGGGCGAGACCAAGTCCTCGTACGACGGATAGGTGCGCCGCATTGAGTGCCTCGAAGACTTCGACGGAAAGGACGTCGCGCACGGCCAGTGCATTCGCTCGCGCGGACGCGATGGCCCCTGCGACGGTCGACGGCCTCCCCGGGTCTCCCAGCACGGTGGTGACAAGCGAGCCGCCGCTGCCGTCATCCTCAAGTGAGAGGGCCTCGAGCAGCATCGCGGATGCACCCGCCTCATCGGCAGGGGATTCCTCCACGATCAGTTGATGGTGCTCGGCCACCATGCGGGCCGTCGCATGCGCACGCTCGAGGTATCTACCGATCCAGAAGAAGGACTCTGCGATCCGACTCAGCATGGTGCCTCGGGTTCGTGATGCTGACGCCCCTGCTGCTGCTGGCGCTCCTGCTGCTGAAGGCGCTCGTCATGGGTACGCGGCGCCTCATGTCGTGCGGGCAGATCCGGCTCGACCGACGCCCGCCGGCGCTGACGTGGCTGAGGCCGGGACACCGCGCCCGCGGCATCGAGGACCCACGTGTCCTTCGACCCTCCCCCCTGGCTTGAGTTCACGACCAGGCTTCCCTCGGGAAGCGCAACCCGGGTCAGGCCACCGGGAAGGACGTAGATCTCATCCCCGTCATTGACAGCGAAGGGACGCAGGTCGACGTGCCGTGCCTCGACCCGGCCGCCGTCGACGACCGTGGGACATGTCGAGAAGGTGACGACAGGCTGCGCGATCCAGCCGCGGGGATTCGCCTCGACAGCAGACCGTGTCTCGACGATCTGCTCCTCCGTCGCCGACGGTCCCATGAGCAATCCGTAGCCACCGGATGCGTC
>Ga0129333_10002307_pt1 | contig 17709 bp, 6 predicted proteins | sample CPB6_08_DNA_FD_94474 | JGI IMG/M metagenome (GOLD analysis project Ga0129333, IMG submission 94474) | Freshwater to marine salinity gradient microbial communities from Chesapeake Bay, USA - CPBay_Sum_0.6_0.8_DNA | ecosystem: Environmental > Aquatic > Marine > Coastal | place: USA: Chesapeake Bay...
CATGGTTAACTTTGCACGTTGTAAAGTATTAGGTGCAAATGTACTTCGTGGACCAAAGCAAATTCCTTGGGATGGGAAGTTGCAGTATGATTATCAACTTTGGATTGACTCGGATATTGTCTTTACCACAGAAAAGTTCTGGCAACTCTGTGATCTTGCTCTGAATGAAGAGGGAGAAGAAAAAGAGATTGTTGCTGGTTGGTATGCTACAGAAGATGGGCACACGACCTCAGTAGCACACTGGTTGGAAGAAGATGACTTCCGCAAGAATGGTGGAGTCATGAATCATGAAACTGTGGATTCTATCAGTAAGCGTCGTAAGCCATTTACTGTAGACTACACTGGTTTTGGTTGGGTACTCATCAAGAAGGGAGTCTTTGAGAATCTTGAATATCCTTGGTTTGCTCCTAAGATGCAAGTCTTTGAATCTGGTGCAGTACAAGACATGTGTGGCGAAGATGTCTCATTCTGTCTTGATGCAATCGATAAAGGATTTAAGATCTGGTGCGATCCTCGTATTAGAGTCGGCCACGAAAAAACTCGCGTAATCTGATGACAGAAAAAACCTACGATATCTTATACAAAGGTCGTAGAATCTATCAGAACCTCACTCTAGACGCTTGTAGTGAGGTTCTACAAGATCTCTCAGAGCGGTTTTGCTCGGGAGATGATATTGATCCTAATTTAATTGAAATGGAGGAAATCTAATGGCACTGAATAAACTTATTTTTCAACCTGGAGCACCAAAGAAAACTCGTCAAGGACGTTCACCTCGTACTCTACTAAGTCCAACGTCTCGCAATGGACGTAAGAAGAAGTATCGGGGGCAAGGTAAATAATTTTCAATGATTCAACTAAACCCTCAGATCCCAGTCATTACTCCAAAGGGTAATGGTTGGGCATTTTTTTTAATCGATCGTTCACAGGAACATGATTTAGAATGGGTTGTTTTTCTAGATAGTAGTGGAGAATGTTGGACCTTCAAAAACTCGGATATTAGAATACAAAAAAACTACACTTTACATCGTTCAAATCCATCTATTATTGAATAATGTATCATTTAGAAACTTCAGATGAATGGGAATCAATTCACATAAAAGATCTTTGGGTTTATAATAAACTTATATTATCAAGATCATTAGGATACTTATGTGGCCCAACTGGAGTGTCTGTACCAATTCCAAATCATTATATCGTCCGACCAAGCATTAATTTTCTTGGTATGGGACGATTTTCTCGTATGGAATGGATATCCAATGAAACTGATCACTTTCATCCATCAGAGTTTTGGTGCGAAAGATTTTATGGTGAACATATTAGTGTGGATTTTAAAGATAAAGAATCTAAATTGACTGTTATTGGAGAGAGACACTCAGATAACCCTCTGTATAAATGGAAAAAATGGATTAAAATTGATAAAAAGGTAGAATTTCCTGCAGTATTAAATGATTTGGTGGGTAATTATGAGTATATTAACTGTGAATTTATTGGCGATAAACTCATAGAAGTTCATTTTAGACAAAATCCAGATTTTAGATATGGAAATACGATTGCAATTCCAGTATGGAAAGGAGAAAAAATTGAAACAATTAAAAATCTTTCATTTGTAAGAGACGAAGACTATCTAAGAGAAGGTTTTTATGTTGATTTCGGGATAGAAACCCCGTAAAAAGTTCTGATCTAACAAATCAGGAGCAAAAAAATGACCAAACAAGTCGATAAAGATGAAAATTTTATGAAAAATGAGTGGGGAACACAATTTTTGTCAAGTGAGTATGGATGGGAACAAAAAATTGAGCATCAAAAGATGCTTAGGGAGATTTCGAATGATGATTTGACTCCCAAAAAACATGATTTTATGGTTCAAAATGAACTTCACTCAAAAATTCGCAATGACGATGATTATGATGACTGGGAATACGGAACAGAACCACTTTATGAGTCAAAACCACTCTAAATAAAGTATATTTGCTTGTAAAATATGCCTCTGGAGAGGATAAGTAAAGATTTTAAAGACATAAGTATGACATTCCAATCAAATCCTCTAAATCGGGATTTGATTGGCCTTAAAAATGAGACTGCGATTGCGAGATCGGTCAAAAATCTTGTTCTTACTTCTCAGGGAGAGAGATTTTTTAATTCAAGTTTTGGTACTAAGGTTTCAAAACTTTTATTTGAAAATATTGATGAAATGACCGCATCAATCATAAAAGATGAAATATCTTTCACTTTAAATACATATGAACCTAGAATTGAAGTAACAGATTTGACAGTAAAACCAAATTATGATGAAAATGAATTTGCTGTTACGATACAATATAAAATTATTGGAATCGATGTTCTTCCTCAGCAATTATCATTTGCATTACAACCAACAAGATAAATGACCCTAGTAAATTTTACAAATCTAGACTTTGATCAAATAAAAGTATCTTTAAAAGAGTACTTAAGATCAAATTCAAATTTTACAGACTATGATTTTGAAGGGTCTAATCTCTCCACGATCATAGATTTATTAGCGTATAACACATATATTTCTTCTTACAATGCTAACTTCGTAAGTAATGAGGTTTTTATTGATAGTGCGACACTGAGAGAAAACGTTGTTTCTTTGGCTCGTAACATTGGATATGTTCCAAGATCAAGGACTGCAGCAAAAGCAAACATATCTTTCTTTGTAGATACGAGTACTTTTAGTACAAATCCACTTACGATAACTTTAAAAAAAGGTACAGTCTGCTTATCGAACTCTAACTTTGGTGATACAAATTTTTCTTTTGCTATCAAGGATGATATTACAGTTCCTGTGGTAAATGGAATTGCTTTATTTGATAATATTGATGTCTATGAAGGTTCATTAGTAACTGCTAATTTTACTGTAAATTCGAACAATCCAAATCAGAAGTATATTTTAGAAAATTCAAACATAGATACATCAACGATTTCTGTTATTGTTAGAAATACTGAATCTAGTTCAGTGACAAGAAACTTTGCTTTCTCGGATAGTATCCTGAACGTAACTGCAGATTCTAGAGTTTTCTTTATACAAGAGATTGAAGATGAAAGGTATGAGTTAATATTTGGTGATGGTGTATTCGGTAAAAAATTAGATAACTTGAATTATATTGATGTTTCATATTTAATTACCAGTGGAGAGTCTGGTAATGGTGTTAGTGATTTTAGATTTGCTGGAAGACTTCTGGATAATAATGGAAGAGTAATTAGTGATGGAATATCGCTAGTAACGACTAATTTAGTATCGAGAAGTGGAAAGGAAATTGAATCGGTAGAATCAATTAAAAAATATGCTCCAAGAATATATGCAGCACAAAACAGAGCAGTAACTGCAAACGACTATGAATCTATAATTCCTAAGATATATCCAGAGACAGAATCAATTTCTGTTTATGGTGGAGAAGACCTTGATCCACCAAGATATGGAAGAGTTTTTATTAGCATAAAACCATTCAATGGTCCATTTGTATCAAGTCAGGTAAAAGATAACTTAGTAAGACTTTTACGGAAGTATAGTGTTGCTGGTATTGTTCCTGAAATTGTAGATTTAAAATATCTCTATGTTGAATTTGATTCAACAATTTACTATAACAGTAACTTAGTTTCTTCGGGAGAGATTGTAAGAACAACAGTAAGTCAAAACATAACCAGATATGCTGATTCTAGTGAACTTAATAGGTATGGAGCAAGATTTAAATATAGTAAGTTCTTAAAAATAATTGATGATAGTAGTAATGCTATTACTTCAAATATTACTAAAGTGAGAATGAGAAGAGACTTGTTCCCACTTATTAATCAATTTGCAGATTATGAAATATGTTTTGGTAATGAGTTCCACATAAAAGATCGTAATGGATTTAACATAAAATCCTCAGGATTTAAAGTGAATGGTTTAGCAGATACTTTATACATGACTGATGTTCCAGATTCTAATTTGAGAACTGGTAGAATAGTATTTTTTAGACTTGCATCACAAACAGAAGTTGTAGTTGTTGCATCAAACGCAGGAACAATAAATTATCAAAAAGGTGAAATTTTATTGTCTCCAGTTGATTTTAGAGAAACTAGTAAAAATAGAGGAGAAAATCCAATCATAGAAATATCTGCTATACCTAAGTCCAATGATGTGATTGGATTACAGGATCTTTATTTGCAGATAGATATTAATAACAGTACTTTAAATGCTGTTTCCGATGAAATTTCTTCAGGTGCTGATGCATCAGGAACATCATACACGGTAACATCAAGCTACGAAAACGGAAATCTTGTAAGATCATAAAATGTCAGAGAGCAGAATCAAAATTAGTTCCATTGTTGAAAATCAACTTCCTGATTATGTAAAGGAAGAATTTCCATTAGTTTCGGAATTTCTTTCTCAGTATTATATTGCTATAGAAAATCAAGGGAGTACCTTAGATATTCTACAAAATATTGATCGTTACGTTAAAGTTGATAATTTAACAAATTTAACCGATTCTACTCAGACAACATCAAGTGTATCATTGTTTGATACTACAATTAATGTTGAAAGTACATATGGATTTCCTGATTCGTATGGACTCATTAAGATTGATAATGAAATTATTACTTATAGAAACAAAACATCAACCTCATTCACCGAGTGTATAAGAGGATTTGTTGGTATTGAAGAATATTATAACAATGATGAACTTAAGTTTTCTGATACTAATGTAGAGAGTCATGATTCCGGATCTATAGTAGAAAATTTAAGTATTCTTTTCTTAAAAGAATTTTTCAACAAGGTCAAAACTCAAATCACTCCTGGATTTGAAGATCGTGAACTGAGTTCTGAGATTAATCAAAATCTCTTCATTAAACAGTCTAAAGACTTCTATTCATCAAAGGGTACTGCCGATTCTTTTGAAATTCTATTCCGTGCCCTTTATGGTAAGGATGTTGAAGTCATTCTTCCCAGAGACTATCTTATTCAACCCTCAGATGCTCAGTATAGGGTCACTAGAGACCTTGTAGTTGAAGCAATTGATGGAGACCCTAATAACCTATTAAATTTAACTTTATATCAAGATTTAATTTATAATATTCCCGAGTCTAGAGGGACAGTAACTAATGTAGAAAAAATTATTCGTGGTGATAAAGAATATTATGTAATCAGTTTAGATTTTGGTTATGATAATGTAAATGATACTGGTCTTACTCTTGGTAGTTTTTCGATCCATCCAAAGACCAAAAACGTACTTGATGTTATTTCTGGTTCAGATACAATTACGGTCGATTCTACTTTAGGTTTTCCATCTGAAGGAAATATTAAAGTAAAACTTGAAAATGGAACAGAACTTACTATTACATATGGATCGAAATCGTTAAATCAGTTTTATAACTGCACTGGAATAACTCAAAATATTTCAAAAAATAGTAACCTATATCTTGATGCTTATGCATATGGTTATACTGATATTGAAAAAACTCAGATTGTAAAAGTAAGAGTTACTGGAGTTCTTTCTTCATTAAATTTAGATAATCCAACTAAGTATTATGAAAAGGGTGATCTGATAAAAATTAAAACTTTAGGTAAGGAAACTGATAATTTCAAAGCAAATAATTGGTTATTTAATATTTCTCCTACTCATAACGTAAAGTCAATTGTTGAACTGGATTCATTAAACTTTAGATATCGTATTGATCTTTATGATCAACATCTTTTCTATATTGGAGATTCAATTACAATTGTACCTTCACAATTGCAACCTACTTCTGAAGTTAAAGCTACCATAACCTCAATCAAGAACTCCAATTCAATTGTTGTATCTGCAGAACAAGGTGTAATTTCTACTATACCGTACCAAATAAGAAAAAATATAGTTAATGTTTCATCTGCAAATGATTTAAGTCTCAACAAATATACTGCAAATGTTCAAAATACTTATTTGGATCGTGTAGGTTCAGTATATGTTACATCTCCATCCTTACCATATTACTTAAATACTTCTCTTAATATTAGAGATAAAAAAGTCGTTTTCTCTGGAATATTTTCTGGAGATACTCTTTCTATTTCTAATCATAAGTTCTATACTGGCGATAGAATTGTCTATAACCCAGATAGCGATACAAATAAACTAGACTTAGCATCTGGTAAATATTTTACCCGAAGAATTGATTCTAATACATTAAAACTAAGCAGAAGTCTTAGTGATCTTTTTAATGGAAATTATGTATTTGTTTCTGGTACAGTTACTAATAATGTCTTTTACTATGAACCATTTACTAATGAAGACCTATCACCAAAAACTGTACAACCACAAAAGTTAATTAGACAACTCGTAAATCCAGTAACTACAAATACTAGAACTATAACACCTTCTGGATTTACTGGTATATTTGTTAATGGAGTTGAACTTTTAAATTATAAGTCTAATGATTATGTTTATTATGGACCAATAACATCTGTTGATGTGTTATCTGGTGGTTTTAATTACGACGCAATAAATCCACCAACATTACAAGTCAATGATTCTGTGGGAACTGGTGCTACAGCATACTGCACTGTTAATGGATCACTATCGAGGATTGATGTTATTGATGGTGGAATAAATTACTTAGAAACTCCGAGAGTTGTTATTACTGGTGGAAATGGTTTTGGATCTAGAGCTGTTGCAAACTTAGAATCATATGATTATACAATTTCTTTTAACTCCACTCAGTCTGCTGGATATGTAAACTTAGCAAATAATACTATTGGGTTTTCTTCTTTCCATAAACTTAATAGTGGTGAGGAGATAATCTACCAGACAAATGAACAACAAGGTATGGGAGGTATCTCAACAAATTCTTCCTATTTTGTATCAATAATAGATGCTAGCACTATAAAGTTACATAGTAAGTTAAGTGATGCAGTTTCTGGAATTAATACTGTAAACTTAACGTTACCTTATGGTGATGGTGTTCATTCATTTAAATCTAAACTGAAAAAGAGAAAAATACGTTCACTTGATGTAATTAATACTGGATCTAACTATAGAAATCGAAGAGTATCTACTGGTTCTGTTGGTATTAATACTGCAAACAATGTAATTACTATTGAAAATCATAATTTTCAAAATAAAGATATCATCACATATCGGACAACAGGATCAGTAGTAGGTGGATTAGACACTTCAAAATATTATTATGTTGGTAGAGTTGATAGTGATAATTTTATACTATTTGAACAATACACTGTCGATAATAAGCAACTGATTGATTTTTATTATGAGACGGGACAATTCGTCGATTTAACTAGTGTTGGTAGTGGTCTCCATATCTTCAGAGACGAACCAATACAAATTCAACTTATCGGTTCTGTTGGAGTAACAACCTTTACTAATCAGACATTTGACGCAGAACTACAACCAGTTTTCAGAGGTCCAGTAGAGTCTGTATTCGTGGAGGATGGAGGTTCAAATTATGGATCTGAGGAAATATTAAATTATAATAGACAACCGGAACTCATTCTTAACTCTGGGTCTGCTGCTGAGTTAAGACCCATAGTATCAAATGGTTCCATTGCTGAAGTTTTTGTTGTAAATTCTGGAACTGGATATAACTCCCCCCCTGACTTGGTTATCGATAGCCCTAGTGGATTTGGTGCAATATTATCTCCAGTAATTGATCAGGGACTTTTAATTGATGTTAAAGTTATTTCTGGTGGTGTAGGTTACGGCCAATCTACTACATCAATTGATGTTATTTCTGCCGGAGAAGGAGCAAAATTCAATACTGTTATAAAATCTTGGAATGTAAATTTAGTAGAAAGAAATATAACCTCTGAAGAAATATCAAGTGATGATGGAATTATTACTGAAGCATTATACAGTAAATTTGGATTGGAATATTCACATGCGTATGCTCCTAGAGGATTAAGAAGATCTGTATTTGCTGAAAAATTTGTAAACAGCGAAGCAGTTTATATACCAGATTTAAATATCCAAAATGGAAAAGAAACATTATCGGATGCTCACTCCCCTATTATTGGATGGGCATATGATGGAAATCCAATTTATGGACCTTATGGATACTCAACTCCATCTGGAGGATCTGCAAAATTATTAAAATCTGGTTATTCAATTTCCATAAAAGAAGATCGACCAAGTTTAGATATCTATCCAGAAGGATTTTTCGCAGAAGATTATGATTATATTGGTGATGGCGATCTTGACGAATCAAATGGAAGATTTGGTATAACACCAGAGTATCCAGATGGAACTTATGCTTATTTCACAACTGTATCCGATACATTAGAAACCTCTGGAACATTTGCAAACTTCAGGAAACCAATATTCCCATATGTAATCGGAAGATTTTATAATTCTGTTCCAAATAGAATTAATTTTTCTCCACTTTTTAATCAGGATGATTTTGATCTAAATCAAACATCTTTACTTAGAAATACAACTCCTTACTATTTGACTAGTGATAATAGTTCTTATGAGTTTATAGAAAATCCAAATAAAATTAAAGAGCAAAATTCTAGGGTTACTAGTGTATCTTCTGGTACTATAACATCAATTGATATTGTTAATACAGGAGATAATTATCAAGCAGGAGATCAAATTATATTTGATAGTGAAAATACTGGTGGAAGAGGTGCTAAGGCATATGTTTCGAGCATTGAAGGTAAAGAAATTGTAGGGATTTCAATTACAACTACCCAGATAGATAATGTCGAATTAATTAATAGTATAGGAATTTCTTCTTCCAAAATAGATTTAAGAAGTGGAGATTTTCTCACCATAACCGGAAGATATCCAAATGAATTCGTAACTACACAATCAATTCGTGTTATTGATAATCAATTAATATTATCATCGGGTATCGGTTCTGCTTCATATACTGGAATAGTTACTTATGCTGATGTTTATTCTCCAATCAAAGCATCAGTAAATGATCTTTTTTATCTCGGAAATGAGATAGTTAAGGTTTTAAACATTGATACCTTTAATTCAAGAGTTCGTATTCTTAGAAATCAAAATGGAACTTCTGGGGTATCTTCTTACTCTGCAGGATATGCTTTAACTGAATCTCCAACTAAGTTTTCTTACGGATTTGTTGGTTCAGGAGTAACTTTCTACGATAATCGTGAATTATACTTCAATCCTTCTGAGTCCGTTGGATTAGGTACTACTAGTGGAGTTGGAATAGGACTAACTTTATATTTTTCAAATCCTGGTGCTGGCGGAACATCACTCTTTATCCCAACAAGAACCATTTATATTCCAGGACACGGAATACCAACTGGAACTGAACTCCTATATCGCTCAAATGGTGGTAGTTCACTATCAATTTCCACCAATGGAGTTAGTTCATTTGCACTAACAAACAATTCTATTGTATATTCTGCAGCAATATCCGAAGATCTGATTGGAATTTCTACAGTTCTTGTTGGTCTAGGAACTACTGGAACTTATGTTGGTGTTGGATCAACTAATGTAGGAACTTTATTGTATTTTACTGGTATTGGAACTGGTATTTATCACAGCCTAAAACTAAATCCAACAAAAACAGTTCGTGTTGATGTAGAAAAGAATACTGTAAATGTTTCTACCGCAGAAACACATGGAATACTTGCAGGTGAAAGTATTTTAGTAACAGCATCTCCTCAACTGTCTACAAGCGTTTCTGTTTACTATAATGACTATAACAGAAGACTTTACATAAATCCACTTTCATTTATTGCTTCTGATGTTGATATTATAAGTAAAACTATTACTCTAGATAATCATAATTTAGTCACAGGACAGAGTGTTATATACAGACAAATCACTCCTGTTGGTGGTTTAGTTGATAACAAAATATACTATGCAATAAATTATGGAAAAAATTCAATAAAACTTGCAGAATCCCTTTATGATATATCAATCAATAAAGTTTTAAACATAACTTCTACTGGTTCTGGGACTATTTCCGCAATAACCCCACAAATTTCCGTAACTAAAAATAAAACCATTAATTTTGATTTAACAGATCCTTCACTATCTTTTACTGCTAATTCAATAAATTATCCTGCTTTTGATTTTAACATCTATAAAAACTCTAATTTTACTGATAAATTCAATAAGACTGAAAATTCTTCTGAATTTAACCTAATTAAGACCGGTAGGATTGGAATTGATACAAATGCATCAGTATCTTTAATTGTTAATACTGAATTCCCAGAAAAACTTTATTATAGATTGGAATCTAGGAATGACGTTCTTCTTCCTCAAAGCAAACAAAAAATTATAGGTGGTGGAGAAATTATTTTTGTTGATAGTGTTTTATCAGGTAATGTTTCTGTTTCTGGTGTAGGTAGTACAACTTTCACTTACACTGTTCCATTTTCTCCCGATGAAAATTCTTACACTTCAACTGATGGGGTTTTTGAATATGAAAGATCTCGCGGCAGTGGAAAAATAAAAACCATTGCTATCGAGTCTCCTGGAACCAAATATAAGTCATTACCATCAATATCTGATATTGCATCTACAAACGGGGAAGGTGGATTATTATACCCCAACGGGGAAAATATTGGATCTGTTAATAACGTAGAAATCTCTGATATTGGATTCTCATATTCGGCAGACTCTACTATTAGGCCGACTGCAAAACTACCCGAAATTTTAAAACTTTACAGTCTATCAATATTTGATAGGATTGGAATTTCTTCCGCTGGTGTTAATTACATCACCTCCCCAGATCTGGTAGTTATTGATGGAAAAACAAATGAGCAAATTGCAAATGCAGATTTATCTTATGAGTTAGGTGATAGTGAGGTTAAGATTAATAAAAATGTTTCTGGAATTTATGATGTTAACCCAATTCTAATTCCAATTAATAATTCAAATGGTGTTGGAATAAATTCAATTACATATGATTCAACAAACAAAAATGTTACTGTATACTTTAAACCAAGTTTTAGTGATGCTTCAGCATTCCCATTTGCAGTTGGCGAAAGAATCTTAGTTGAAGGTGTTGGTGTTGCGTCTTCAACTTCACCAGTTAGAGGATATAATTCTGAAAATTATAATTATACCTTATTCACAGTAACTGCGATTGATCCTAATATCGGTGGCGCTAATGGATCAATTACCTATAATATTTCAGAATATCTTCTAACTGGCGAGATTCCAGGTGTTGTTAGCATTAATGGTTTTGTTACACCTGAACGTTATTTCCCAATATTTGATATTTCTCTTAAAAAGTTACCTTTCTATGAGGGGGAAACAGTATCTTCAAGTTCAGCTAGCGGTATAGTTCAACTATGGGATTCGAAAAATAACAACTTAAAAGTAGCAACAAATAAAGATTTTTCTGTTGGTGATGTTGTTGTAGGGGAATCTTCAGGTGCAAGTGCTGTAATTGATGAGATTTACAATTCTGATGTATCATATATTGTTGATTCTTCCTCTGTAGTGAGAAAGGGTTGGTTTAAAGAAACTGGATTCTTAAACAGCGACACTCAAAGAATTGCAGATAATGATTATTATCAATATTTCTCCTACGCACTAAAGTCTGATATATCTATTGATCAGTGGGACGATGCAGTAGGTACTCTCAACCACACTGCAGGATTTAAGAGATTTAGTAATCTTGTAATCAATTCAACTCCAGGATTTATTGGTCTAACAACATCTCAAGATGAATCTCAGTTTATTGGAATTGCTGACTTATATAATGTTAAGAGTTTACATTGTTTCGATGACTTTGATTTAGTATCAGAAAATAATATTGTTATTAATAGTAAGCAATATTCTGATCGAATTAAATTTAATTCTAAGATCCTTCAGGATTATATTGAATCGGTAGGAAACAGAGTATTGAAGATTGATGATATTAGTTCTCAGTTTAATAGCAATCCAAGAGCAACTAAGTTTAGTGTTATTGATACGTTTAGTATTGATGACTGCAGATCTAAAAAATATATCATTTATGTAACTGATAGAAGATTTACTACAGAAAGAGAAACATTATTAGTCACTCTTCTGCAAGATGGAGTAACTGGATATCTAAATCAGTATGCTCGTGTTGAAACTGCAGGAGATCTCGGTTACTTTGATTTCTCCATTAGTGGAAATGATGGTAATTTATTATTCTATCCAACTAAGAGTAGTATAAACAACTATAACTTAGAGTTTACCTCATTTGGAATTAGAGATACTGTATCTGGTATTGGAACTCAGAATCTGGGTAATGTTGCAAGAATAAATTCCAATGCATCTGTTATTTCTGCAGGAAATACAACTGGAACTGTCGTCGGTATTGCATCAACATATAGATCTGCAAAGGTTCTAGTTCAAATTGGAGCTACTGATAAGTCTTATTATGAATTCAATGAAATTACAGTTCTTCACAATAACCAGGATGTGTTCTTCGTTGATTATGGAGAATTGGCCACAGGAAACTACACTCCATATTCATCATCGGGAATTGGAACATATCATGCATACTTAAGTGGTTCTAATCTAAATGTTGATTTTATATTGAATAGTTCTTCATCTGTTGATTATAATATCAATTCAGTGGTAGTTTCTATTGCAAATACTTCCTCTACAGGTATTGGTTCTACATTAGTTGGTGGTAATTTATTCGCTTCAAATTATGTTTCTATTGCATCTTCAACGTCACCAATAGCAAATAACATTGCTCAGCATGAAACTACATATAATTCATCATATTATGTCGTATGTGTAGAAGATACCACAAACAATAACTATCAAATATCTGAGATTGTAATCACAAATAATGATACTGATTCATATATTACCGAATATGGAATTGTAGAGTCTAATGGAATTCTAGGTAATTTTGATTCCACTGTTTCTGGATCTAATGTATACTTGAATTTTACTCCAAATCCAAACATTAAATGTGAGGTCAGAGTATTTAAGACTCATATTGGATTGGATGATGTTGAAGGATCTGAAGACTTCACTAATGCTATTATTGATTCTTCCTATGGAATGTATATGGGAACTGATATTGATATTAAGAGAGAATTTAATCTGACCCATAACTTACTTCCTATTTTCGAAAGAGAATTTAATGCTTCTCAATCTGATGTTGTTAATGCTACAGAAAATACAATTTATATTCCAGGACACTATTTTGTAACTGGTGAAGAAGTTGAATATTCTTATGAAGGAGGTCCAATTGGAATTGCAACAACTACTATCGCTGGTATTGGAACTACCGATAAACTTCCAAGTTCTGTCTATATTGTAAAAGTTGATGATCTCAATGTAAGAGTAAGTGCTTCCGCATCTAATGCTCTTCTTGCAGTCCCCAATATCTTAAATATTGATGGTGTTGGAATTGGTAGTACTCATATCTTCACATCTAAGAATCAGAATGCAAAAGTGGTAGTTGCAATTGATAATGTAATTCAATCTCCAATCGTTTCCACTGCAATTACAACGACCGTTGCTAATTATGTGCAAGTTTTTGATGATTCCATCGCTTTCTCTGGTATCAATTCATTCTTTGGTGGAGACTTGATTAAGATTGGTAATGAGATTATGAAAATCAATGGTGTTGGTATAGGAAGTACTAACATTGTTTCGGTTATTCGTCCTTGGATGGGAACTGGAATTTCTACTCATGGTCCTGGCGCATTAATTACTAAGGTACAGGGTAATTATAACATTTTAGATAATATTATCAGTTTTGCTGATGCTCCATATGGAAATGTTCCTATTGAAAATCCAAATAAATTTGATGAGACTGATTATACTGGAATTTCTACAAGTTCTACATTTAGTGGTAGGGTATTCCTAAGATCTGGTGTTGAAAATTCAACAAATGAAACCTATAGTAAAAATTATGTATTTGATGATATCTCAGATAGATTTGACGGTTTCTCTAAAGAATTTACTCTCACTTCCAATAAGAGCAATACCATAGGATTCTCCACAAGCAACGCCGTTGTATTGATCAACAGTATATTCCAGTTACCTTCAAGGCCTGGTGCAGTAAGTATTGTTGGTGGATATGATTTATCGGAAAGTAGTGGAATTAGTAGCATTACTTTTGTTGGAACTGCAACTTCAGTAACATCAGATATTAATGCATCTAATCTTCCTCGCGGTGGTATTATTGTTTCTGTGGGATCTTCCAAAGGATTTGGATATCAATCTCTAGTTTCTGCTGGTGGAACTGCAGTAGTTTCTATTGCTGGTACTATCCAATCCATCAGCATTGGAAATAGTGGTTCTGGTTATAGAAGTGGTTTGCAAGTTGTAAATGTTGGTGTGGGAACATCAAGTCTTTATGGACCTAACATTGAATTTATTGGAACTGCAACAGTAAGCAATGGCCATGTTGTAAGCGTTGCTATCACAAATCCGGGAACAGGATACACTAGTACAAATATACCTTATGTGTTCTTTGATGCTCCACTTTCTTATAGTAACATTCCATTAGTTTATAGTTCAGAATCAAAGTCTGGTGTTGGAACAGAAGCAGTCGTTGATGTTGTTGTTGGTCAGGGATCAAGTGTAATTAGTTTCGAATTTAAAAACTATGGATATGGATATGATCAGTGGGAAATACTGACGATTCCAACCACAGGAGTTATTGGAATTCCTACTAATTCATCACTACCTTTTGATGAATTCCAAATTATTATTGAAAGAACCTTCAATGATGAATTCTCAGCGTGGTCTATCGGTGACTTACAAGTTCTTGATCCTATTGACTCACTCTTTGATGGTGAAAGAACTGAGTTTCCAATTCTAATTAATAGAGATCAAACAACAATTAGATCTAGAGTTGGATCAAATATCGACATTGAACAAACTCTCCTTATCTTTATCAATGATGTTCTTCAAGTTCCTGGTGAAGGATATTCATTCAAGGGTGGAAGTGTAATCACATTTAGTGAGCCGCCAGTTGAAGGAGATACTTCAAAACTATTATTCTACAGAGGTACTGGAGATGTCGATACAATTTCAGTCGATGTACTGGAAACTGTAAAACCGGGAGATACTCTTCAAATTAATTCCGATAATTCACTATATCAACAATCAAAGAGAAGTGTAAATGAAATTGTATCTTCGGACATTGTAAGAACAAATGTTTACCCTGGACCTGGTATTTCAAACGATCCTAATCTACTGAGACCAGTCACTTGGTGTAAGCAAATGACTGATATGGTAATTGATGAAACTAGTGTGACTAAGGATAGGATTCAATATGAACCTTATATTTACCCAGTAACTAATATCATCCAAGACGTTACTGCATCATCTACCGAAATATTCGTAGAAAGTGTTAAAACTTTCTTTGATAGTGCAGATGAGTATGTCCAAGATGGTACAACCGAAAAACCACAGAAAAATGTTATAATCTTCTCTCAGGATAATGTAGTAGGTGCAGCAGCTAGTGCTGTGGTATCTGTTGGTGGAAGTATTACTTCAATTACTATCACTGATGGTGGTGTTGGATATACTACTGCACCTACAGTCACTATTTCTTCGCCAGTTGGAATTGGAACTACATTTGCAACTGCAACAGCATCAATTACTTCAGGAGTTGTTACAAGTATTTCTGTTTCTTATGCTGGTTATGGATATACATCAACCAATCCCCCACAGATTCTAATAGAATCTCCAATCATAAAATATGAGCAAATTAGAGATGTTGATTATAGTGGTGACTTTGGAATTATAACAGGAATTTCTACAGTTACTTCTGGGGTTGCTTCTACTGGTATTACATTCGACTTATTCATTCCTCTGAATTCTTATCTAAGAGATTTGGATATTAATCAAGTTGGTATTGCTACGACTGGTATTAGTGGTATTCAAACTGGATATTACTTTATTGTTGATAATTCAAATATTGGAAACAGTGTAAATTCACTCAACCAAAGCAACAGTATCGTTGGTGTTGGTTCGACTTATTTGGATAATATATATCAAGCAGTTGCCGTTTCTATCGCACAGACTTCAGTGCCTGGAATTGGAATTACATATGTAACTAAGGTAACTGTTAGTGTTCAGAATTACAATGGTTTAAGTGGAATTGGATATAGCAGATACTTTGGTAATTATTCCTGGGGAAGATTATCAGATTTAACCAGAGAAAATCCAAGTAATTTTGACGCATATAATAATGGAGTTTCTGGTATTTCAACATCACCTGTCGTTAGAAGATTGAATAAATTGAAGTATTCAAATTACAACTAATAAATAGATAAAAAACTCATATAAAATGTCCGCAATTATAACTGATCAATTAAGAATACTAAATGCTAAATCATTCGTTGCTGGTTTAACTACTACCAGCAACTCTTATTATTCCTTTATTGGTCTTCCTAATGCTACTGATTATAGTAGCACCTGGGACACTACACCTCTTGCACCAAAGGATAACTTTGATGAAGAGAATGGTTACTGGGATACTATGATTGCATTGAAAAAGATTAAATCAGATGATGTAAGACAGATGGTCAGGAAAGTTACCTGGTCATCTGGAACTACTTATGATATGTACCGACACGATATAAGTCGCGATAATACTTCAAAACCATCAGGTGTAACAAGTCTTTATTATGCAAATTACTATGTTGTAAATAGTGATTATCGTGTTTACATTTGTTTGAACAATGGAATTGGACCAGAAACACCAAGCGGCAGACCTTCGCTTGATGAACCAACTTTTACGGATTTAGAACCAAGATCTGCAGGTAACAGTGGTGATGGATATATTTGGAAATATCTTTATACAATCAGACCCAGTGAAATTGTAAAATTTGATTCCACCGACTATATGCCTGTTCCTATTGACTGGGAAACAAGCGACAGGGATTCTGCAGTAAGAAATAATGCAACAACTAGTGGACAATTAAAAGTTATTACAATCACCAACCGTGGAGTAGGAATAGGAACCGCTAATCGAACTTATAGTAGAGTTCCTATTAAAGGTGATGGAAGCGGTGCAGAAGCAACTATTGTAATTAATAATGAGTCTAAAGTAGAATCCATTACCATTTCCAATGGAGGATCTGGATATACTTATGGTTCTGTTGATTTAGAGTCTAGTGGAGTACCTACAGGAAATACTAGACCAACATTTGATGTGATTATTCCTCCAAAAGGTGGCCATGGCGCAGATATCTATAAGGAACTGGGTGCATTTAATGTTTTAGTATATTCCAGAATTGAAAACGATGATCAAAATCCTGATTTTATAACAGGAAATCAAATTGCAAGAGTTGGTCTTGTAGAGAATCCACAATCATTTAATTCAACTACAATTCTTGATTTAGAAAAAGCAAGTTCGGTCTATGCATTAAAATTAACTGGAGTTGCTTATAGTACTACAACATTTGGTGCGGACTCCAGAATCTTCCAAACTATCGGTACTGGAGTTACTGCAGTTGGAAGAGTTATATCTTACAACCAAAATACTGGTGTTCTTAAATACTGGCAGGATAGAACATTTGTAGGATTTAACACAGATGGAACTCAAAATAATTCACCCCAGTATGGTTTTAATTTGAATCGATTTACTGCTACCCCATCCACTGGTGGTAGTGTAACGATTGTTGGTGGATCATCAAATCTTGGTATTGATACCTCATTCACTGGTGTTACTACTACCATAAATAATAGAAATTATTATCTGGGACAATCCTTCGTAAGTGGAGTGTCTAATCCAGAAGTCAAAAAGTATTCTGGAAATATTATTTACGTGGATAAC
>Ga0129333_10002308_pt1 | contig 17706 bp, 7 predicted proteins | sample CPB6_08_DNA_FD_94474 | JGI IMG/M metagenome (GOLD analysis project Ga0129333, IMG submission 94474) | Freshwater to marine salinity gradient microbial communities from Chesapeake Bay, USA - CPBay_Sum_0.6_0.8_DNA | ecosystem: Environmental > Aquatic > Marine > Coastal | place: USA: Chesapeake Bay...
AATACTACAACAAATACTATTAAACCTTCCACATCAACAAATACCACTACCCCTACAAATACTTTAAAACCAACTACAAATACCCTTACCCCTAATACTACAACAAATACTATTAAACCTTCCACATCAACAAATACCACTACCCCTACAAATACTTTAAAACCAACTACAAATACTTTAAGACCAACTACAAATACTCTAACCCCTAATACCTCAACAAATACATTAAAACCAAATACACCCACAACTCTAAATCCTAATAATACATTAATCCCCTCAACAAATCCAGGTTTAACTCCTAATCAGAGCCAACTTACTCCAAATAATTCTTTAAATACCCCAAGTAACGCAAATCAACCAAGAACTATCCCCAATAATAGTCAAGGAAATCAAAACACTAATAACACAAATCAACTACCAACTAACGTAGTAAATCCAGTTAATAATCTGCCTACACTAGATAAGCCGGTACTTCCTTCAGAACAACCTACCTTTATAACCCCTGAAAATCAAACAATTCAGGATCAAGTTCAACTCCCAAACCAGAATCAACTTCCTAATCAAAATTCAAATACTACATCATCGGTGTCATCTCTACCACCTATGAGTTCGCAGATAGGTACAACACAGGCCATTGCTGCTTCACCAGCTAAAAAGAAAATTACCCGAAAAGATCCTCTATTAGAGAAAATGAATAGATAGACTGACATTTTGAGTACTTCTAGGATATTATTTTTATGAAAAAAATACTTATTTTCATCTCTTCTTTATCGTTATTTCTATTAAATTATCCACTTTTGCAAGCTGTTGAAAACAACAAAGTATCTATAACTCAAAATCTCAATGATATATCTATAAAATGGTCTTATCCTAAAAATTTTAAACCAAAATATCAAACCATGATTCTTGAAGAATTAGCAGAAGATAGTGAAGGAAATTATTACTCTATTGGTGAAACATCTTATAAATTAACTACTAGTCAGAGAAGTAAATCAATTAAAGATTTAAAAATTTCTATTAATTATAAATTATCTATCAATACAGGAATCTCAAAGAATAACTTAGTCAAAGAATTCAAATTATCTAATAAACCTTCTATGCCTCACTCGTTATCGTATAACTGGAATAATACAAAACCCGATGATAAACTATCTCTATCCTGGAAATATCAGGGTGAGAAAGTAGATAATTGGATTTTATCTATCTATAAAGCAAATATTAAAGTTAGCGAAGAAAGCGATACTCAATCCCTTGAAGAGATAAACTCCTCTGAAGAGGATAATGAAATTGAAACGATTTTAAAAAAAGTAATCTTAAAAGGTTCATTACGTAAGTATGATATTTCAGGTCTAAGTAAAAGCGAAGGTTATAGAATATTAATTGAAGGTAAGAATAAAGCAGGTTTAGGTGAGTTTAATAATTTTACTATCACTCAATCATCTCCCAATGAGCCTATTAATTTAAAAGTTGAGAAAGCTGGCACTGGTTCAGATAATAATCTAGCTCTACTTATTACCTGGGAGTACGCTGGGCCAGAAGTAACCTCATTTAGTATTGGTGTAAGAGCAGCAGGTTTTAATGAAGATTTAAAAGTATATAAAATCTCTCCTAATGTTAGATCATTTACAATTAATAATCTTTCAAAAAATGGTTATTATCAATTTGTAATTAAAGCTATAAACGATTACTCTTATACTACCGCAATTACTGAACCATTTTTAGTAAAAATTCCTATAGCAAAACCAAAAGATCCACTTCAGGAAAAACTTGAAGAAGAGGCAGGTGGCGAAATTCAAACACCTGGAAGCTCTGAAACCATTGATAATCAATCACCAGATTCTATTAATCAAACTCAAACTACACCAACTCAGGGTAGTTCTCAAACACCTCCAGTAGCAAATAATCCATAATAAATAATTGCTAATATATAAATTACAAATAAAATATTTATATGGAAGTATATAATAATTATCTCTTTAAAGCTAAATTACCGCCTCCCTTTTTTATACTAATAAAAACAGCAACTCTTAAAAACTACCTTATATTTTTTACAGTTCTTTTATGGCCTTTATCAATATTATACCTTACTCCAAGTTTTCTTGAAGATCTCTCCCTTGGGTCGATTTTTACTTTTTTACTCTTGCTATCATTATCGATATACACATTATTAAAGAGCTCAGGATTATTATCAGTAATTAGGTTATATAATTATAGTAAAAAAAGAAAAACTTTATTCGATATTTCAGGTTATCTCTCTGTTTTACCAATTTTTACTTTAATTCCAAAACATTTTGAAGGAGGTTACGATATCTCACATTTATTTATCTTTAGTAACCCTTATGAAGTTAATAATAATTTTATTAAAGAAGAGATAGTATCTAATGGTTTTAATATATATAATGCACATGATCCTAATTATTTCAATCCTTTATTAATTGCACAACCCTATAGTAGTAAAATATTAAAAAATGTATTAGATGGAGATGCAGTTAGATTTATTGGAAATAAAAAATTTGGTTTTATATTTACGAAAAATAATATTATTTGGTTAAAGGGCAGTAATGTTATTTACAAATAAAATAATTAATATTCATAATATGACAAAATAATCATTAGAATAATAATAAATCTATGAGAAAAAAAATAAGCATAATTGCTTTTTTTTTATTATTTTTAACATCCATGATTTATATATTTAATAATAATACAACAATGTTTGAAGATTGTGAAATTTTACTAAAAAAGAATTATACAAAATTAGCAGAAAAAAATGTTATCGAGTGTTACAATTTAGTTGCAATTAAATATGCTAACAATAAATCACCAGAAGATACTCTAAATTATCTTAAAAAATATATAAAAAATACAAAAAAGATAGAACTAATTGATTGTCATAGTATTCTGCACTCTATTGGTTCTAAATTTTATGAAATCTATAAGAGTAAATCATTAATTCCTAATATTGAGATTTGTTCATATGGTTATTACCACGGTATTTTTCAAGAAGCAAATATTAAATCTATTGATAACTATAACCAAATTATAAATAAAATTTGTATAAATAAAGTTGGTGAAAATTTAAATTTCTGTAAAGCTGCTGTCAGTCATGGTTTTGGCCACTTTCTTTCAAACTCTAATTATGCATTGTTTGAAGCTCTTAAAAAATGTGATTTAATTTTAAATGAAATTGCTATTGAGAAAGAAAATTGCGCCTACGGGGTAGTTATGGAGAAAATTGAGTTATCTGATGAAAAAATAAATTTAAACTCATGTCTAAATAACCTATCAAATGATATAATTGCTGGATGCTTGCTAGGTTTAGGGCAACATTCCCTAAAAAATAATATAAATTTTATTGATAGTTGTCCAGATAATTCATTAACTTTATTATATGAAAAATGCTCTAGAGGTTTAGGTTTTGCGATAGCAAGTTCCTTACTTTATAATTTAAATAATAATTATAATATAAATGAATATACAAATAATATGATAAGAGAATGTGCTAATAATAAAAGTTGCTCATCTGGGGCTGGCTCGATTCTCACATCAACAATACGTAACCTCGATACTGCACTTAGCTATTGTAAAAAATATTTTGAAATAAAAAATTGTTCAGATGCTGTAAATAAATTAGCAAATCTAGAAAATATATAAAAAAATTAATTAGTCGCAGTTTTCATATAATATAAATATTGCTTTTTTATACTTTTCATTATTAAATAAAACCTCGAATTTATTATCAAAGTTTTTATTAAATTCTTTATAATTCTTAATCGTTGCCTTAATAGGTATTATACCCTCTTCGAAAAGAGTAATAGAGTTATCGCTATCTAGACTCTCTTTTTTTAGATAATCATCTAATTCCTTTATCTCTTCTTTTTTTGTACCACCTATCCCTATACATCTATGGCCTTTCTCTATATTATCTGTAATCTGCATTAGTCTAATTATTTTTTCATATCCTAAAATATCTACATCTAACTCGGTAGCAATTAGTTTTCTTTGATGACATACCATACCGCCTGATTGATGTTCTATGTAATTCCATAAAAACTTAGAATTTAATGTTATCTGCTCAAAATCTTCGTAATATGCTAAAAATAATCTTGCTCTAAACTCAGCATCACTATACAACTCTTCGAAAGAAAGAAATTTCATTTATATATTATTAGTAAATAATAAATATTTACATAAATTTATCATTTGTTGATAATTTATAAATTCTTCCTTTACTTTTTTATATTTGATACGATAATAAATTTATGAAAAAATTATTTTCAAATATACTTGTATTTTCATTATTTTTATCAATATTTAGTATAAATCCAGCTATCTCTGCACAATTTGTAAAATTATCATTAAAACAGAGTGGTTCAGATATGATAGTTTCCTGGAAATATACTGGTGTTAAAAAAGTTTCTAATCAAGTTTTAAGAATTATAAATGAAGAAGAGCAATTTGAAAAATTATATAAACCCAGTAATGGATCTAGAAGTTTCAGGGTAACCGGTCTAAAATTAAACTCTAAATATAATGCAGAAATATCATTATCAGATAAAGATATTTCTGCTAAAAAATCTTTTTTTCTATATGATAAACCCACTTCTCCTAATAATCTAAATTTAGTTTGGGATAAAAGTAATTTATTATTAAATTGGGATTACAACGGTCCTAAAGTATCCGAATGGCTTATCTCTGCTACAGGTACAGATGGCAAAGAGTATTTATCAATTTCAACAAACTCACCAACAAATTCTTATAAACTATCAGGTCTATCATCAAAAATGGGATATACTATAATTTTAAGAGGGAGTAATCCAGCAGGTGTTGGAAAATTTACAAACGCAACTGCAACAAAATCTGCACCAAGTTTAGCAAAAAATTTAAAAGTTCAACCTATTTCTGAAGATGGTAGATCTATATCTTTATCTTGGGAGTACTCTGGACCCACAGTTTCTAAATGGCTAGTAGGAATAAGGGCACCCGGATATGCACGTGATTTAGAGACTTTATCAATTGCAGGCAAGGATCGATCTCTTGAGATAAGAGGATTATCTGAATCAGGTAATTATAGGTTTATCCTTGTTGGTGTTAATGAGTATGGCAACGCAGCTGAAGTAAGTAGTAGTTACACTACAACTACTCCTATAAAAGCACCTACAAATCTAAAAGCAACCTCTCAGCATCAGAGCGTTAAGCTTAACTGGACTTCTCCATTCTCCGATAAAGGCCCTATTACTGGATATAGAGTTGAGTATGCACCTTTAAACTCAAATGCATGGTTAACTATAAGCTCAAATAATACGGAGAATTCTATAAGCATTAATAACCTAAAAAATGGTGATCAATATAAATTTAGAGTATCTGCACTATCAGGAACTTCTATAAGTTTACTATCATCTGAAGTAACCGCACTTGCTGGCGTAACGCCAGAAGCTCCTACCTCACTTATAGCAAAACCAGGAGATCAAAAAATTGATTTATCATGGACTTCTGCGAAAGGTAATATAATTGCATATGTTATAGAGTATAAATTATCAACAGAAAGTATATGGACTAGGTTATCAGTATCAAATTCCAACAATGCTTCAATTAACGATCTTCCTGGTGGAAAATCTTACACTATCAGAGTCGCTGCTGAGAGCGAAAGTGGTTTAAGTCCATTTACAAAAGCAGTTACTGCTATAGTAATGGGCACTCCAGCCGCACCGGTTTTATCTATCCAATCCGGAAATAGGCAAGTTACTCTTTCCTGGTCAACTCCAGCATCTAATGGGTCGCCTATAACCGGTTTTAGAATTACTCAACGAATTGGTGATGGTGTAACAAGGACAGTAAATGATGCACCTATAACAACAAATAAATATACACTAACGGATCTAACAGCAGGAGAGACCTACCATTTCCAAGTAGCAGCACAGAACATTGTCGGTGAAGGGGCACTATCAAATTCTGTATCATCTAATATTTCTATTGCTCCGGAGGCTCCACAACTTACCGCAACAGCACTCGCTAACGGTGCTAATATCTCATGGACGCAGCCTAATAATAATGGCTCCCCAATAACTGCATATAAGTTAGAGAGAGCCGGCGGTGGATCTACATGGAAAACTATCTCAGAGACACTTATATCAACATCATATAAAGATAGTAATTTAATTAATGGTACTAACTATCAATACCGTATCTCTGCTAGAAATATTCAAGGGTGGTCGGCAACATCTGTTCCTGTAGGCGTTACCCCTTCAAGTACCGCCATAGCTGTTACTGGTCTGACATTAACACCATTAATTAATTCAATATTTGTAAGTTGGAGTGCTCTCTCAACATCTAGTTCAGCAACAGGCGGTACCGCTGTATTAGGTTATAAAGTATATATAAGATCTGGTAATGCTCCTTTTGAGATAGCTCCAAATGGCATTATCTCTGCACCCTCCGCTACAGTCTCTACGACATCAACGCCTACATCAACGCCTACATCAACACCAACTTCAACACCACCTCTTGCTACAAATTTAACTATATCAGAGCTAATTCCAGGACAGAATTATGATATTAAAGTTATAGCTTATACAGAGAATGGAGATGGTGCAGATAGTATATTTAAGAGTATCTCTCCTTATAGTACTCCTCCAGCGCCTACCAATTTATCTGTCTCTGCGTTAGATAAGAGTGTAAAACTAACCTGGAATCATCCCGCAACCTCCACTACTATTCCACCATCATCTATCTTAAGATATAAAATTGAGAGATCTACTGATGGAATTGACTTTGATGAAGTTGCTAAGGATTTAACTACCTTATCATCTAATATTACTGGCTTAAATAATGCGGAATCATACCAATTTAGGGTATATACTGGATACAAATTAGGCTCAACTATAACATATGGAGCATTTGTCTCATCTTCGGGAACTCCAAGTTCGGTTCCTGATGTTCCAATAATGACTGGTTCCGCTGGTAATAAATCAGCCTCTCTATCTTGGGATGCTCCTATAACTAATGGCTCTCAGATCATAAGTTATAGATTAGAACGACTAACTCCAGGATCGCAATGGCGCGTAATTGCAGAGAGTATTACTACAAATAATTATAATGATTTATCACTAACAAACGGCATCAACTATAGATATCGAATCTCAGCATTAAACTCTAAAGGATATTCTACTCCATCAGCAGAGGTAATTGTTACTCCAGTAAGCGTTCCAGTAGCTGTAACTAATTTAGCTGTAGCACCATTTATTAACGAATTATCAGTTTCTTGGTCACCTATATCTAGTAATAGTTTATATACTGGAGGCTCGCCAATTACCGGTTATAAAGTATATATACGTACAATTAACGATGAATGGTCCTTAGCGCCAGATGGCGTTGTTGCTCCTACAGTAACAATTCATAGAATTTATAACTTAAATCCTGGAGTTAGCTATGAAGTAAAGGTAACGGCAATCTCTGATAAAGGCGAGGGTGCTGACTCTGCTATAAAGATAGGTATTCCTTATGATGCTCCAGAAGCTCCAATAGATCTCTCTGCTGTTGGTCTGGATAAGAAAGTTATGCTTACCTGGACTGCTCCAGAACGCCCAGTGCACTTCCCTGTTGCTTCAACCTTTAGATATAAAGTTGAGTATACATTAGATGGTAGAACATGGTTACCAATTAGTGAAGTTTCATCTCTTTCTGCTGAAGTAACAAACTTAACTAATGGTTATCCTTATAAATTTAAAGTAACTACTGGTTATACTACTACATCTGGCATCTCATATGGTGAATCAGCAATTATCGAGGCAACCCCGAGAGGCGTACCAAATGCTCCAACAGGATTTAAAGCGGTAAGATTAGACTCAAATAATATTAGACTCGAATGGTCTGCTCCATCCTATACTGGTGGTGCCTCAATCTCAAGTTATGAGATTCAGTACTCTGATACCGGACTTAATTGGAGCTCTCCAGCAACCCAACCACTAGCATCAGAGAACTTTAAGATTATCTCTAATCTTACCCAGAGTAAACCTTGGACATTTAGAATAAGATCATTAAACAGTCTAACCTGTACTAACACCGCTGCAATAGAGGCACAGACTATTCTCGATAATGCTGTCACAAAGATGAATGCAGCTACTCCTCCTAGATTTACTCTAATTGATGCTGATTTTGCAGGGGTTGATTTTGATCAATCTACCTCTGGTATTCAAGCTGCTGGTTTTGTAAAAGGTAGTGATATTACTGGTATATTCTGGCTCTATAGATCTAAAGATAATATTGAAGTAAAGATTTATGCAAACCAGACTTTGGATGCTGGCTTTAGTAATAATTGCCGCTCCACATTTGTAACCACTCAAGTATCAAGTATTGCAGTTCCTTCACAGGTTACTGGCTTAACAACAATATTATCAGGTAATTCTACAGTTTCATTACAATGGAATGCAAACCCTTCTTCTGAGAATATTACATCTTATAAGATAGAGTATACTAGCGACGGTTCAAACTGGAACATTCTTCCTGGAAATGTAACAACTAACTCAGTTACTGTTGGATCGTTAATAAATAATATTAGATATACCTTCAGAGTCTCTGCTTTGAACTCATCAGGAGCTGGTTTAGGAGCTACAACTCAGGGCACACCAGTAGGACCACTTCCAGTTAGTAATTTATCAGCAACTGCTGGTGATGGAAAAGTTACCTTATCTTGGAGTCTTCCAACATCAACTGCTTTTGTGATAAATAATATTCAAATTAGATATAGCAGTAACTCTGGTACTTCTTATACTACCTTACCTCTATTAGCGGCTAATCAAACTTCAAGAATTATTGATTCACTTACTAATTCTACAAATTATCTATTTGATGTAATCTTAATTACAAATCTAGGTAATTCTACACCTGTATCTGCCAACGCTACACCTATAGGTTCTATTCCAACCGCCGTAAGAAATATAGCTGCAACTCCATCCTCAACATCAGTTCTTCTCTCTTGGAGCACTCCATCAAACTCAGGAACCTCAGATCTGAGGTATAAAGTTGAGTATAAATTAGCATCTGAGAGTAATTACTCTTTACTTACTGATAATATTACTGATCTCTCTTATAATGTTCTTGGTTTGTTATACAATACTAATTATAATTTTAGAGTATCAGCTATAAACTCATCTGGAGTAGGACCAAGTACAACTATTTCATCAACTACCTTAACTATACCACCTAGTGAACCGCTCTCACTACTACTATCAGTAGTAAGTGCTACGCAGATTAATGCAACTTGGAGTGCACCATCTAATAATGGAGGCTCTGCTATATCAGATTATATTATCGAAATTTCTAATAATGGCGGTGCTAATTTCGTGGTATTTCCTGATGCTGTCTCAGCAGCTACCTCAAGAAATATAACAGGATTAACAACTGCTACTAATTATATAGTAAGAATCATTGCTAGAAATGCAGCTGGAGATTCACTGCCCTCTATAACAACATCAGCAACTACATTATAATTATATATCTAATTTATGATAAAATTAGCTGATCTTATATATAATTTTTTTATGATTATATTTAGGTGTGCTTTTTATTTATGAAGTTCTGCTATTAATTTTGCGAAAAGATTTAGATTTCCTAAACAACATTCAAGTTAGTTTTAGTGATTTGCGTCAGAGAGTGATGCAAGCGTTACTCTATCACTAAACTATAGAACATGCATTTTTACTTCTTTAGCCTTATACTCTCTTTAAGTTAGCAGTAATTATATGTTGCTTAGGTTTAACTCTTTTTTAAAAGTGTAAAGTAATTATGTTAGACTACGGTACTCTTCGCTGTTAAGTTTTAGGTGGATAGAAGGTGTGACTGTGCCTTCCATGCCTGCTGTATCAAATATCCCCTGCCCTTGACAACTGTTATAGGTGTTATATTTGTTGCGGGTAAGAATTGTTACGGCGTTTACTACTCTTCTACCTATAGGCATGTCATTGATATCTATCTGTGATGGGTGTTAGACTAGAGTCTAAAAGATATCAAGCATTACTTGGTAATTAACTATTATATTGTTTAAGGACTCTATAGGTTTGCTTAGAAAACTTTCTTCTACTGCGATCTCTGTTAGTGAGAACTAGTCGAAAGCTAGATTTTCAAGTGAGAAGTTTTGCAGGTCACAAAGATCTAAGTCACTTTCTCATACTATCGCTTGCACTTTATTCTTATCTGTAGATTTCAGTTCTGATAAGTATTGAAACCCGATATTTTACCAGGGTTGTAATTTTTCAACTTTATTTTTTATAACATATATGGTTACATTTCGTAAACTCCAGTACTCTTGTAGAGTGTTTAAGGTCTGGGTTCCAAATAAATCTTTTAAACTCTTGGCTGACTTCTTCAATCTCAGGATAGGTGGTGATTTGAGAGAAACTAATTTTTCAATCTCTCTTGATAGGATAAATATAAAGGTTATGAATACGAAGTCATCTATTATCTCGGTTATAAATAAGCTCTCTATTATACAATAGCTTTGTAGCAGAACATTAATGCATAAAGCTTTAGGGGGCGGTTATGCAATGAAAAGCTTTCCCTGGCTTGAAACTGCTTTATGCGTTTTTTTTAATGTTCTCCTAATAAATTTAAAAATCTTTTTTCTAATATAATCTTTGATTTGTGGAATAAAGCAGTTATTACAAGGATCTAAGAATTATTTTCGGTCCACATATTTTAAGATAATTTTTTATGATATATTAATTTTATTAATATAAATATAAATACATTTAATAAAAAATATGTATATAATATATATAAAAATAAGTAAAAATAAAAAAAAGTAGCGTTAGCAGTTTTTTCACCGCTAACGCTACTATTCGTTTATATTATGATTGTGTAGCAGCCACCTGAGTTGGATTATTTTTTGACGATGTATTACCAACTGAGTTAACCGCTATTATCTTTATTGTATAGGATGTAGCTGGAGTTAGACCAGTTATATTTGCTGTAGTAGCTGTACTTACTCCATCAGCAAATACTGTGAATGTTACTCCGTCAGTTGATGTCTCAATTATATAATCAGTAATATTGGATCCACCATTATCAGCTGGTGCAGTCCAAGAGGCATTTATCTGTGTGGAGCTAATAACTGTTAGTGACAAACCAGTAACAACACCAGATATAACAGGTCCAGGGGTTTCCGTTGCAGTAGAACTATTTGCTGACTCTCCAGCTGAGTTCTTTGCTCTCACTCTAACTGTATAATTTGTTCCCGGAGTTAATCCAGGTATAACATAAGTAGTATTAGCGTTAACACCATCAACTACTGTTGTAAATGTTACCCCGTCAGTAGAGCGTTCAATTACATAATCATCAATTCCTCCACCTGTATTTACAGGTGCAGTCCAAGAAGCAGTTAATTGAGTGCTGCTATTAGCAACTCTAACAAGGGTTAGATTAGTAGGTGCTCCTGGTGTAACTACCCCTGTTGTAATGGTTGTAGTACTACTATATGCAGAATTACCAACAGAGTTAATTGCTCTTACTCTAAAGATGTAACTTGTATTTCCAGTTAATCCAGTCACTGAAGCGGCTAAGGTTGCACTTACCCCATCATTAAATGTGATGTAATTAGCACCTCCATCAGAAGAGTAATTTATCTCATAATCTGTAATAATAGCTCCACCATTATTAGCAGGTGCGGTCCAAGTTGCATTAACCTGGGTTGAACCTACCGCAGTTAATAATAAAGCAGTAGGAGCAGCTGGAACAGCTAAGGTGGTAATAGAAGCAGTTAAGCTATTACTAGATTCACCGGAAGCATTCTTAGCTCTAACTCTAACTACATAATTTGTATTTGTAGTTAGTCCAGAGATTGTATAACTTAGATTTGTATTAACCCCATCATTTACCAAGGTATAATTTGCTCCTCCATCAGAAGAGTACTCTATAATATAATCAGTGATAGCTGAACCACCAGTAGAGGCAGGGGCAACCCATGAGGCATTTATCTGGGTAGAACTTCCTGCTACTGTCTGTAGAGCAAGTCCAGTAGGAGCTCCAGGTGCGGTATAAATTCCTGCAGTTGCAGTAAGTGAGTTTGTAGAAGTACCAGTTGAATTAACCGCCCTTACTCTAATTGTTCTAAATGTTCCGGCTGTAACGCCATTTATCACATAAGATCTCACTGTACTTACGCCATCATTCTCAAGTATAAAACCGCCACCAGAGTCTATATCGATCTCATAATCTGTAATATTACTTCCATTTAGTGAGGTTGGTAGATCCCAGTTAGCTGTTAATTGATTAGCACCTGTAACCGTAAGCGTAACATTCAAAGGAGCTGACGGTGCACCCCAGGTTGAAGTACTAACAGCAGTTGAATACTCACTTACCCCTAATGCATTTTTTGCTTTTACTCTAACTAGATAAGTTGTTCCAGAGCTTAATCCGGTAATATTTGCAGATAAGCTACTACTTACTCCATCATTAAATACTGTATAACTAACTCCATTATTACTTGAGTACTCAACTATATAATCAAGTATTGAACTATTATATACATTTGCTGGAGCTGTCCATGATAGTGATAATGCTGTGGAGCTTGTACCTGATGCAATAAGAGCCGTTGGTTGTGAAGTTACAGTAACTGATGAACTATAAGCTGAATCACCAGCAAGATTTCTAGCCTTTACTCTAACTACATAATTACTACTTGCAGAAACTCCTGTTATTGTTGCACTTGTACTTGTACTTACTCCATCATTGAAAGCTGTAAAAGTGCTACCATTATTTGTAGAATACTCTACAATATAATCGCTTATCTGGCTTCCATTAATATTAGCAGGTGTACTCCAGTTAAGAAGTATCTCAGTTGAAACTGGTAATGATGCTGATAAACTTGTTGGAGCTGAAGGGACATCAATTACATTAATACTTGCAATATTACTAACTGGTGAAGTACCAACCGAATTTACAGCTTTGACTCTAAATTGATAAGGAGAACCATTAGTCAAACCTGTTACAGTATATGAGGTACTAGTACTCACAGTCTCTGGTACTAAGACCCAAGTTGCACCAGCATTGCTTGATTGTTCAATTATATAATCAGTAATAGCGGTGCCGCCAATATTTACCGGTACGCTCCATGAAAGTTGAACTTGACTGCTCAATGAGCTAGCAACAAGGTTAACTGGTGCGGAAGGTAATCCGCCTAGCGTTGTTGCAGATAGCGTAGGATTACTTGCAATGCTTGAACCAGCGGCAGTTACACTCTTTACTCTAAATAGGTAGGCTTTAGCTGCTAATAAACCTGTTACCGTTACTCTAGTTACTGGTGATACTGTATCGGTGAAAGTTGTCCAAACCCCACTTCCATCTACACTATACTCTATGGTGTAATCGGTAATTTCTCTTCCACCATTATCGACCGGCGAACTCCAACTAAACTCAACTGATGAATCTGTTGTTGAAATTAATAAAAGATCTTTTGGGGCACCTGGCAAAGTTGACATAGTGGAGCTAGCAACATTTGAAGGAGTAGATCTACCAGCATCATTTAATGCAATTACCCTAAAACTATACGTTGCAAGAGCAGTTAATCCTGTTACTTTAACGCTAACTCCTGCTGATATGCCATCATTAAATACTAACCAGTTTGATCCATTATCATTTGAGAACTCTACAATATAATCAATAATAGCAGTGCCACCATTATTGCTAGGTGCTGACCAAGTCAAATTTACAGAATTAACATCTACAATTGTAGATATCAAATTTACCGGAGCTGAAGGAACACTAAAGGTAGATGCTATTACAGTATTATAACTACTAACCCCATTAGCATTAACGCTAGCAACTCTTACATTATAACTACTTCCTGGTAATAAATCCAGGATTTTTGTGCTTGTTGTTAAACTTACTCCATCTAAATGTGTGCTCCAATTAGTTGATGATGTTAACTTATATTCAATAATATAATCTGATATAACAAGACCACCATCGCTCTCTGGTTTAACCCATGATAATTCAAGGCTGCTACCAACTGCCGGCGTAGCAGTAAGCGAGGTCACGATACCAGGTTGGGCTACAACTGTAAGTAATTTGCTACTCTTTGCTCCATCGGCTATGTTATTACTAAGAAAAGCTTCAATCTCATAAGCACCGCCTTTTGATAAGCCGGTTATTACATACTCACCAGTATCTGCTGAGACCTTAATTTTATCATTAAGACGCAACAATCCCTGTGTCTCTGATTTTACTAAAAAGTTTATAAAAAGATTCTTTATAAGTGGCTTACTCCAGATAACCTTAATTGAACTCTCAGATAATCCTACAAGATCAAATCCTATTATGCTTTCAGGCTTTATTGAGCTTATAGAATACTCAGCTTTAACACCATTTATTACCTCTTTTCCATATAAAACAAATTTATAGCTTGATGCTACCGATAGATCCTTTATTGTAAATTTCTCTAAATTTGCATCAATTTTATAGCTTTTAAACAATTTATTATTTGCTGCGGTAAATACATCTAAAGTATATCCACCGGTATATCCAAAAGGTTTTAGCCATGTAACATTTACAAATGTTTCGCTTATATTACTACTCCACTCAGCTTTAAGCTCTCTAGGAGCCGATAATTGTTTCTCAACTTTTGCAACTATATCATCAATCTTGCTTTTACTAATTAGACTTTTCTCAGAGTATAAAGAAAAATCATAAATCGCTGCTGGTGTAAGACCTTTAATCTTAAAACTTCTAAGAGATTTGTTTATTTTAAGAACATAATTATCTTTTTGATCTTTTTTAAAGTTGCTAGGAAAATTGCAACTCTCGACACTGTAATCAGCACAATTTAATACCAAATATATATTAGAAGGTCTTGATTTACTTGTATAACTCCACCTCAACTCCATCTCCCCAACGCCAGTCTGCACAACCTTCAAATCACCTTTAGGGTAACTCTTCTTTGCAGCTAAACTAGTACTTATAGGTAGAAGCGAAAATACTAATATAGCCGATATTACTTTCATTATGTTTTTCCTCATTAAATTTCCTCTCAGAATATATTAAATACTGTACTATGTAATAGCTATTGTCAATAATTTTATGACAAAAATTTATAAATTTGTATATTATATACATGAAATTTATTAAAATATTATTAATTTTTTCCTTAATTTCCTCATATAATCTAAATCTGGTAGCTCACAGTAATAATACCAAATTTACATTAAGGCAAAATAGTAATGATTCGATTTTGTTAACCTGGGAGCATAAAGATATACCATCCAGTCAAGAAGTATATCTTTATAGTAACGATGGCTTACTAATAAAGAAACTAAATTTATTATCAACAATAACAAGTGCAATATTTAGAAATCTATCACCAGGTAAAGCTTACAAAATTATCTATAAAAGCAAGGATCCTGATATTGAGATAATTCGTAATATCTTTCTTTATACCCCTCCAACAAATATAAACAAACTAACTTATGAAATAGATAATGATAAGATAATCTTTTCATGGCAACCTAAGAAGAATAACGATATAGTCGAGTTTAGATTATTTGCAGATGATATATTAAAAAAGACTCACTCTGTTGCCGCAGCTTCTAATGGTTTTATAATTAATAAACCAAATTTTGAAAAATCTTTATATATAGAGTATAACACTAAAAATGATATCGGTAGTTCTAATAAGTCTAAAATTCAAATATTATCTCAAATTATTCAATCACTTAGTATCTTATCAAAAAGCGAAAAAGAGATCAAATTAATTATAAATGCTAAAGAAAATATAGAGTTTATAATAGAAATATATAAAGATGAAACTTTTTTAAACAAATTTACTCAAAAAGAAAATGTCATTACATTCCCAATATCTGATAGTAAATATAAAATTATAACCACCCCTATTTTATTAGATGGAAAAGAGGGCGAAAAATTTGTTTACCATTATGATAACACCAATAATACAAATTCAAATAAAGAAGTTAATACAGATAATAAATCTGATAAAGTTGATATTATAAATGATAAAAATCCAACTATAGATAAAGAGAAACAAGAAAAAAATAAAATTGATATTATAGAAGATGTTAATAGCTCAATACTAGATATAACAAAATATAAAGTTATCAGAATTACTGAAATAAATTATGAAAATAATAAACTTAATTTGTCATGGTTAGATCCATTTGAACAGATCTATGTTATCTATAGTAAAAATAGTAAAGAAAAAAATTGGAAAAATATTGGAGAGACGAAACTAAAAAATATAGATCTAAATATAAATTTAGCAAAAGGAGTAAATCAATTCAAAGTTGTTGGTTTTGTTGATGGAATAAAATTAACAGAGAGTAGCTCAAGATATATATTTATAAAAAACTAATTTAGAGCTTTTTTTCTATTTTTATCTCCTTTAATTTTCTTAGAAACCGTTATTTTTTCTTTTTTATTTTCTCTTTTAAATTTTTTCTTCATGTTATTATCTTTTTTTATGCCAGAGTATTTAATTGATGTATTTATAATCTCATCTTTTACATTATTAACTCTTGAAATAATATCATTTCTATTATCTTTCTTTTTTACTTTTTTCTCAATCTTATTTCCATTTTTTATATCTATTATATCATTATACTCCAAAGTCTCATTCTCTAACAAACTCTCGATGAGTTTTAAAAATAAAACCTTATTTTCATGAATTATCTCTCTTGCTTTCATTAAAGCATCATTAAGTAGCTCTTCTACGATCTCAGAGCTCATAGCATCTGGGTCTCCATTTCTAACAGATAGACCTCTTCTACTCATACCATACTTAGTTACCATCATCATTGCTAGTTGGGTAGCACGTTCTAAATCAGATGAAGGACCTTGTGTAAACTCTCCATCCATTAAAAACTCTTCACCTGCTCTACCGCCCATAGCAACAATTAATTGAGCAAATGCTTGTTTTCTAGATAAGTATTGGTCGTCACTACCAGCCATCCAAGTTATTCCCCCTGCATGCCCTCTTGGGGTTATCGATACGCTTACGGGATCATGAGCATTGCTTTCTAATAACGCACAAATTGTGTGACCTGATTCATGGTAAGCGGTTATCAATCTATCTTGATCTGTTACTAATGCAGATTTTCTAGCTCTACCCATTGCTACCAATGCTACTGCTGATGAAAAATTGTCTGCTGTAATGTTTTTCTGCCCTCTTCTAGCAGCTTCAATAGCTGCTTCATTAGATATCTGAGCTAAATCAGCACCGCTCATTCCAGGTGTTCTCTTCGCAATCAATGATAAATCCACATCCTTTGCAAGAGGCTTACCTGCCACATGAACTTTTAATATTTTCTCCCTACCTCTTCTATCTGGATTTGGAACATTCACTTTCCTATCTAAACGCCCGGGTCTTAGTATCGCAGGATCAAGTATATCTACTCTATTAGTAGCAGCGATAAGTATAACGTTGCTTCTATTGAAACCATCAAGTTCATGTAATAGAGCATTTAAGGTATTCTCTCTCTCATCATTTCCATTCTGCTTTATAGACATAGCTCTTGATTTTGCTACCGCATCAATCTCATCAATAAATACTATTGCTTTCTCAGCCGCTCTAGCCTTTGTAAATAATTCTCTTACTCGTAATGGACCCACTCCGACATACATCTCAACAAAATCGCTTCCTGATGCTGCAAAAAATGCTACCTTAGCCTCTCCAGCTACTGCTCTAGCAAGAAGAGTTTTACCTGT
>Ga0129333_10002309_pt1 | contig 17703 bp, 26 predicted proteins | sample CPB6_08_DNA_FD_94474 | JGI IMG/M metagenome (GOLD analysis project Ga0129333, IMG submission 94474) | Freshwater to marine salinity gradient microbial communities from Chesapeake Bay, USA - CPBay_Sum_0.6_0.8_DNA | ecosystem: Environmental > Aquatic > Marine > Coastal | place: USA: Chesapeake...
GTTTTCAGTTATTCTACCAAGATAAGGATCATAATTCATATAATCTTTAATATCAATTTGAGCACCTTGCTGTTGCCAATAATTCAACAATGCATCATGAGGTGCTTTATGAAAGATTCCAAGGTGTTCTGGATGAATCGCAGAACCCATTTCAAGATTGTAAAGGAAAAGAGGAATAGTGTAAGTTTTACCAGTTTCTAGGATAGTATCTTCTGATACTGCTCGCGGTTTTACCCCGTTATCAAGTTTATACTTATCTCCACGAATATGATGTCGCATCATTTTTGCAGCATGATGGCGACTAATTAAATAAATTGCTGCAGAAAAATCATTAATAAACTTCAAATGCAATTTAACATGAATATCCCCAGTACAAATTGTAGTTAATTGAACACAATCCCAATCGTAAGGAACTTCAGCAAAAAAATCCGTCCAGGTAAAATTCCAATATCTTACAATATCAAAGTTAACATCATCCTCAAGGATAAGACAATAATCATCCGTACTGTTCTCATAAAAATGTTTAATTGCTTTAAGATGTGACATGCAACATCCCAATTCATTTTGAGAAACATTATCCGGAATCCTTCCCTTAAGATGAAGAGATACATCATCATCTCTCCCATCATACCCAGAGATACGAATATGATTTTCAATTTCCCAATACTTAAACTGGTTCTCCATATACTCACGACGATGAGTATCTGAATCTAAATTAATCCAGTAAATATATGGAATACCTTTAAGTTTATATACTGATTTGTTTTTGTCCATTATTGATAATACTTCCACTGTCTGAGTAATCATAAATTGGGTTGTCGTTTTCGTCGTATCCTTGTCCTATAAAATGATGTTTTATTTGCTCTTTAGATTCTGTCATCCATTTAATTTCTTTAAATCCATGAATAAAACAATCATTTTGAGCTATTGGCCAAATTTCTTTTGCTAAAAATATTTGATCAATCGTATAAAAGTGATTTTTACTATATTCGATCATTTTGTCAAGTAAAGACTCTTCCAAAGTTCCTTTCATTCCCCACATTCCTGCAAGAATTGGCCAATCATAATGTCTATCATGATCTCTAATTATAGAAAACTTTTTATTTGAAGTCAACCATTCATTAATAACTTTAATCTCTCTTTCCGAAATTCTGGAATCAGAATCTCTAGAAATAGTAATATTATCCTCACTTTCAAACATAGAGTAAAATCTCCAGAAAGCACCAAATACTCTTTTATCATCAACTTCTGCTACTTCAACGTTTTCCATAACATGAAGTTGATTTATGTACTTGGTAGGAACTGTATTATCAACAAAAATTCTACACTTCCAGTCTGGTAAAAGTTTTTGTGCTATTTCTGCATTTCTAATTGCTCCAACACAATATCTTGGAGAATCACCCCAAACACTAATGGAAATAATTTTATTCATGATTAAGTATTTGGATTCTTACGCCATTCTTCATAAACTTCTAATGCAGAATGAGAAACAATATCTCTTCTCTTAATCGGAGCATATTTACATATAATATCATGATATTTTTCGAAACACTTTTCTGGAGTATGAAATTTGTTATAAGCATCATATGAAAGTTCAGCAATTTCTTTATATTTGTCATTTTCTAATTGCTGAATTATCTTTTCTTCAAGATCAGAATGATCTTCTCTAATTCTAATATACTCATTATATGGCATATGAAAATTTGATGTACTTAGAACTTTCAATTCCGGTTGAATTGTACAAACTTTTGCGCTGGCAAGTTCCCATGTTCTCCAACTATCATAAGAATTGCCGGGATAGTTTAATCCAATTTTAGTTTTGTTAATAACATAAAAATATTCCGAAGGATTACGTATTGGTTGATAGCGAACAAACCATTTAATATTAGATAGTCTAGTTTGACTTAGTTCTACTATTCTATTGATAAAAGATTGTCTTCTTGGATTACTTGGTGTTCCCAAAAACATAACATCAAATTCTTTTTCTTGTGATTGAAGTGTTTCATCATACATTGAAGGAATTGGAAAATGATGTGGATAAACTGGACAATCATATGGATTGCAAGTATTATCTGTCATTTCTCTTTGCATTACCAAATGAGGAGATACTGAGTAATATTGTTGAACGTGTTCATTATCAGTATCATCATGCTGAATAATAAAAGAATTTTTACAATGATTTTCTAAAATATTATTAATAATAGGAACAGTCCATGGAATCCCCAAATACAAAACAACAACTTTATATTCATGGTTAATCACAAAATCTAAAATATTCTTTTCATCAACATAATCACAAGAATATCCACACTTCTCAAAGCACTTAAAAATGTAAGTTGAGTTTGGGACCCAAGAATGGTTAAAAAATAAAAAATCTTTAATCATTTAATTACCTTACAATTACACCTTTGATAGATTCATCAATATATGTTACCACTTTATAATCACCATACTCTTCCATATAATATTTTACCATTTTAGTTGCATGAGAAACATCAACATTAAAATTATAATACATATCTGGAATATGATCAAATAGGTGGCAATATTTTTTCATCTGTTTTGGTTTTCCATATGCAAAGTGATCAGTATAATTTAATCCATTTGCGTTATTATTCATTTGATCTTTATATATAACAAAATCTAAATCTAGTAATTTTGGAATATATAAATCCATGTCAAATCTTACTCGCAAAATGCAATCATATTTTGAAACATCTTCGATTAACGAATAACATTGTTTTACGCCATACCACTGGTCTCTAAGTCGTTCGACCCAAAATGATCCATGATGACGAGCACTTGGATCGACTTTGAAGACATCGTTTTCTCTATCTAAAAATTTAATGTTATTAAATCTGTTTCTTTTATATTCCTCAATATCTGCAAATTTATATTTTACTAAATTTCCGGATGATCTGTAGTCTTTGACTAAATCTTCCATACTAAAATCTTCAGGTTCAAATTCACTGTTGTTTAAAGTTATTCCTTGAGTTTTATTCCAAGTGAAGAAATATATATCAATATCGTAGTTATCTAAAAGACTTTTTTTCAAACTACATATTGTTTGTCTATAAGTTCTTGGATGACCTGTTAATAATAAAGCCAATTTCATTTTTGAATACTCCAATATAATTGTTTGTATAATTCCTCATTAAAGTAACATGAAGCATATTCTGGTTGAAACGTCCAATTTAAATTTTCTGTATTTAAAGAACTTCTTGCATCCATTATAATAAAATTATTAAGAATTGCTTCCCAAGCATATTTCTTTAATTCAGAAGAGGGATTGTATATATCAATCAAGTCTCCAAACTTATTTTTTAGTACGGATAAAAACCATATCGTTTCTGTGCCACACATGTGATTTAATTTTGAGGTATCTAAACTCATGGCAGAGTCTAAAAGATTTACCCAAGTATGAATATCATTTCTATAACCAACTTGATACCAATCACAAACCCTAAAGCAATTTGGTAATTCATTAGAATCTGGTCTAATTGTCATCATATTAGAAACTAATATTTTCTTATCAAATACTTTGAGATGGTTAGTAGAAAATTGATAAGAATCTATATATTGAAATAGATCTTTTTTAACCAAAATATCAGATCTAGTGATCATAACCATATCGCCAGTTGATTTATTGAATCCATTTAAAGACGAAATAATCTGGCGCTTAAAGTGTTTTAGGTAATGATTATCTATTTCTCCAGGGTCTTCTGTATATACAATTTTATCAACATTTTCTTTAACATATTTTGTAATATGTTTTTGTTGATTAGTCCAGGTAGAAATTATTATTTCTTCATTAAACCAAGAACGAATAACTTCGATAATTTTATCTAAAAAATTTTCTGGATGTTTATCGTAAGAAATTGATCCACGAATAATAATACTTTTTTTCATATAAATTTTAATTTAACTTTTTCCAAGCAAATCCAATTCCCCAATCATCAGGGCAGCAATTTTTTTCAACATTCCATTTAGTTTCATCCAAAGCATTCATAAAATTATATGGTCCAGGATGACAAGAAACGTCATGAAATCCAACTATACCATTATCTGAAAGTAAATTAGTATATTCCCAATCTAATAATACTTGATTAATACTGTGCCAACCATCTATAAAAATGAAATCAAATTTCTTCACACCCATTTTTTTAAAAATTTTCACGTTCTCATCATAATTTGAACTATCACCTTCAATAGTATAGACATTTTCTCCACAGTCGATTAACCAACTACGATCTTCAATATCAATTCCAATATATTTGGTTTCTTCTTTTTTATTTTTGAAAAAGACATGAGCAAAAGAATCTTCAGAATTTCTTCCTATTCCGATTTCAAGAATGGATTTTGCATCGTCTCTTACTTTCATAAAATATTCTAAGAGAGAAGATCTATTGCAATCAGTAATTTCTTGAATTTTGGTATGTCCTAAAGGATGAGAAAATGGATAATCTCTATCATCATATTCAGTTCCGGTTCTGATATCTTTGATCAGATCATTTTTCCATTTCATTTTAATAATTCCCTATAATAAACTGGATTATCGCTACAAACTCCATAACTGTTTTTCATATATTCAATTCCATGCGGAAATTGATATAAAGAAATTTTTTCTGGTAAAACAACTACAGATTTTGAATATGGATACTGTCCTATATATATCCAACCAATACCTTTGCTTGTAATTGTATACCGATCGGTTTCATGCCAAAAATAATTAAATTCATTTGAAGCACTTGACATTTTCTCAAGTGCTTCTCTATTTTTACAATGGATCCATAAAATATTTTTATATTTTTCCAACCACTTCGTAGAAATAAGGTATTGAGGTTCATCATGCCCAAGATAACATTGGTCGTCTTCAACCCATAAATCAATTTCAACCTCAAACTCTTCAACAATTGCTTCTTCGATATAATCTAAACTATTTTCTCTAACTAAATTTGGTCCAGTCAGATTTCCACGGTGAGAAATAATTTTCATATTAAAAGTCCAAAACCCACTCAGGAAGAGAACCACCACCAGTCTCATAACCCCATTTATCAATAGCGGCACGAAACTCAGATCCAGGTGCTTTATCAATTGCCTGACGCATCGCTAAAGCACCGGATAGCGTACCACCAGGATGTCCATGAACTGCGCCACCACAGTTAGCAAGAAAATCAGTACCAAACTTCTCTGCGGTCGTATTAACGATACCTGGGTGCATTCCACAACTCAGAGCAGGAAGAACATTTCTCTTGTGAAGTGTTGTCATAGTCTGACGAAGTTCATCTTCATCATCGCTCAGATAACCACCCCACATTCCTGCGTGAATGGTATCTACACCACAAAGTCCAGCAAGATCACAAAGAACATCCCAATCAATACCAAAAGCATGTCTCTTATCTGTAAGAATCTTATCACCACTCTTTTGGTAATGGATAAACAGCGGTAAATCTATTTTTCTAACAGAGTTATAAACACCAAGACCAGACCAAAAATTAATATGAATACCATTTCCACCATTATCAGCAACAAATTTAGCACGATCAAGAATGGTATGATGATCGCCATTAATGCAGAATGCATAAATTACGTTACGACCACAATTATTGACAATATTAGAAATCAATTCCACACGGTCTTCAAGACGGCAGAATGAAGGATTGGCAAGAATCTCATCTTCTTTGATAAAGTCTACACCACCATCAAGAAGTTCTTTCACCATCTCGGCAAGAGTTTGTGGTGAAATACCAGTCTTAGGTTTTACAATCGAACCAGAAAGAGGTTTGTCATAACGATTGACAAACTTACGAATACCATCAATGCCATTCTTAGGACCAAGAAACTGTGCTTCTACGTCAGAAGGAAATTCAAGTTTCCTTAGACGACAAACCTTGAATACATCAATATCCAGTTGCCCACCCATAACCTGACAAAGAAGATGAGAAATTCCATCACCTTCCCAATCAGTATTTACTTTAGGGAAACCAATTTTTACTTCACCTTCAGTTAGTTGAAAGAGTTCATCTTCATCACCATAAATGACACAAGATGCTAATTCAAAAAGTTCATCATTTTCCCAACGATTACGAACTTTGGGGTTTCCTACACTTTGCCCGATTGCAAGATTCCAAGCAGCATCTCTTAGAGTTCCGATATCGGGGTAAGATTCAATATAATAAGTTGCAATTACACAACGATTTTTTTCTTGTTCTGTTAGTTCTCTAAAAAATTTCATTTTATACCTCAAATTTATCAGATGGGATGGACGGAACTTTTACAACGACTAATGTACAATCTTCAAGAAAAACAGGATCTGCAACCTCTTCCTTTTCAAAGACAAATACATCTCCACTATTCAATTCTTTTCCACGAACAATCATTTTTCCGGAAATAAGAACATTATATTCTACACTATCTTTATGAAAATGTGGAGCCCAATATTCGTCCTTTTTATGAGTTAATAAACCAACTTCAAAATCCGAAGTTTTAAGGATAGAGGGTTCAAAATTTCCAATAAACCACCCCCTTACATAATCTTTAATTTTAGTGATGTTCATATTTTTTCAATAAATGTTTGCAAGTCTTCAGGAACCCCGACTGGATTATGTTGCCAATTTGGAATATGATGTATTCCAACTTTATGATTAAATTTATTAATCATGTAATTATATGTAGGTCCAATATAGTATTCACCATTTGGTGCAGTATCACGAGATTCAATCATTGCTCTAGCACTTTCCAAAAAGTAAAGTCCCTTTCTCCAATAATGTATCCCGTTCAAAGAAATATTACTAATTACTTCTTTTTCTTTTACTTCCAATACTAATCCATTTTTGTCTATTTTACAAAAACTATTTTTTGGAGTATCAGTTTCATAAGTGACAATAATACCATCATACTTATAATATCTAGCAGTTTGCAAAAATAGTCCAGAATCCCACCACATAATTTGATCACAATTTGCAATCACTAATTCTTTATTATTATTAATTTCATTTTCAAATAATAAAGCACTACAAGCAGGTCCACTAGTAGTTTCATCTACCGTAATAATCTTACAATCTGGCACTATAATTTTAAGGAGTTCAAAAATTTGAAAATAAAAAGAATCTTGGCGTATTACAAAATGATATTTACCATCAAGATCTAATGACTCAATAGCATGTTGAATCATTGCTTTACCGTTGATTTGAATTAATGGTTTTGGAACATGATACTTATCTCTAGGAAATCGCGTTCCTTCCCCAGACATTGGAATAATTATATTCATAGTTGATAATCTTTTAAAAAATGGTTTAAATCTTCTGGAGTACCCAATCCCCACATTTTTTTAATATCTTTTATTCTAATTTTTTTGCCGTCAGAAATTGCTTCGTTATACACGGGACAAACATAAAATTCACTATTTGTTTTAACATTCTTTTCAATCATTTGCTCAGCATATTTTACGTAATCAGATCCACTTTTCCAAAAATAAATTCCAACAGTAGCATTATTGCTAATGGGTTTCTTTTCAGCAACTTCAGAGACAAATCCATCATTACCAATTTTAGCATAAGACCATTTTGGATGAGTTGATTTAAAAGTTAAGATTCCACCATCTACACCGTCAGCATTAAACGCATAAAGACACTCATTACTATTCCACTCCACAAATTGATCAGAATTTGCTACCAATAAAGGAGCATCATTATTAATAAACTCCTTAGCAAGAAGAGTAGTACATGCAGCACCTTTTGTGAGTCCATCTACTTGAACGATATTGCAATTTGGAACAATGAGATTCAAAAGATACTGAAGATTATACTTTTCATAGTGTTCTTTTTGAACAATGAAAGTGTAATTTGCCTCGATATTCAAGTTTTCAACTACAACCTGAATCATTGGCTTTCCATTAACTTCAATTAATGGTTTGGGAAAAGTATACCCAGCAGCAGCAAATCTGCTGCCAGCACCTGCCATAGGAATTAATACATTCATTTTATCAGATTTCCAAGGAACAATAGTTATTTTTTTAGATGCAAAAGTTTTAAATACTTGATTAATTTTATCTTGATTCAAATCATGCCTATTTTCAATAGCAATAAGAGTTGCTCTACTATCCATAGCACCTTGCCTACCAATATGACTATCCTCAAAAATAATAGTATCTTTTGGTAGAGCATTACATGCTGTCATGCATTTCCAATACATTTCAGGAAATGGTTTATTTCTTTTTACATCTTCATTACTCACATAATAATCAATAAACTCAAGGATTCCTAACTTGAGAAGTACAAGTTTTACTGTATTTCTAATACTATTAGAAGCAACTGCTACTTGATAACCTCTTTGCTTTAGTTGTTGGAAGTAGTGAATCAATTCATAGTCATATTCCAGTTCAGAAAAAATATCCAGAGTTGCCTTTTGCTTATCTTCCCAGATTTGCTGATGCTTTTCTACTGACAATCCTTTCTTTTCGGTTAGCAAAGAAAGTTTTCTTGATGTGGGAAGTCCATCATAAATGCTAAGATGTTCCTGAATATCAATGACATACTCATGTCCTACATTTCTTAATGCAGTATTTAATGCTTCATAATGGATATCCCTACTATCAATGAGGACTCCATCTAAATCAAAAATTACCAAATTATTCATAATTTAAATTATCATGTTCAACATCTTGACATGCTTCCAATAAAATAGACAAGTGTTCATTAATGTCAGAATTTTCAAACTCTACTTTAAAATCAAATTCCATAATTTTTATCTTAACTTTAATGTATGTATTTTATAAAGGATATCAATATATCCCTGAGTAACATTTTCTAATCCAGAATTTCTTGGATCAATATAGTAATGAAATTGTGACATATCTAGACTATCATCTATATTTTCTGGAGTAACTATTCTTCTTAAATTTTGTTCGGTCATACCATTATCAATATCTACTTTCAAATAATCTTTCATAAACTTTCCCATAATCACATCATCCATCCAACCAGGATATTTATAAGAAAAAAGAATATCTTGATTATCAATTACTTTTTTAACTAAATCTTTAGACAAAAAGAAAGAAGCGCCAGAAGCAAACATTACATCATCGTGTTCTACAATATATCCGGAATAGAAATTTTTTGTAGGTTTATCTAAAACATATTTTGACATCAATTCTAAGTCAAAATATCCAGTACAATTTGTTCTATAAATATAATCAAAATTAGATTCATAAAAGCACTCAAAGGCTTTTATGGTCTTATAAAGGCATATTGAATAAGCATGATTTTCGGGCCTATCGACGTAAAAAGAATCTTGCTCATCCCAAAATATTTTGTTTTTATCACCATACATAAAAATTGTTTTAACATTACTCGGTGTTCTTTTCATCCAAGTTTCTTTTGCCACATTTTCGATACTTCGATAATGATTATTTTTAGATCCAAGTACTAAATGCAATATATTTTTAGTCATAAAATTTGATTAATCTCCTTTTATTATCCGATAACTATCCTCATCAAAATGTTCTGTTGAAAATTCAAATAATTCAGTATCTTCAAGAGCATACATTTTATGCCTAAGTCCTATAGGAATATGAAAACTATCTCCTCTTCTTAAGATTTTCTTTCGAGACAATTCAACATTATCATCATACCCATAAAAAAATAATAATGTTCCAGATTGAATATAAAAAGTTTCGTCTTTAATTTTATGATAATGCCAAGAACACTCCTTTCCCTTTACAAAATAAAGAAGTTTTCCGCAGTATTTTTCAGAGTTTACAATCCATTTTTCAAATCCCCATCCTTTCGGGACAAGTTTAATTGAAGAAGTCATTTGCGTTAATTCCTTTATCATCTATGTATACATCTCCAGATGGTTTTCCCAATATGAGTTCATGATATTTACATCCCCAAAAATCTAATTGCATTTTTGTTAAAGAATAAAACTTTTCTTTCGCCTTATCACTAGCATCATTATATCTCCCCATACCACGAGCAGTAAAGTATTTAATTATATGTCCTTCGTCATATAATTGATTAATTTTATCAATTCGATCTAAAACAGGAATACTTCCTTCATATTTACATCCAGAACAATTTCCATTTCGACAAATTGTTCCGTCAATATCAATTACATATTGCATCAACGTCCTCCGTTGTTAAAACATAAGTTCCTTGATGAGACACCGCAATTGCAGATGCTTTATTTGCTAAAGGAATAGATTCTTGAATTTTTTTCGTTTTTAAATATCCAAACACGAGTGCTGCAAGAAAGGTGTCTCCTGCACCAACAACATCATAAACATTTACTTCTTGTGCTGGATATAATACATCATCATATTCAGCACCTTTACCACCTCTAGTAATTATCAAATTATTATATTCATTTTTATCTTTTAACTTTTCGTATTCATGCTCATTAATTTTAATGTAACAATTATATTTTGGAAGAAATTGTTTTTTACTATCAATGAATACTTGACACTTTGCCCAATAAACAATATCAAATAAGAGTTGTGAAGTTATGAATCCTTTATTATAATCAGAGATTACTACTGCATCATATGAATCTTTTGGAAGTTCATATTTCATTGGATTTACTTTTACTTCATTGTCTACTCTAAGAATCTGTTGATTAGATCTCTCGTCAATATATCTTGTTTTGATTATTTTTTCATCATTTGTTAACATGTGAACTTCAATACCAAAAGCAAGAAGATTTTCTTTAACATTCCATGCCATTCCTTTCTTAATGACAGTTTTCTTATAATTTAAAATTGGAACAGGTGCTTCTGGATTTAATCTGTCACAACTACCATATACAAATATATCTTGGCAACTATCTCCTATCAATAATACTTTGAATGATTTTTGTTGTTGAGTATCCATTTATTCTCTCAAAAAATATTAATTTTGAAGCATATTGTGATCCTATTACTGGTTTATCTCTCCAATCAGATCCCACAACCATTATACCAGGTTTTAAATATTTTATTAAAGTTTCTAGTTCTTGGTTAGAAGAAAAAGAAAAAACTTCATCTACTGCTTTTAAATTTTCCAACATGAAAGTTCTTTCTTTAAGACTATTCACTGGTCTTAATTTTCCCTTCTTTTCCTTAATACGTTCATCAGTATCTACACCAACAACTAAATGGTTTCCAATGGATTTTGCATAATTTAATAATTCTATATGTCCTCTATGAAGAACATCAAAAGTTCCATTTACAAAAACTAATACCTTATTATTTTCCATTTACCAGAAACTTTAAATTCAGAATCATCAGTTCTTCTAATATCGTGATAAAAAAGTTTGTCAGTGGTTTCATTTAAACTATCAATTAAATGAAACACTGAACTATTAATACAATGAATTTCTTTTGCATTTTTAATAATATCAATAAAAGAAAATAGATTATCGGATAATCCCCTCTCTATTTTTACAAATTTTAAATCGGATTCAATATTCAACTTATATGCACCAACACTAGACTCATCATGGATAAGAATATAATCTTCTAATGGAACTGTCATCAATACATCTGGTTTTTTATTGGGAAGATAAAAAGAATTATATCTTTCAGAAAAATCTATTCCAAGTTGATTATAAAAAGATCTATCCCAGTTTTTAACTTCACAATTTTGAAATCCCACTATCAAAATCATTAAATTCATCAATGATGCAAATGCAGATATTTCACAAAACTCATCATTATTAATTTTAAACACTTTGATTTTTGAACTTTCAGAATATAGATATTTTACGGTAGGATAATTTGAAACCTTGCATGGAAGATATATTAAATCAAAATCTTTAGAAACTTTATGAACAAGTCCATTGCAAACAAAATGATCACCAAGTCCTAGGTGATGGTATAAAACTACGCTGTTCATTGAAAATATTTTACTAGATTTTCTCTCTGATTTTTAATATAAGAAACTGCTTCTTTTAGATCTTCATCTAAGGAATTCCAAAGATCTAACATTTCTTGCGATGCTTTTTCTTTGTTATAATTAGTTTCCATAGGGTGATTAATAGTATGATTATAATCTCTGATTACTGGAAGACTATTAACAAAAGAAATTGCTGCCAGAACAAAATCCCACCCCCAACCCATTTTGTTATTAGAAAAATCTACTTTTCTATCAAGTATCTCTTGGATGATTTCTTTTCTGATAAACCATACAGTTTCATCGGTACATGCAACCATTTTAATGTTAGGATGATCAGATTCTAAACTTTCAATATCAGTATTTTCGGCAGAATACCAAGTATAATCAATATTTGGAGCATAAATTCCTGCATTATAATATTCAAGATATTGTTTAGCATCTTCAATTAATCTTTCCCAATTGTCATAAGAAACATCACCTTGGATATGGAGAAGAATATCACCATCAAATAAATCTAATGCTTTTCTAAATTGATCACTGAAGTAAGATTCATTTCCAATATCTATCCACCCTTCACGGGTATTATTATCATCACTATTAATTACAGTAACTTTATCAAATAGTAGTTTTAGAGAGTTTTCAATGGCACAACTTTTTTCAAATTGTTTGTTCCAATTAAAAATAAAAGGTTGAATATTCATAAATTCTTTTCGGCAATTTTTCCTTTAATCTAGGTATAAGTCTTAAATATTCCTTCTTCAAGAGATTGATAATAATCCCCTATGGCATCATATCCAATAAAAAATAAATCTCTCATACCAGACATTGGGATAATTATTTTCATATCTTATACATCTTTATTCAAACTCCACCAATTACTAATAATTTCATTTTATATGATTATTAATTTTTCGTCATTCAATCCCCAATTAGGAGGATTGCATTTAAATTCTTCACTATTAATTTTTAAATTCATCTTTCCAGGTCTTTGAAGATCGAGAGGATATGATAAGTGATAAAAATTAATCCCAAAATCACATAAATCCCCACCATATGAATATTTTTTCAGAAGTCTATTATGCAATTCAATGTCGGCCCATCCCCAGTAAATTAACTCTTCCCACCATCCAGTGCAATGAATCCACATATATCTATTCATAAGTAGGGCAAGTGCAGTACCACCAAATGAATATCCAGGCAAATAAAACATATTAGAACTCTGAATTGGTTCTAAAGTGTCTATATACTCTTCTAATTCTTCAGGAGTTTCTAGATCTTTGTAATTTTCATAACCAATTTCTTTTCTAGACGCCCAATAAAAACAATTATCTTTATTATATTTATTTAAATTACTTACAAAATCATATAATTTTTTAAAATCTTCCTTTCTTAATACTGTATCAGAATCCCAAAAAACTATATATTCCCCAGTAGCATATCTAGATGCAGCATTGTGTGGGTGTACATATGAATATGACCACCCTCTGTTGTATTTTTCTGCAATATTTGGCGGAACATATACACACTTAAATGTTTTATATTTTTCTGTTGTAATTTCCTCAACTATTTTTGACTCTGATCCCCAATCACACAAAATAAGTTCAACATCGTCTAAATTAAAACTCTTAAGATTTTTTATGGTGGTCTCAAGATTTAACTTTAAAACTTTTGAATTATTTTCTCTGTAATTATCATTTTTTCCAGTAGTAATAATTGATAATAGCATATTTTAAATCCTTAAATTTTTTCCTTCCAAACGTCAATCATTTTACAATTCCATAAACTTCATATCCAAGTTCAAGTAAGTACTCAGTCAAATAACTTCCATCTTGACCATTAATTCCAGTAATTAGTGCTTTTTTCATTTAAATACATCCATATTTCTAAGATCAGGCCAATCACTTATATCCCATTGACGGGGAGTTGTCCTAATGGCAGTTGGTAATTTATCCAATCCATTTTGTGCTGTTTCTGGTGTCATATAATAATGATATCCTACTGTATTAATATTTTGTTCTCTCCAAGGAATATTAGGAATTCTACCATCATATGACATTTTTTTCAAGATATCATATGATTTTTTACTGTCCAACAGAATCATTCCCCCCCTACCCAAACTCAAATGCTTTTGAAATTGAAAACTCAGACACATATATGTGTCTGAAATATAACTATTAGATTTCCACAAAACAGCTGCATCAATAATATTAGTATTTCCTAGATAATAATAATCTTTCCAGTTTTCTTCTTTCCACTTCCACTTTAAATTTAATTTTTCTGCTAGAAATGGAACCGATATGTATGTCTTACACGGTATTTCAATATTATCATATTTCTCATATCTTAAACACAATTCAAGTCCATGAGTACAAGAATCAACTGCTATTGCATAAGGTGCTCCAAAAAAATCTGCAACTTTTTTTTCAAATTGAGACACAAGTTCAAAACTCATTTGTTTCTCCAATTATTACAATCTTTTTCATATTCATCCAATTCATAATCTTCTTTATAAAATTTTTCTAATTCAAGTAATTTTTTAGATCTATTTTTTATTCGATTAACAGGAGTTCCAAAATAAATTCCCCATTCATCTAAATTTTTAGTTACTAAGGACATAGCACCCACAGCAACACCTTGAGAAATATTTACTCCCGGTAAAACTACAGAATTAGATCCAATAATACAATGTTCCCCCAAATATATTGGTTTTACAACTTCATTTTTATATTTTTTCGAAATAGTAGGATTTGTTAAAGATTTGCCACTATAATCATCTGAACTACTATAGAGTTTTACTCCATGAGCTATACCACTGAACCTTTCAAAAGTGATTCCTCCACTTGCGGCAATTAAACAATAAGAAGCTATATGATTATTACCTTTGATTTTTAAATAACCATTGTTAATACAAGTTATAGTTGTAAATCCATCAATTCTTACATTATCACCAATTGAAATATTTTCTTTTCCTATAATAGTGCAATTTTTATCAATAAGCACATTTTTACCTATAGATTTAAATCCATATTGTTTTAAATCATTTTCATTATAATATCCATAATTAAATAAATCCATTTTTTAATTCCCCAGTTAATAGATTAATTTTTTCTAGTAAGTATTTTTTTATCAATTTTTTTAAAATTATTTTTTCTTTTTTAGAAGTATAATTTTTAGTGTATTGCGAATGAACTATTTTTAATAATAAATCTAGTTCTTCTTTACTATAATTCACACAAAATTACCATTCTATTCGCGCATTATTTATAAAAATACCTTGTATAGTAAGTTAAGTATTTCATAATTTTTATAATTTCTCGAATACTAATTACTTCTCACACTTTTAAAACTTTCAGAATACCATTCGTAAGTTTTTTCAATTCCCTCTTGGATAGAAATCTTCGGTTCCCATCCAAGTGCTTTAATTTTATCTATATTTAATACTTTTCGGGGAGTTCCATTTGGTTTAGATGTATCCCATTCGGTTTGACCTGCAAAACCGACCACGTTAGAAATAATTTTAGAAAGTTCTCTAACCGTTATATCTTCGCCAGTTCCAACATTTATTGGATCAGGACTATCATAGTCTTTCATACAAACAAAGCAAGATTCTGCAAAATCATCTACATGGAGAAATTCCCTACGAGGAGAACCATCGCCCCAAAGTTTTACATTTGGATACCAAGGACCACCCATATCAATAGTATATCCCTCAGTCTTTGCCCAATGATACTTGGCAATCATTGCTGGAAGAACGTGTGATGTTTCTAAATCAAAATTATCATTAGGACCATAAAGATTTGTTGACATCAAAGATATTGCATTAAATCCATATTGCTTACGATATGACTGACACATCATAATGCCAGCAATCTTAGCAATAGCATAGGCATCATTCGATGGTTCCAAAGCACCAGTCATCAACTGATCCTCTGTAATTGGTTGAGATGCAAACTTAGGATAAATGCAAGAAGAACCTAGGAACAGAAGTTTCTTTACCCCCCAACGATAAGCAGAATCAATAATATTCGTCTGAATACGGAGATTCTCAGTTAAGAAATCTGCTTTATATTTATTATTTGCCATAATACCACCAACCTTGGCGGCGGCAACAAAAACATATTCTGGTTTCTGCTGTCTAAAAAAAGTATTAGTTGCTTCTTGGTCTGTAAAGTCTACTGTCTGACGAGTTCCTTTAATGATATTGGTATAACCTTTACTCTCAAGGTTTCTGACTATTGCCGACCCAACCATCCCATTGGCGCCTGCAACTAATACTTTAGAATCAAATTTCATTTTTACACATACCTTTAATTAATTGTTCAAAAGAGATCTTAGGACTCCACCCAAGATTTTGTTTTGCTTTGGTAGAATCTCCTAAAAGTGTTTCAACCTCAGCAGGTCGGAAATATTTAGGATTGATAATAACACGGACAATTCCAGTATTTTTATCAATTCCAACTTCATCAAGACCTTCACCTTCCCACTGAATATTCATTCCAAAATAAGGTGCAACCTTTTCCACAAACTCACGAACAGAATACTGTTCTCCAGTAGCAATTACATAATCTTCTGGCACATCTTGCTGAAGCATTAACCACATTGCTTCTACAAAGTCCTTAGCGTGTCCCCAGTCACGTTTTGCATTGAGATTACCCAATTGAAGTACTGTCTGCTTTCCTTCTGACATCTTACGAAAAGCATTAGTAATCTTTTTGGTTACAAACGTATCTCCTCGACGAGGAGATTCATGATTAAAAAGAATTCCAGTACAAGCATACATCCCATAGGACTCACGATAGTTTTTTGTAATCCAGTATCCATAAACCTTTGCGCATCCATATGGTGAACGAGGATGAAATGGAGTAGTTTCTTTTTGAGGAATCTCTTGAACTTTACCAAACATCTCCGATGTAGATGCTTGATATATTCTTGTTTTCTCTTCCATTCCTAGAAGACGAACTGCTTCAAGAATACGAAGAGTTCCTAATCCATCAACCATACCAGTATATTCTGGTATCTCAAAAGAAACTTTTACGTGACTTTGGGCACCAAGATTATAAATCTCATCAGGTTGAACTTGCTGAATGACTCTTACAAGGTTTGTAGAATCAGTTAGATCTCCATAATGAAGTTTAATTTGATCGTAAATATGATCAATGCGATTAGTGTTGATCAAGGAAGATCTACGAACAATACCATGCACATCATATCCCTTTTCTAAAAGAAGTTCGGCAAGATATGATCCATCTTGACCCGTTATTCCCGTAATTAATGCAACTTTCATTTTGTAAATAAAAAAAATTTTCAACAACAATAAAATTTAATTCAGTATTTTCTAATACATAAAATGTATCTTCAACTGTAGTTAGTATGGGTTTCCCCTTTTTATAATTAGGGTGTATATAAATTAACGTTAAGAAACTAAAAAAAGTTGCATGAGTTTTGATATTTCACTAAACCCAAAAAATGCACATAAAAATAAAACATCCCAAAGTTTAAGTTTGATAGCAAAAGGAACAGTGAGTAATCCTCCAATAACCTTTACCATCAAACCATATTTAAAATCTCCCCATAACATAGTTTGATAACCAATCATGAGGAGAATATTTCCAATCCAACGAAGAAGATCCGATTTATGCATAATTGGATTGTTGTAATTAGTTCTGTTAAAGTCCATCCGTGACTATTTAATCATGCAACTTCAACTGATTCAAGGTCTTGATATACATATTCCATAAGCATTTCATAGTCATCCAAAGGATCACCAGAAAATACTACCCCTTCACTTTCGTAGTAACGACGAACTTTTTTATAAAGTTTTGGATTCTTTACA
>Ga0129333_10002311_pt1 | contig 17701 bp, 13 predicted proteins | sample CPB6_08_DNA_FD_94474 | JGI IMG/M metagenome (GOLD analysis project Ga0129333, IMG submission 94474) | Freshwater to marine salinity gradient microbial communities from Chesapeake Bay, USA - CPBay_Sum_0.6_0.8_DNA | ecosystem: Environmental > Aquatic > Marine > Coastal | place: USA: Chesapeake...
ACCGTGAAACCGTCGTTCATGATGTGGACGAAGAACACCACCAGCATGAGCGCCGGAGTCGGAAGAAATCCGTAGAGGGTCATGCACGCGGCGCCCACGGTCATGCCGATGGCACCGACGCGATAGGGACCCTTGCGTTGCGCCAGTCGTCCACCGTACGGGCCGAGAAGGGCCATGGGGATGGCGAACAAACTGACTCCCATGTTGGCGATCCAGTCGGCGGCCTCGAGATCCTCCATCATGAGCGCCCACAGCGAATCGAACGTTCCGATCATCACGAACAGCGCCACTCCGATGAGGACGGCACCGGCCACCGCGGGTATCCGTAACAAGTCGAAAGCGAAACGTTCGGACGGTTGGTCCTCGTGCGCCGTTTCCGGCACCGACACGCGTGACAAGGCCACGGTGATGGCGACCACGGCGGCGCTGATCACGAGGAAGGGAGACGCCAACCCGAAGGGCCCGATGAGGACCGCCGACAGCATGGGTCCGAGGGCGAAGCCGGCGATGTCGACGCTCAGGAGTCGCCCCATGTTCCCGCCGAGATTGTCGGGGTCCGACACGATGACGATCTTGCGCAGGGCCGGTAACGACATGCCCCCACCGACACCCATGACCAGACGGCCGACCAACAGTGCGATGAGCGTGGTACCGAACGCCATCACCAGACTGCCGGCCACCACCAACGCGAATCCGATGATCATCATGCGTTTGGCGTGACCGCGGTCGGCGAGCGGCGCCAACGTGATCTGCCCGATGAAGGCGGCGAAGAATCCGATGGCCAGCACCAAGCCGAGACCGGACTCGCTGATGCCGTACTCGTCGCGGTAATCGTCGAGCATCGTGAACATGACGCCGTAGGTCATGGACATGATGGCGGTCGCCACCTGCAACGTGACAATCAGACGCTTGACGTTCACGGTGGTCCGGTCGAATCAGGCCGGGGCGTGGGCCGCGATCAGCGCGTCGAGGCGATCGGCGCTGGCCTCTTCGAGCGCGGAGCAACCGTGCAACACCTCGACCACCGCGGGGTCGGGATGATGGGCGGCGATGCTGCGCCACGCGTGCGCGCCTTGGCGCTCGGCGTTGGCCTGGATGCGGAGTTGGTCCCACACGGGGTGCGGGGCGAATGCGTCGTAATAGGTGCGCGTGGCCTCGGGGAGCGGCGCGTGCAGTTCGTCGCGCAACGACTCGTCCAGTTCGAAGGCCCCCTCGATGCGATCGGCGATCTCGTCCTCGGCGCGCGAGCATTCCAGGAGCACATCGGCGTGCTCGGGCAGGTCGGCGGCCCACATGCGATAGCGCTCGGCGGCACCGCGCTCGAGCAGGGCGAGAAAGCGGGGACGGGTGCCGTCGGGGACGCGAGAAATGTAGGGAGCGAGGAGCTCACCGAAGCGGGGGACGGACACCGACGACATGCCCGAAGATTAGAGCATCAGCGCGCCGGATTAGGGTTCGAGCATGTCGTACGAGGCTCGCCCGCTGACCGGGGTGATGGGCTCGGAGGTGTTCGGGCTCGATCTGGCGAGTCTGGACGGGGACGAGTTGGTCGACGTTCGCCGTTTGATGTGCGAGAGCGAAGTGGTGGTCTTTCGCGATCAATCGTTGAGCCCACGCACGCAATCGGAGTTCTCCGAACGGCTCGGGCCGAGCGGTGAGGTGCCCTTCGTCGAGACGATGAACGACTTCCCCCAGGTGATCCGGGTGGTGAAGGAGGCCGACGAGGGCGCCGCGTTCAACTTCGGTGGCGCGTGGCATTCGGACTTCTCGTTCCAGGTCGAGCCGCCCTCGTTCACCGTGCTGGCGGCGGTCGACGTGCCGGTCTGGGGAGGCGACACGGTGTTCGCGTCCATGACCGCGGCGTGGGCGGCACTCGGACCACAGATGCGCGAGAGGTTGTCGTCGCTCGACGCCGTGCACACCGCGCGCGACGCGTACTCGCGACGCATGCAACCGCTGCATTCGGGGATGAGGGGCATGAGCATCGTGTGCGACGACTCGGCCAACGATGAGCGCGTTCATCCCTTGGTCACCGTTCACCCCGAGACGGGCAAGGAAGTACTGTTCTTCAACCGGGCCTACGTGCGCGACCTCGTGGGGGTCGACGTCGAGGAGACCCCCGAGCTGCTCGACTTCCTCCACCATCACACCACCGACGTGCGGTTCCAGTATCGGCATCGATGGCGGGCCGGCGACGTGGTGATCTGGGACAACCGGTCCACCCAACACTTCGCGATCAACGACTACGCCGGTTTCCGTCGGGAGTTGCATCGCACCACGGTTCGCGGGACGACGCCGAGCCGATGAAGGACGAGCCGCGGTGCGGGTGGAGTCTCGGGTCGGAGTCCATGCGGGATTACCACGATCGTGAATGGGGATTCCCCAGCGGCGACGACGTGACCCTGTTCGAGAAGATCAACCTCGAGGGCTTCCAGAGCGGGTTGTCCTGGAAGACGGTGTTGGACAAGCGGGCCGACTTTCGGCGGGTCTTCCACGGTTTCGACCCGGAGGGAGTGGCGCGGATGCGCGAACGTGACGTGGTGCGTTTGTTGGGCGACGCCTCCATCATCCGGCATCGGGGCAAGATCGAGAGCACCATCAACAACGCGCGGCGCTGTCTGGAGCTGATCGAGGAGAAGGGTTCCCTCGCGGTGCACATCTGGAGTTTCGAACCCCCGCGTCGCCGGGTCGCACCGACCACGGCCGAGGTGTCGTCGTTCGTCACCTCCCCGGAGTCGGTGGCGTTGTCGAAGGACCTGAAGAAGCGCGGCTGGTCGTTCGTCGGACCGACCACCATGTACGCCTTCATGCAATCCATGGGCCTCGTCAACGACCATGACGAGGAGTGTCACGTGGGGCCGGTGGCGGAAAAAGCGCGCAAACGCTTCCGAATCGACTGACGACCTCGTCGCGATTTGGGAGAATGGCTCCGATGAGCGACCAGATCGACACCCGCACCGCCTGGCTGAGCCCCGACCTGCTGGCGCAGGTGCGGGCCAACGTTCCGCTGGTGTACGTGGACGCCATCCCGGTGCGCGTCGACAGCCACGGTCGTGTCGTTCAAGTGGGCTTGCTCCTGCGGGTGGCGGCCGACGGATCCATCAGCCGCATGTTGGTGTCGGGCCGGGTGCTCTACGGCGAGCGCGTGCGCGACGCGTTGGTGCGCCACCTGGAGAAGGACCTCGGGCCGTTGGCTCTGCCTCGGGTGCCACCGAATCCGGCGCCGTTCACCATCGCCGAGTACTTCCCCGATCCGGACGTCTCGGGCTTCACCGATCCGCGCCATCATGCGGTGAGCCTGGCCTACGTCGTGCCGGTCGACGGCGAATGCACGCCCACGCAGGAGGCCCTCGACCTGGCCTGGTTCACGCCGTCGGAGGCCGCCAGCGCCCGCATCACGGCCGAGATGACGGGCGGGCAGGACCGTTTACTGCGTTTGGCGTTGGCCCACGTGGGCGAACTGCCCTGATCGTTCCCGGCTGATCAGGCCCGTCGTTTCCTGACCCGTCGCGTGCGCGCGGCGTCGCGGTTCGGGTGGCTCTCGAGCGCGGTGTCGTCATCCAGATCGATGCGAATGCCGTCGCCGTCGATGTCCCCGGGTTCGCCCGAGGCTTCCCAGATCGAGGGGATCTCCTCCTTGGGTCGGCGTCCGAGGATCTTGTCGATACCGAGCATGCCGCCGGCGACGATCACGCCGAGTGATCCGTAGCGACGTCGGGCTCGATCGATCATCTGGGCCTCGGAACTGTAGATCGGACTGATCGGTTCGTCGTCGGGGTCGGCGTCGTTCATGACGCTCGTACCGTACCCGAGCATCACGCACCGGAACCGGCGTGACGACCTACATTTGCTACGTGGCAGGTAGGGGCGGAATCAGTCACATCGTGTCGGCGATGCGCACAGCACTGGTGGGTCGAACGACCACCCGCTTCGACGCGATGTCGGCCATCGGACCCGCGCCCCGTCCCGGTTCCATCATCGAAGCCGTCGAGCGTAACGGGCGTCGTGTCGACGTGCGATGGGACGACGGCATCGTGTTGTCCACCGACCTTCGCTTCAGCGGTCAGTGGCACGTGTACCGACCGAACGAATCGTGGCGTCGCAACACCTACGAGGCGCGCGCGATCATCGAGGTCGATGGTTGGGTGGCGGTGTGTTTCAACGCGCCACTGCTCGAGACGTTCCGCGTTCCCGATCGGGCGCGCCATCCGCACAGCGGTGGCGTCGGACCCGACATCTCGCAACGCCGACCCGATCTGGTCGAGATCACGCGTCGCCTTCTGTCGTACAAAGCCGGTGACACGTCGATCTGTGACGTGCTCGCCGATCAGAGCGTCATCACCGGGCTCGGCAACGTCGATCGCAGCGAGACGCTGTGGGCCGTGGGTCTGAGTCCGTTCGCTCCGGTGATCGATCTGTCGTACGAGGACTGCGCGGTGTTGGTGGAGGCGGCCGCGCGGATCGTGAAGTCGCGCACCCGCGAGGACGGCGGCTACGAGCACTCGGTGTATTCGCGCAACGGACAGCGGTGTCCGCGATGCCGGGGCACCGTGGCGCACGGGCACTGCGAGGAGCGTTCGCGGGCCCTGTACTGGTGCCCGGACTGTCAGCAGAAGTTGGATCGACGCCTGATCCCGGCCCAATTGGTGGCCGACGATCACACGCCCACGCACCCGGCCGAGATCCTCTACATGGCCGACGTGCGCGCCGCGCGCCAACGTCTGAAGATCGACGACGATCTCACGCGTTTCGGTTGATCAGGCGCGACCGAGCACCCGGTCGACCCGAATCTCGATGACCACCCGGTCGGGACGCTCCTTGGGCAGTCGATAACGCTCGGCGTACGCCGACACCGCCGCGGCCACCGCGGGCGGTTCGTCGGTCACGCTGACCACTCCCTCGAAGGTCAACCAACGACCACCGTCCACCTGACTGACCGCGGCTCGACCACCGTGCCGGGCGTGACCGGTCTTCACGGACGTGGCCCACGTGATCACGCGCACCACCGCGCGCTCGGGGTCGAACGTGAAACCCACCGGCACGACGTGCGGCGAGCCGTCGGCACGCAACGTGGTGAGGGTGGCCAAGTGACGTTCACGCACGAAAGCCAACACCTCGGGGGAGAGGTTGCGGGGATCGTGTGACATCGTCGAGCCTCAGTGCGTGGAGATGGCGTCGAGCACGTTCAACTTGGCGGCGCGGCGGGCCGGTCCGATGGCGGCCACGACACCGACGATGATCGAAGCGATCAGAATGACGATGATGGTGTTCACGGGCACCACGGTGGTGGTGATGAACGTGGACGGCAGTGCCGTGGTGACGGCCAGGCCGAGCGGGATGCCCACGATGATGCCGAGCGACGCGCCGAACACCGCGACGATGACGGCTTCCCAACGAATCGAACGCTTCAGGTCACGCTTGCTCATGCCGACCGCGCGCAGCAAGCCGAATTCGCGGGTGCGCTCGAACACCGACAGTGCCATGGTGTTGGCGATACCCAACACGGCGATGGCGATGGAGATGATGAGCAAGCCGTAGATGATGATCAGCAGCTGGTTCAACTGATCCTCCTGGCTCTGCTGGAACTCGGCTTGATCCTGGACCTCGGCGCTGGGGAAGTCGAGCGCCACTTCTTCCACGGCGGCCCGGGCGTCCTCGATGTCGACGCCGTCGGCGATCTTGGCGCCGATGAAAAAGTCGGTCGGAGTGGCGGTGGACACCGCCTGCAGCGTGGACAGCCCGACCAGCCAGTTGCCCGCGATGGTGGCGTCGTCGTAGATGCCACCCACCTCGATCTGCTGCTCGGTGCCGTTCAACCACAGGATCGACAACGTGTCGCCGACCTGCACCGCGTAGTCGCGCGCCGGGTCACGATGCAGCAGGATCTTGCCGTCGTCGAGCGACTCGACCGAGCCACTGGTGAGGTCGATGTCGACCAGTTGACCGAACGCCGATCCACGCACGGCGCCGATCTGCTTGGTGTCGCCGTTGACCTGCGCGGTGGCGGCGCGGAACGGGCTGACCGCCGACAACTCGGGCAGTTCGGACAAACGTTCCGAGAAGGCGACCGGTAGTCCTTGGAAGTTGCCGGGTCCGTTCGACACGAAGAAGTCGGCGGTCACCGAACCCTGCAGTTGTTCCTTGAACGACGCCTGAACCGACGACGCCACCACCGACACGGTGCTCACGAGGGCGAGACCGATCATCAACGCCGATGCGGTCGACGCGGTGCGCCGTGGCGTGCGTTGAGCGTTGCGACTTCCGAGGCGCCCGGGCACCGAACGCGTCATGGGTCGGAAGGGGAGCGGGAGCACGCGACTGATGACGCGACTGGCGGGGGCGGCCACCGTGGTGGAGAGGCTGGCGATACCGAGGAACAACAGGATCGCGCCGACGGCCGACAACCCGAGGGTGCCCGAGGTACCACCCGGTTGGCCGAAGACACCGATGCTGAACAACACGAGCCCGATGCCGGTGGTGATCGAGCCCACCACGAGACGCTTGTTCTTCTGCAGCGAGTTGAAGCCCAACTCGGGTCGCATGGCCGCCACCGGAGGAATGCGCGCCGCCCGCAGGGCCGGCACGATGGCCGCCGCCACGGTGACACCGACACCGACGACGGTACTGGCGATGACGGTGCGCGGGGAGACGATGAGTGACGCCGAGGGGAAGGCCGCGCCGGCGGCGTTGAAGATGGCCACGATGCCCTTGGCCACCCCCATACCGGCGAGGATGCCGAGCAGGGTGGCGATGACGGACACCACCAACGCCTCGCCGATGATCATCGTGCGGATCTGCCGGGCGCTGGCGCCGACCGCGCGCAACAACGCGAGTTCTCGCAAGCGTTGGCTGACGATGATGGCGAAGGTGTTGAAGATGAGGAACGCACTCACGAACAACGAGACCGCGGCGAACCCCAACAAGACGTTGCCGAAGATGTCGATGATGTCGTTGATGGCGCCGGCGGTCTCCTCGGCCGACTGCTCGCCGGTGATCACCTCGAGTCCGTCGGGCAACGCGGCGTCGATGGCCGCCATCACCGCGTCGCGATCGGCACCTTCGTCGATGGCGACGTAGATCGAGTCCACCATGTTCTCGGCGCCGAGGAACTCGTTGGCCGTGACCGGGTCGAAAGCCGCGATGCTGGCACCGCCACCGTTGGTGGTCTTGCCGGTTCCGTTCAACCCGACCAGGACGAAGTCACCCTTGCCGGCGGGGCCGACGATGGTCACCGTGTCACCCACCTCGTAGCCGGCGCGACGAGCCGACGACTTGTCGAGGGTCACCTCACTCGGGCCGGCGGCGGGTCGACCCTCGACGATGGTGCGTCCGTCGAGACCGTCGGGTCCGACCCAGGCGATGCCGAACGCCGGTCCGGACGTGCGCAAGGGTTCTCCGTCGGACTTGATCACCGTGGCGGCGCGCAACAGGTTGCCCTCGGCCAGGCGCACTCCGTCGATGGCGGCGACCACGTCGATGACGTCGACCGACACCGGGTCGCGTTCGGCCGTGGCCTCGTCACCGAAGGCGATGGAAGTTCGCACCTCGATGTCGATGCCCTCGCTGAGGGTGGCGAACACGTCGTTGATCGACTTCTTGACGCTGTCGGTGAGGACGAACGCTCCGCTCACGAACGCCACACCGCTCACCACCGCCAAGATGGTGAGGAAGATGCGCCATTTGCGGGCGATGACGCCCCGAATGGTGAGTCGGGTGACGGGCGCGGCCATGTCAGGAACCGAGGCGCTTCATGCGGTCGAGCACTTGGTCGGCCGTGGGGTTGTCCAGTTCGTCGACGATCTTTCCGTCGGCGAGGAAGATGACGCGGTCGGCGTACGACGCGGCCACCGGGTCATGGGTGACCATCACGATGGTCTGGCCGAGGTCGGTGACGGCGTGGCGCATGAACGTGAGGATCTCGGTGCCCATGCGACTGTCGAGGTTGCCCGTCGGTTCGTCGGCGAAGATGATGCGCGGCTTGCTGGCCAGCGCGCGGGCCACGGCGACGCGCTGCTGTTGCCCACCGGACAGTTCGCTCGGACGATGATTCAGTCGCGAGCGCAAACCCACGGCGTCGACCACGGTGTCGAGCCACTGTTGATCCACCGGTGTACCCCCGAGGTCGAGCGGGAGCGTGATGTTCTCGAGCGCGGTCAGGGTGGGGATGAGGTTGTAGGCCTGGAAGATGAAACCCACGTTGCTACGCCGCGTGAGCGTGAGCTCCTTGTCGTTGAGCGTGGCCAGGTTCGTGTCGCCGATGGTGATGCTGCCCGAGGTGAGCGAATCGAGACCCGCGAGGCAGTGCATCAAGGTGCTCTTGCCCGAGCCCGAGGGACCCATGATGGCGGTGAACTTTCCGGAAGCGAAGGTCACGGTGACGCCGTCGAGGGCGCGCACCTCGCTGTCGTCCTTGCCGTAGATCTTGAAGGCATCGATCGCTCCGGCGGCGGCGGCGGCGGTGGAGAGGGAGGTCATGTCCTCATTCTGCCGTGTGCGAACGGACGAACGACGGGCGGCGACGAACGCACGCCGAACGTCACTTGCCGGGTTGAGGCAGAACGCGCAGGTACGGCTTGACCGTCTTCCAGCCGTTGGGGAAGAGGGTCTTGGCCTCGTCGTCGGACACGGCGGCGCCGATGATGACGTCGTTGCCGTCGGTCCAGTTCACCGGCGTGGCCACCTTGTACTTGGCGGTCAGTTGCAGCGAGTCGATGACGCGCAGGATCTCGTCGAAGTTGCGCCCGGTGGAAGCCGGGTAGGTGATGGTGAGCTTCACCTTCTTGTCGGGTCCGATCACGAACACGCTGCGCACCGTGAGGGTGTCGTTGGCGTTCGGGTGGATCATGTCGTAGAGATCGCTCACCGTGCGATCGGGATCCCCGATCATGGGGAAGTTCACCGGGGTGCCTTGGGTCTCGCCGATGTCGCCCTCCCACTTGTTGTGGCTCTCGACGGAATCGACGGACAGGCCGATGACCTTCACGTTGCGCTTGTCGAACTCGGGCTTGATGCGGGCCACGTAGCCGAGCTCGGTGGTGCAGACCGGCGTGAAGTCCTTGGGGTGGCTGAACAGAACGCCCCAGGAATCGCCGAGCCACTCGTGGAACGAGATGGTTCCCTGCGTGGTGTCGGCGGTGAAATCGGGGGCGGTGTCTCCGAGACGGATGGCCATGGTGATGCTCCTTTGGGACGGCTGACGACAGGCTACGGGCAATTCCCGACAAGACAACTCGGGATTATCCACCGGGCCGTTCGCCCAGCGTGGATGCCCTAGAGTCGCGCCATGACCATCGATCGTGCCGCCGCCGACAAACTTCTCACCACGACCAGGTCGGTGCGCAAGCGCCTCGATCTGGATCGGCCGGTCGAACCCGAGGTGATCGCCGAGTGCATCGACATCGCGATGCAGGCGCCCACCGGTACGAACGCCCAGAACTGGGCCTTCGTGGTGGTCACCGACCCGGCCAAGCGGGCCGCCATCGCCGACATCTACCGCAAGGGTGGCGAGGTGATGGCCGGCTCGGGATATCCGCCGCCGCTGCCCGAGGGTGACCCGCGCGAGCACGTCATGCCCAAGGTGATGGAATCGGCCGAGTACTTGGGTTCCATCCTCGATCGGGTTCCGGTGTTCGTGATCGCGTGCGTGAAGGGTCGCGTGGAGAACGTGCCGATGGTGATCGCCCAAGCCAGCACGTACGGCAGCATTCTTCCGGCGGCGTGGAGTTTCATGTTGGCGCTGCGCGCTCGTGGGTTGGGTACCGCCTGGACCACCATTCACCTGTTCTCCGAGGCCGACGTGTCCAAGATGCTCGGAATCCCCGAGGATTGGACCCAGACGGTGCTCTTCCCGGTCGCGTACTACACCGGCGACGACTTCAAACCGGCGCACCGCCTGCCGTCGAACGAGATGACCCACTGGGATTCCTGGGGCACTCACCGTTGAGCATTCGCATCGAGCCGACACGGTTGTCGGAGAGTCTCGTCGGTCGTGAATTCGCGTATCTGGTCACCGCGGGAAGTGAGCGCTCGCACGTGGTCGCGTTGCGATGCGCGATCGTCGGTGACCGCGTGACGATGACGGGGGCCGGACGATCGGCACTGGCCAACGTCGCGTCGAACCATCGAGTCACGTTGGTGTGGGCGCCGACGGAGGCCGACGTCGAGAACCGTAAATATTCGATCATCGCCGACGGATCGGCGATCGTCGATGGTGATGTCGTCGCGATCACGGTGACCAACGCCGTGTTCCATCGTCCCGCACCCTGACGACGCGACGGCTCCGACCTGTTCAGTCGGAGGTGGTGATGATTCCGTTGACGTCGACGATGACGTGCGCGCGTCCGAACACATGCAGACAGATCGTTCCGTTCTCCGAGACCGGCGCCAACACGGCATTGGGGGTGATCTCGCCGGGCACGAAGTTGAGGTTGGAGGAGTTGGGGAGTTCGCCGCAGGAATAGACCGTGACGTAGCCCCCCGCCGGGTGGGCATCGAGGCCGATGGCGGTGACGTTCATGGAGACCGACACCAGACGTCGTGATGTGGACGGCGACAAACCGGACACCGAGATCTCGAGCGGTGCTCCCGATCCGTCCACGGCACCGATGGGCGAAAGACTGCTCGTGCCGATGCCGTTGCGCGTGTCGGTGATGCGACTGGGCGAGAGGGGGGTGTAGCCGAGCCCGGCGAGGAAGGCCCCGTTCACGTCGACGATGACATCGGCGCGTCCGTAGACGAACACGCAGATGGAGCCGTTCGCCGAGAGCGGAGAGATCACGACGTTGGGCACGTTCTCGCCACTGCTGAAGTTGAGATTCGACGTGTTCGGTCGCGCGCCGCACGGATACACCGTGGCGTAGCCGCCCGCGTCGGGGGCTTCGGAGTTGGTGATCGTCACGTTCAGCGCGATCGCGGAGATTCCCGACGCGGGGACCGGACCGAAACCGAGGATCGGGATCTCGAGATGTGCTCCGGTCTCGGTCATGTCGCCCACCTTGGCGCGCGGGACACCCGCCCCCCATCCGTGCCGGGTGTCGGCGATACGGAACGGTGAGATCGGTCGGAATCCGTTGCCATCGAGCAATGCACCGTTGAGGTCGGCGATCAGGTCGACCGGGGCGAAGCTGTAGAAGCACACCTCGCCGGTGGACGACAACGAGGCGATCACGGCGTTCGGGGTGGTTTGTCCGGCGCGGTAATTCAGATTCGATGCTTCGGGCAGATTGCCGCAGGGGAACACCGTGACGAACCCCTCGCCGGTGGTGCCGGTGACCGTCACGTTGAGGCTGACCGCGCTGACTCCGGTGGCGGGAACGCCGTTGCGGCCGGTCATCTGCACGCGCAACACGTAGTCGCCGCCGACCTTGCGCACCGGAACGCCACCTTCGCCGTTGCGGGTGTCGAACACGCGCGTGGGGTTCACGGGACGAATCGTCCCGGGCGCCACCATCAACAATCGATTGGGTGATCCGGCACCGGCGTCGCGGATGATGCCGGGAATGGCATCGTTGCGCATGTAGTCGGCGACCTGGGCGGGCGTGGCCGTGGGGTACGACGTGAGCACGATGGCGGCCGCCCCCGCCGCGTGCGGGGACGCCATCGAGGTTCCACTCTTCACGTCGGTGTCGGAGTACGAGTCGAAGGCGGCCGCGGTGATGTCCATGCCGGGCGCGAAGAGGTCGAGACAGGAACCCGAGTTGGAGAAGAAGGCGCGCGCGTCGGTGATGTCGGTGGCGCCGACGGTGAAGGCGGATGCGACGCGAGCCGGCGAGTGATTGCAGGCATCGCGTTCGGCGGGGTCGAGGTCGCCACCGTCGTTGCCGGCGGCCACCACCACGACGAATCCGGCGTTCACCAGGTTGGTGACGGCGGTGTCGAGGGCCGCGCTGACCCCGCCGCCGAGGCTCATGTTCACCACGCCGCGTCGACCGCTCATCGGATAGGTGCGGACGTAATCGAGGGCGGAGATGATGTTGCCCACCGAACCCGATCCCATGCAGTCGAGCACGCGCACCGGCACGATCTGCGCACTGGTGGCCACGCCGTACCCGGTGCCGACGGCGGTGGAAGCCACGTGGGTGCCGTGACCCTGACAGTCGCTGGTGTCGCTGGCGTTGGTGGTCCCGTTCGCGTTCGGGGCGAAGTTGCGTCCGGGCAACACGCGACCGGCGAAGTCGGAGTGCGTGTTGAGTCCGGTGTCGACGACGAAGACGACGGACTCTTCGCCACGGTTCACCGTGGAGAGATCACCATCGAGGGGCAGGTTCGCCTGGTCGATGCGGTCGACGCCCCACGAGTTGGCGGCTGTGCGCACCCAATTCTCCGAACGCGGCACGATGCTGTTGGATGGCGACGAGGTCGCACCGAAACCGGCCAGGTTCTTGGCCGCGACGGTGAACGTGTACGACACCTGGGCGGTGAGGCCGGTGACGTTGCACACCAACGGACCCGTGGTCCACGTGCACGTGCGACCACCGGGGGAGGAGGTGACGAGGTACTCGGTGATGGGATACGACGTGTTGGCGGGTGCGGTCCAGGTGATCTCGGCTTGGTTGGGGCGCGATGAGATGGCCCGAACGTTGGTGGGCGCGGCCGGGGGAGAGGGCAGTGCGTAGAGCCAATTGAGCGAGATGTTGCCCGAGGCGCCGCGCCATCCGTCGACGGCGATGAGGTAGCGCGTGCCGGCGGTGGCGGTGAACGAGACCGCACTGGTGAGGCCCGAACGGATGTCGTCGTTGGCGGCGACGAGAGTGAGCGTGTTCAGTGCGTTGCCGGTGTAGACGGCCAGCACGGTGTCGAAGGACGAGCCCGAGGTGTCGATCGAGAACTGTCCATTGCTGGCGGGGGTGTACTCGAACCACATCGACTTGGTGGCGGTCGAGGTGGCGTGGGCCGGCTCGCCGTTCTCGGCGGTGGCATTGGTGTTGCGACTGACGATCGTTCCGGTGGCGGAAGGGAGCACCTTCGGGGTGGCGAAGGCGTCGTTGAGGTAGCCGGGACGCACCGAGCCGACAGCCACTCCCTCCTGTGAGACACCGACCGCGTTGTTGGCGGTCGCGGCCACGGTGTACGCCTCGAAGTTGGTGAGGCCGGTGATGGTGCAGGTGGTGGTGGGAGCCGCGACGGTGCACGACCGGCCACCGGGACTGGCGGTCGCTTCGTACGACAACACCGCGGAGCCGCCGTCGTTCGAGGGTGCGGTCCATGTGACGACGAGGGATCCATCGGCGGCGCCGGGTACGGCCGACACGTTGCGCGGCGGCGTGGGTGCCGTGTTCACGATGGCGGGCGCGAAGTTCACTTCCATCGACAAGGTTCCGCGCGTCGACCCGAAGCTGGTGTGACGGATGAAGTACCACGTGTCCTTGGTGACGTTCAAGGTCGCGGTCGTGGTGGAGTCGCCGAAATCGGTCCAGCCCAACGGTCGGGCGAGAGTGGACAACGACGAGCCGACGAAAACTCCGACCACGTTGGTGGTGTTGCTGCCGCTGGTGCTGATGGTGAGCGTTCCGGCGCCGGGTGAGTTGTAGCGGTACCACACCGAACCGCTTCCCGAACCGAGGGTCGCGCTGGGCTCTCCGAATTCGGTGGTGGCGTTGGTGTTGTCGCGGGTTTGTGCCCCGCTCACGTTCGTGAGGTCGTAGGCGGCGCAGAAGTTGTCGCCGACGACCGTCGTGACCGGACAGGTTCCCACGAGCGACCAGTTCAGCTTCACCGAGCCTCGTGTCGATCCCCACGATGCGACGCGGAGGTAGTACGAGGTCCCGTTGACCACGTTGAAGTTCACCGAACTCTGCACCGTCGACGCGGAGTCGTCGTTGAAGGTGATGCGCGAGAGGTTCGCCAAGGTCGAACCCGAGTACGCCGTGAGCACCGTGTCGAACGAACTACCGAAGGTGTCGATCGTCAGGGAACCGGACGCGGTGGCGTTGTACTTGAGCCAGATACTGGCCCCGCCGCCGGTCCCAGCCTCGTCGAGGGCCGGCTCGTTGGGTTCGAGGGTGGCCACGGTGTTGGATCCGTTCCATGTTCCCGTTGGTGTGTCGATGTTCGTCGCACCCGCGAAGAAGTCGTTGGAGGCGGTGACGGTCACCGCGCTCGAGGTCGCTGATGCCGCGCTCTGACCCCAGATGTTGGACGCGCGCACGGTGAAGGTGTAGCTGCCCGCCGCGAGGCCGACGATGGTGCACGACAGCACACCACCGGGCCACTGACAGGTGGATCCACCGGGACTGGCTGTCACCGTGTAGCCGTTGATCGGACTGCTGCCGACGTTGGAAGGTGCGGTCCAGGACACGACGGCCTGTCCGGAGCCGCCGGTGGCGGTGACCGCGGTCGGACTCGACGGCGCCACACCGGTTCCGGCGCTGACGTAGAGCAACTTGTTCGGAGATCCGGTTCCGATGTCCGAAACCCTGAGCTTGTCGATCGAGACGGCGGTCAACACGGCGTTGTTGACGCTGGTGGCACTCTGTGAGGTGTCGGCTCCCCAGATGGCGGCGGCGGCGCCGGCCACGTGGGGCGATGCCATCGACGTTCCGCTGATGGTGTTCGTGCCGTTGTTCAGCCAGGCGGACAAGATGCCCTGTCCCGGTGCGAACAGATCCACACAGGTTCCGTAGTTGGAGAACGAGGCGCGAGTGTCGGCACTGGTGCTGGCGGCCACGGTGATGGCTCCGGCGACCCGAGCGGGGGAAGTCGAGCACGCATCGGCGTTGCTGTTGCCGGCGGCCACCACCACCACGATGCCGTCGGAGATGGCCCGGTTGATGGCGGCATCGATCGAACCACTCGCGCTGCCACCGAGGCTGAGGTTCATCACAGCCGGTGTGGTACCCGTGTGATGGGTCACGGCCCAGTCGATGCCCGAGATGACACTGCTGTTCGAACCACTACCGGCGCAGTTCAACACGCGGATCGGCACGACGGTGGCGGCTTTGGCGACGCCGTAGGTGGTGCCGGCCACCGTGCCGGCCACGTGCGTGCCGTGCCCGTTGCAGTCCGTGGTGTCCGAGGAGGTGACGGTGCCGCTGGCGTTGGCCGCGAAGTTGCGACCGATGGCGATGCGGTTGCCGAAGTTCGGATGGTTGATGATTCCGGTGTCGACCACGTACACGTTCACGTTGGCGCCGGTCGAGCGATCGACGTAGTGGCCGTCGAGCGGCAGCGATGATTGATCGATGCGGTCGAGGCCCCAGGGCGGGTTCAGCTGATCGCCGGCGATGGACACGATGCGGTCAGGCTCCACGGACAACACCGCGCTGTTCGCTTTCAGGCGCTTCACCTGGAACGCGTCGAGCGTGGCGGCGTAGCCGGGGAACACGGCGCTGTAGGTGGCCGTGATGCCGTCGCCGAGAATCGACAACACCGACGACTTGGCGGCCAGGCTGGAGCCGGTGCGCAGGCGCACGATGTACTGCCCGGGGATGATGTCGCCACTTTCGCTCGCCGGACCGTTCGGTTCGGTCACCTCGGTGCTGACGACGCCATCGTCCTCCACGGCCGTCACGCGCGGATCGAGGCGCAGTGCGTCGACTTGGGCGTCGCTGAGATCGGCCGAGAAGCCGTTCAGCAGGTTCGTGAAGCGATTGGTGGGGGTGATGTCCACCAGGGCCAGATCGGTGATGACTCCGGCCAGGTCGGCGTCGGTGCCGACGGTGACGATGCGCGACCGCGCGGTGGAGTCCGTTGCGGGCAAAACGAGCGGGGGACGAGTCGACGCCGCGGCGACAGGGGCGGCCGACGCGACGAGGGGGCTGAGCAGGGCGGTCAGGATGAGTGCGGCCAGACCGCGACGACGGCGAGTGGTGCGATTCGTTGCGAATGAGCCTGCGTCCACGTGTCTCTCCCGACCCTCGAAACTCTAGGGGAACATCGGTAGACACGTACTTTCGTTCATTTACGTTTGGTCAAGCCCCCACAACCCCCCAATGACCAAAATGCGACAATTTGTCGCTTTGTGTACACGAGCCATGTACACAAAGCGACAAATTGTCGCATTTAGGTGGGGGAGGGGGCGTCGGGGCCGGGGAACCAGCCGTTCACGTCGATGATCAGGTGCGCCGCTCCGTACACGTGCAGGCACACCCGGCCGAAGTCGTCGACCGGCACGATCACGGTGTTGGCCACGATCTGGACGTTCCGGAAGTTGAGGTTGGACACGTTCGGGCGCCCCAAGGCGCAGGGGTACACGGTCACATAGCCCCCCACGTCGGGGGCCGACGTCTCGGCGACGGTCACGTTCAGCGACACCGCCGACACCCCGACGCTCGGGATACCACCGGTCCCGACGACCGTGAACGACAGATCAGCCGCCGTGCCGGTGAAATTGCCCACTCGGCTGCTCGACACACCACCCGTTCCGTCGCGGGTGTCCATGACTCGACTCGGATCGACCGTCGAGAACCCTCCCGCCGAGGAGAACCAGCCGTTCACGTCGACGATCAGGTGCGCCGCTCCGTACACGTGCAGACAGATGCGACCGTTGCCGTCGACCGGCACGATGACGGCATTGGCCACGATGTTGCGATTGGTGAAGTTGATGTTGGACACGTTCGGACGACCGACGGCACAGGGGTAGACAGTGACGTATCCGCCTTCGTCGGGGGCCGACGTCTCGGCGACGGTCACGTTCAGCGACACGGCCGACACCCCGGATGTCGGGATGCTGTCGGCGCCGAGAATGGTGAACGGTAGATCGGGTGCGGTGCCCGCGAAGTTCCCGACTCGCGACGTGGGCACTCCGCCCGTTCCGTCACGGGTGTCCATCACACGATTGGGTGTCACGGTGGTGAATCCGGCGCCGAACGGGAGCCAGCCATAGACGTCGACGACGAGGTGGGCGGAGCCGTACACGTGGAAGCAGATATCACCCGTGCCCACGGGCACGATGACAGCGTTGGGTACGATCTGGCCGGACGTGAAGTTGATGTTGGACACGTTCGGGCGTCCCGACGCGCAGGGGTAGACGGTGACGTATCCGCCTTCGTCGGGGGCCGACGTTTCGGTGGCGGTCACGTTCATCGACACGGCGGCGACACCCAGGTTCGGGATGCTTCCGGTGCCGAGGATCCGGAACCGCAGGTCGACCGCGGTTCCGGAGAAGTTGCCGACGCGGGCGGCGGGCACGCCGCCCGTTCCGTCGCGCGTGTCGAGAACGCGGTTCGGTGTCAGGTCGACGAGCGCCCCGCGAGCGTTGTAGCCGGGTAACGCCTGCACCGCGTTGTAGGCGTTCACGATGCCGTCTCCGCAGTAATACGTGTTCGACGGATTGCTGCTGCATTCGGACCCGCCGGGGAACGGCGATGCCGTCGTTTGCAGGATGTGTCGCACGTCGACGAAGGTGAGGGTGGGTCGAAAGGACAGCATCAGCGACACCACACCGGCCACGATGGGTGCAGCCATGCTGGTGCCGGTCTTGTTCGTGTAGGTCCACGACGACGTCGAGGTCTGCGTCCCCGCGTTCATGGTGGACCTGATGGAGCGACCGGGCGCGGCGATCTCGACTTTCGAGCCGTAATTGGACGTGTTCACGAGTCGGTTGCCGTTCACCTCGGTGGCCGCCACCGTGATCACGTTGTTGCAGTTGGCGGGGGCGTATTGGCTCACGTCCAAATCGAGGTTGCTGTTGCCGGCCGCCACCACCACGATGCTGCCGGCGTTCACCGCGGCATCGATGGCGGCCTGTTCGGCCGTGCTACAT
>Ga0129333_10002312_pt1 | contig 17700 bp, 19 predicted proteins | sample CPB6_08_DNA_FD_94474 | JGI IMG/M metagenome (GOLD analysis project Ga0129333, IMG submission 94474) | Freshwater to marine salinity gradient microbial communities from Chesapeake Bay, USA - CPBay_Sum_0.6_0.8_DNA | ecosystem: Environmental > Aquatic > Marine > Coastal | place: USA: Chesapeake...
AATCTTCCTAATTTGTACCTTTTAAAGGACGCTGGTGAGGTTTCTGTCGATGAAACGCTTACATTAAACGTAATGAGCGTATTTGACGAGAAAAATTGGGTAAAACCAAGCAATCCAGACAAAATTAATATCGCTTTGTTTCACGGTTCTGTTGCTGGTGTACAAACTGACATTGGTTATGTTATGGAACACGGAGAATATACAGTAGATATCTTTGAGGGACACGATTTTGCGCTGCTTGGAGACATTCATAAAACAAATCAAGTTCTAGACTTAAAAGGAAGAGTTCGTTATCCAGGTTCAACCGTTCAGCAAAACTTTGGAGAAACTGATGATAAGGGTTTTCTTATCTGGGATATCCAAAGCAAGGATGAATTTTCTTGTATTCATTACGCTATTCCAAATCCAAGACCATTTGTTACCGTAGTTCTTGAAGAAAACGGTGAAGTACCAGATATTCATGTAAAATCTGGCTCGCGTTTACGGATTCTTGCAGATAAGAGCGTTTCTCTAGACAAGATTAAGAAAGCAACTGAAATTTGTAGAACTAAATTTACTCCAGAATCAATTACGTTCGTAAATAAAGCTACAGCAAGCAGCAATGATACCGAATTTGTTTCAAAAATGCTTACTGAGCAAGAAAATTTACGCGATCCAGTGGTTCAAGAGCGTTTAATTAAAAATTACTTGAAAGATTTTAAAGCAGAAGAGGATGTATTAGAAAAAGTTATTGCTTTGAATAAAAAATATTCATCTGCTTTGGAAGAAAGTGAAGAAATTCTTCGTAATATTAACTGGAAATTAAAATCTATGGAGTGGGACAACCTTTTTAATTATGGAGAGGGCAACAAAATAGATTTTGAAAAATTAAATGGTATTGTTGGTATTTTTGGTAAAAATTATAGCGGTAAAAGCTCAGTAATTGATTCACTTCTATACACAGTCTATAACACAACATCAAAAAATAACCGTAAAAATCTTAATGTAATTAATCAAAATCGTGAAAAAGCCAAAGGTAAGGTTGATATTGAAATTGGTGATGAACTCTATACAATTGAACGTTCTTCTGAAAAATACGTTAAAAAACTTAAGGGCGTGACTACAACAGAGGCAAAAACGGACGTTGAATTTATAACAAGCGGTGAATCACTAAATGGTCTTGCCCGTAATGATACGGACAAGAATATTCGTCGTTTCTTTGGTACAATTGATGACTTTTTCTTGACTTCTATGGCGAGCCAATTTGGTTATTTATCGTTTATTGGTGAAGGCTCAACAAATCGCAAGCAAATTCTTGCTAAGTTCCTTGATCTTGAAAATTTTGAGAAGAAATATAAGATGGCAAAGGAAGAGTCAGCTGAAGTTAAGAGCTTATTGAAGCGCCTAGAGGTAAATGACTACGATAGAGAGATTGCAACAGCAGAGCTAGAGGTTATTGCTGCTGATAATCTGTTAAAAGAACGCTCAGAGGCTCTTGAAGCTTTCAAAAAGAGTCTAGACAATGTTAATGAAAGACTTTGCACGCTCAATAAAGCCCTTACAAGCGTCCCAACAGAAATTATTGATTACAACTCGACAGTTTCTACTGTTAAGAATCTAAAAAGTTCTGTAACGGTGATGCAGGGCGAGAATGAGGTCTTAAAAACCGACAATGAAAGACTAGAAGGAATTATTAAGAAGGCTGACGAATTGCTTGGTATGATTGATGTCAAGGCTATTTCTGACGGTGATGCCGAAATGGAACGGCTTAACAGTAAGATTTTACCTTTAGAGAAGGAAATTTCTTCATTATCCGCTCAATTAAGCACCGCAAAACACAAGTTAGAACTGCTAGAAAGCGTTCCATGCGGTGATTCATTCCCAAGTTGTAAATTTATTAAGGATGCGTTTGGTGTTAAAACACAATATCCAGGATTAAAGCAAAAAATTAACGAGAAGAATAGCGAATTAAATGGTTTAAACGCTCGTTATGATGAATTAGACACAAAAATTACAGAGCTTTCTAATAAGCAAAGCAAAATCTCTCAAAAGAAAATTGAAAGCGAGAAACAATTAAGTTTAAACGAGCTAAAGATTGAAAAAAACAATGTCTCAATTGAAAAAACAACTAAACAAATTGGTGAATATGAACAAAAAGCTCAAAACTATCTCGACAACCGAGAAGCTATTGAAAACTACGAAGTTTTATTTAGCGACCGCGAAACTTGCCGCATTCAATTTAATTCTACAACAAAAGATATCAAACGATGTGAAGCAGAAATCATTGAAGCTCATAGAAAACATGGTTCAGCCTCTGAAAAAGTAGAAAATCTTAAGAAGCAAAAGGACGATCTTGATAATTTACGTAAAGAATATGCTGCATATGATCTTTATCAGTCTTGTATGCATCCAAGCGGCATTTCTTATGAAATTATCAAGCAGAAACTCCCAGAAATCAATGGCGAGATTGCTAAAATTCTTACAAATATAGTAGAATTTGGTGTATATCTTGAAAATGATGACGATAAGTTAGATATTATGATTAAACATCCTAAATATGATGCTCGTCCTCTTGAAATGGGTAGCGGTGCAGAAAAAACTATTGCTTCCACAGCCATTCGTTTAGCTCTTTTAAACGTCACAACACTACCAAAGGGCGATATTTTTATCCTTGATGAACCAGGGACTGCTCTTGATGAAGAAAATATGTCTGGCTTTGTTCGCATCTTGGAACTAATTAAGTCATACTTCAAGACTGTTATTCTTATTTCGCACTTAGATAGTCTTAAAGATTGCGTTGATATGCAAATTTCAATCGAAAAAATTAACGGATACGCTCACATAAATCAATAAGAGGTGATATGGGTATATTAGAAAATGTAAAAAAAGAAGTAAAAGAAGAGCTTAAACAAGCAGAAAAAAAGGGTGTAGGATTGCTAGACGTTGTCTCTGAGAAGCTTATTTCAAGAAAATTTATGGTTTGGATTATTGCAACTATTTTTGTAGGACTTGGTAAGATCGACCCAGAAAATTGGGCAACAATAACTGAAGTATATATTGGAGCGCAAGGTATATCTGATTTAGCCACTAGATGGAAAGGAGTAGGAAAATAAAATGAAAATTACAGAAAAGTATATAAGAAAAGTAATTCAAGAAGAGTTACAAAAAGAAATTTTTGGTTTTGGTAAAAAACGAACTGCTCCACAAGCTCCACAAGCTCCACAAGCGTCATACGATCCATTATCGATGGCTAATAATATTATTAATAATGCTATTGATCTTTCTAAAAAAGGAAAAGATGTTTCTGGTTTTATAGATTTAGCGATTAAGCATTTGATGTCAGCAAAAAAACAAGGCGGTGAAAAGATTAAAACATCCGACCCAGAAAACGTAACATCGCCAGTAACTAAATAAAGGAAAATAAAATGGAACAAGTAAAAACTATCGTAGGAGAACTCTGGATGAAAATTAAACTATTGGTTGGGCTAGTAATCGCTGGATTAGCCGTTGGTGCCGTTGCTTGGCGCGAACATGTAAAGGCTGGTATGGCAGAAGTAGAGCAAAAAGCCAAAGAAGAGGCTACAAAACAAGAGGCTGCTGTAAAATTAGCTGCTGAAACTGCCAAACTAGAGGCTGAAAAGAAAGAAAAGGAAGCCAAATTAGAAGAAGAAAAGAAAGTGGCAGAAGCAAAACTAGAGGCTGATACAAAAGCAAAAGCAGAGAAACTAAAAAAGGCTCCTACAAAAGAAGTAAAAAAAGAAGCAGCCGAAGTTTTAGGATTAAAAGAAAAGAAAAAGAAAGGACCAGGTAAATAATGGTCAGACTTAAAAAGTTATTGGCTCTGCTTGTGCTGTCATCTTATTTGACGGCACTACCAGCCTTTGCTGAAGAAGTAGACGTTGACGATGATGGCGAAGGCGATTATGTTGAACTGAAGGAACAAGAAACAGCTCCTTTCGATGGATTCCTGTTGCATAAGAATGCTATGGTGAAGTTAATAACGGAAAGAGAACAAGAGATAGGCAGAATAAAATTACATTTTGATACAGAATTAAAGAAGAAAGATATAGAATTAGAAACAGTAACTAAAAAAAAAGAAGTAGAGTTTAATATTAGTAAAGAAATGTATGAAAGTTTATTAAAAATAAAGCAAGATAGGGTAGATCAACTAAGTTCAGAACAGAAGTGGAGCGACGTGAAATTAATTGGTGGTTTTATATTGGGTTTTGCTGCTTCAATAGCAATGTTTTATGCGGCAGTACAGGTTGCAAAATGAGAGATATGAATTTTATTCAAGCTTTAGAAAAAGCAGTAAAAGAAAAATATGGTGAAGAGGCAACATATAATCCAAAGCAATTTTGGGATCAAGAAAAAGAAAAAGAATATCTAGAAGAAGTAAAAAAAACTTATATTAAAGAAAATAAAAACCTAGATTCCAATGAAAAAGTGGAGATTGATGGAGTTTTATTGTCAAAGAAACTAATTAATAAAAATATAGCTAAGGAGTGTTCTTTTTGTAAAAAATATTCTTTTAGTAAAAAAGATGATTTATATTTAAATAAATTTAATGCTTGCTATAGATGTTATTTATGCGAGCTAGAGGGTAAAAAAAATGGCTAGTGTCATTGAAGTAATTAATGGGATCTCACAAGCTATTCATGCAAAACATGAAGGCGGTACAGAATTTGGTCTTAAAAGAGAAAGTGAAATGCTACTAAAAGGCTGTTCAATTTACGATCCAAGAGTTATGGACGGTTTTGGAGTTCAGTATCAAGGGGATATGTTAATTTTAAAATATCACAGTGAAATGCCATTAACTGCTGTTCATGATAAGAATTTTGAAACAGAAATTCGCACACTTGTTAAGAAAATTACTGAACATATTAAAAAGGAATATAAAAGTATTACAAAAAAATCTTTAAGTCTTACAGAAGTTGGTGATATTCAAATTTTAGTTCAAAGTGCAAACCGCAGAACTTGTTATATTAATGCAGTTCAAAATTATAAAATTGGTAATATGGAAATCGACACTGGAACTGGTAAAGCAAAAACAGTTTACGATTCAGAACAAGAAAATTTTGCAAATATTGCAAAGCGCTGGTTAATGAACTCAAGAAGCTAAAGAGCATGAAATGTCTTATAAATTATCTAAAGAAGAAATTAGGCAAGAAATATTAAAATGCGGTAAAAATCCAGCATACTTCCTAGATAATTATGCAAAAATTACGCATCAAGAAAAAGGCGTAATACCTTTCAGAACATTTAAATTTCAAAAAAATTTATTAAACGATTTTCACGATCACAGATTTAATGTAATTCTCAAAGCCCGTCAGCTTGGTATTTCTACCATAGTGTCGGGCTATGTTGCTTGGATGATGTTGTTTCATAAAGAAAAAAATATTCTTTGCATGGCAACAAAGCAAAATACAGCAATTGAAATTGTTGATAAAGTCAGAGACATGATAGAAAGTGTTCCTGACTTTTTAAAACTTGCAGCTGTTGTAACAAATAACAGAACAAAATTTGAATTAAGCAATGGCTCCAAGATTCATGGTGTTCCCACTTCAAAAGATGCTGGGCGTGGTCAGGCTTTAAGCCTTCTTATTATTGACGAAGCGGCATTCGTTGACGATATGGATGATCTTTGGACGGGTTTATTGCCAACTATTTCAACTGGTGGTCGTTGCATTGCTTTATCAACTCCAAATGGTGTTGGTAATTGGTTTCACAAGACTTATGTAGACTCTGAATCGGGAGCAAATAATTTTAAATGCACTAGATTGCCTTGGACAGTTCATCCTGAATATACTCAGGAATGGTTTGATAATATGACCAAAAATATGAACAAACGTGAAATTGCCCAAGAGTATGAATGTAATTTTAACGCATCAGGTGAAACAGTAATACATGGAGATGATATTTTAAGACTAAAATCTTTAATATCAGAACCAAAATATAAAACATGGGTAGACAGAAATTATTATGTCTGGAAACCATATGAAGCTGGAGGTAGTTATTTATTAACCGCCGATGTTGCTCGCGGAGATGGTAAGGACTTTTCAGTATTTCATGTTATAGATGTAAAAAATATGGAACAAGTGGCAGAATATCAAGGCAAAATAGATCCAGATACATTTGCAAAATTAATTTATGATGTTGGTCTTGAATATGGTGGCTGCATGGCTGTTGTTGAAAATAATAATATTGGATACTCGGTTATTACAAAATTAGTTGATATGAGATATCCTAATATTTATTATTCTACAAAAGCATCACATGATTTTTTAGATTCCTCTATGGCACAATACAGCAGTAATAGCGTTCCAGGCTTTACAACAACAATGAAAACAAGACCATTAATTGTTGCTAAATTAGATGAATTTATTAGAAATAAAGTATTAAAAATTAATTCTCAAAGAACAATTAATGAATTAGACACATTTTTATGGATTAACGGCAGACCAGAAGCCCAAAAAGGCTATAATGACGATCTTGTTATGTCACTTGCTATAGCTTGCTGGGTAAGAGATACTGCTGTTATAAATAACGAAAGAAGTTTAGAATACTCTAAGGCTTTTTTAAGTTCAATTGGTAAAACAAGTAATTATCTTAACACTTCTATAAATGGTATGAGACAATATGAACAATCGCAAAAATTAGAACAACAAAAAAATAATTATAAAGAATTTCTTTGGTTATTAAAGGGATAAAATTTTATGGCTACAAACAATTTAAATACTTTAGACAGACAAAAGCGAGAAGACAATACAAGAAATAAAAATTCTCCTCTTTATGTCGCATTGACAAGACTTTTTTCTGGTCCTTTAGCCTCATATAGAGAACAATCACAAATAAGATTTAAAAGAAGAGACTTAGATCGTTTTAAGTTTACCTCTGCTAGTGGTCAAAATTTTAAAAAGAAAAGCTATAATCCATTTGAAGCCATTCAAAGTAATATCATGGCTAATCAAAGCCGTGCAGAACGTTATAGCGACTTTGACCAAATGGAATTCATGCCAGAAATTGCTTCTGCTATGGATATTTATGCCGATGAAATGACTACAAGCAATGAATTAAAGCCAATTATAATAATTGAATGTAAAAATGAAGAAATCAAAACTCTTCTTACAACTTTATATTACAAAGTTTTAAATTTAGAACAAAATTTATATGGCTGGTGTCGCACAATGGTCAAATTTAGAGATTTTTTCCTTTATTTGGACATTGACGAGAAAATGGGTATTAAATCTGCGCTGGGCTTACCATCACCAGAAATTGAAAGATTAGAGGGGCAAGACGAAACTAATCCAAGTTATGTTCAATTTCAATGGAACAGTGCTGGTATGACTTTTGAAAATTGGCAAATAGCTCACTTTCGTATTCTTGGACAAGATAAATATTCTCCTTATGGAACATCTGTGCTAGAACCAGCTCGACGTATATGGCGTCAGTTAAATCTAATGGAAGATGCAATGATGGCGTATCGTATCGTGCGTTCACCAGAACGACGCGTATTTTATATTGATACTGGAAATATCGCTCCGCAAGATGTTGAACAATACATGCAAAAAATTATTACTCAAATGAAACGCAACCAGATTGTTGATCCAAACACTGGTCGCGTAGATTTACGTTATAATCCCATGAGTATTGACGAAGATTTTTATATTCCAGTTCGTGGTGCTGGAAGCGGTACAAAGATCGAAAATTTACCAGGTGGTCAATTTACAAGTGCAATCGAAGACGTTAAATATTTAAGAGATAAATTGTTTTCTGCTTTAAAAATTCCACAAGCATATCTAGCTAGAGGAGAGGGCGCTGCGGAAGATAAAACGATGTTAGCGCAAAAAGATATTCGGTTTGCCAGAACTATTCAACGTCTACAAAGAGTTATAGTATCTGAATTAGAAAAAATCGGTATTATTCATCTTTATACTCTCGGCTATCGTAATGATGATTTATTAAAATTTAAAATTAGGCTTCATAATCCTTCAAAGCTTGCAGAAATGCAAGAGTTAGAACACTTTAAAGCTCAACTAGAAATTGCAGGTTCTGCGAAGGAGCAAGGTTTTAGTAAGAGATGGATTTATGAAAACCTTCTAAAATTTAATGATAAAGAATTCTTAAGAATCCAAAGAGATCTTTACTATGATGCTGCATTTACTAAATCATTAGAAGCGGCTGGAACAGAACAAGCTGAAGGCGGTGCAGCAGCGGGTGGTACTAGTGCATTTGGTGGAGGTACAGAAACACCAGCAGCGGGTACAGAAACACCAGCAGCAGGAGCAGAAACACCAGCACCAGAAACTGGTGGTGAAGCCACACCTCCAGCTGGTGAAGAGGGTGGTTCTCCTTTATTAGCGGCACCAGCGCGTAGAGAAGATGGAAGCACAATACCTTATTTAACTCCAGGTGCTAATGGAAAATACTATAAGCCAGTAGCAAATCCAAATTATAGCGGTGGAGCAAGAAGCAAAAGTATAAGATCAAAAAGTTTTCCAAGACCAAATACAGGATTTATGAAAAATCCCCTTGGTTCAGGTATAGCAGAATCTCAAGAAAATGATCCTTTTGAATATGATGAGCAACTACTTATTGAAGCCAAACAAAAAATTGAATCTTTAAATAAAAGTTTCTTGAAAAAGCAAGAAAAGAACGAGGATAAATAAATGTCACATAATAAGAAAAGAAATACCGCTTTTCTTTATGAAGCGCTGTTAAGAGAAGGTACTAGATCAGCTATAGACCAAGATTTAGAAAGAATAAAAAATATTAGAGATATAATTTTAGAAAATTTTAATCCATCTACTGAATTGTTTAAAGAATTAAAATTATATCAAGAGCTATTAGATACTAAAATAGAAGAAAAATTAGCAGAAAAATTTCTTAAAGAAGTTGAAAATAGATATGAAAAATTAGATAAAAAAGCTTTATTTAATGAACAAACTGCGTTAATTAATAAAATTAATAAAACTTTAGGCTCCAAAGTATATACAGCTTTTGTTCCAAATTATAAAAATCTCGCCACAATATCACAAATTTTTAAGAATAAAACGTCAGTTAAAGAAAAAGTATTATTAGAGCAACAGATAATTGAAAATATAAAAATTAAAAATGTTATTGCTGAAGAAAAAACTCTTCAACCAATAGACAATTTAGTCTATAAAACATTTAGTAAGAAATTTAATGAAAAATACAACTCTTTGTTAACAGAGCAAAAAGAATTATTATCTAAATATGTTGACTCCTTTAAAGATGATTCTATAGAGTTAAAAATTTACTTAAATGAAGAAATTGAAAGATTAAAAAATAAACTTCAAGAAGCTATAAAAAAAGAAGAAATAATAAGTGATAATTATGTTTTAGAAAAAACTAAAAAAACTTATGATTTTTTAAAAAATTTTAAAGATATAAAAGATATCTCTCAAGATAATTTACAAAAAATATTAAAAATACAACAATTTGTCCATGAGGTAGAAAAATAATGATAAAAATTACTATAAAGGACAAAAAAACTGGTTTAAATAAAGAGGTTATGATCTCTAGAACGCTTAGTGGCGATTTTTTAATGAGAGAACACCCCGAAATTGATGTAATTGTAATGCCTCAAAAATTTAAAATTCTTGTTTTACCAAAAGAAGAACAAACTGACCACATTTATGATCATCAGGAAAGACTTTTTAATTATATGGTAAAAAAAGGTGTTATTTTGCCAGAATCAGTTAGTGCTGGTAATGTTTTTGGTTCTTTGCAAGGATCATTTCCTCAACAATCTGCAAATGGTGAAGATATAACCCAAGTTGTTATTTATAATCTTGCAAGCTTTATTGAAGACGAGATTCCAATTTCAAATGCAGAGCATGAATTTGAAGATAGAATGGAAAAAGAATTATTGAAGCCACCAGTAGAGGATTCTACGGAGCTTGGAGAAGTTCCGCAAGAGCCTTTCAAGGGTTCAATTCCAAAATATGGCTTTCCAACTCGCGGTATTTACCGATACAATTATTAATTTATAGGAGAATATAATAATGAAAGTAACAAAAGAGTACTTACAACAAGTGATTAATGAAGAAATTCAACAAATGATTGAAGAAGGCGAAATTGATGAAGGCGTATTGGATGCACTAAAAGGTGCTGGTAGCGCAATTGCTGGAAAATTAGGTGGTGCTGCTCAAGCTGTTGGAAAAGCTGTATCATCAAAAGCGGAAGCCGTTTCACAAGCTGTTCAAGCTGCTAAAGTAAGCGCTGCAAAACATGCACAAGATATTATTACTGCTGCAAAAACAGCTAGCACTAAAGGTGATATTCAATCTACCATGTCTAGCTTAACTTCAGATGTTGCAAGCGCAAGTAAAGCCTTGGCAACATTACAAGCTAAGGCAAAACAACTTGCTGGTGTTGATGTGTCGCCATTAATGGCAAGTTTAAATCAAGTAACGGCACAAATGCAAGCAATTACTAAACAATTATCTGCCGCTCCTGCTGCTCCTGCTGCTCCTGCTGCTCCTGCCGACGCCGAAGCCGCGCCAACTGTTCAAACAGAAGGAAAGAAAAGAAGATAATAATGGATTTTTTAATTTTTATATTATCTTGCTATGGTATGACAATGATTATTGTGTACAGCAAGATTTTTGAGGGTATTAGAGAAAAAATTAACTCATATAATAAAGAATTATTATCTTATATGATAAAATGCCCAATGTGTATGGGGTTCTGGGTAGGAATATTTAACTGGTTTTTGTTAGATTTATCATTTAATTTCTTTACCGCTGGGTGTATTTCCGCTGGAACATCATATTTACTAAGTCGTCTAGCTGACGATGACGGATTAACAATAAAAGTGAAAAAACAATAAATTTTCACTATTTATACTATGATCGGAGGTGATCTAATATGCGTAGACAAACTACATACATCCGTCGCTATATGCTACAACCCGTAAGGCGTTGTTGCAACGGTAGCATAATTTAGCCCTCTGGTCAAAAAAAACACCAGAGGGCTTTAATTAATTTATAGGTCAAAAAAGATGTCAAAAGAATTATTAAGAGAATTTTACGAATTATGCGAAGGCGGCGTCTGTCAAGATCTTTTGACAGAAGATGAAAAATTATTTGTTAAAACAGGCGGTTTAATATTAAGTGGTGTTATGCAAAAGTGCGATCAAGAAAATGGAAATGGACGTGTTTATTCAAGAAAAATTCTTCAAAGAGAAATTGAAAATTATCAAAAAATCATAGAAGACCGCCGCGCGCTTGGAGAATTAGATCATCCAGACGATTCAGTAGTTAATCTTAAAAATGTTTCACATATGGTTCTAAAAATGTGGTGGGACGGTAATAACGTTATGGGAAAAGTAAAAGTTCTTGAAACACCATCTGGAAATATTCTTAAAAATTTAGTTAAAGGTGGTGTAAAATTAGGAATTAGTTCCCGTGGTCTTGGATCCACCAGAAAAGAAGGTGGAAAAATTATTGTTGAAGAAGATTTTCAATTAATTTGTTTTGACTTCGTTCAAGAGCCAAGTACACCAGGTGCTTTTATGATGAGTGAAGGTAAAAGAAGAGACTTAAATCAAGTTTTTAGTAAAACACAAAAATTAAATAATTTACTAAACGATAATATAGGAAAATAAAAAAATGGGTTTTGAATATCCAAAAGCAGGAATAGGAAGTGTCGCAAATTATCAAGTAAGCGGTATTCCATATATAAGTGGTAATTTTTCAGTTGGTGCAAATACAGGTGCTCCCGTTGTCTTAACTTTTCCAAGCATAACACAAAGAATTCATATTCATAATAATGATGCAACTAACGGTTTAAGAGTTGGTTTTAGTGTTTTAGGCGTTTCTGGTTCATCTGCAAGAAACTACTGGCTTGTCGAACCACATACAAACAATGGTAAAAATAACGACTACATTGAATTACGTGTAAAAACAGATAAATTATATTTGTTAAGCAATACAACAAGCGCAGTTTCAGGCGTGTTTGTTGCCGCTGAATTAACTGGTATTGAACACTCTGAGTTTATTTCCTCTTATAGCGGATCTGCTGGTATCGGCTAAAATGAAGATACTAACTACGTTAACAGTTTCTGGTGGTCTTAATATGGCTTCAACAGCCAAAGATACCTTTACTATTGGTACGCCATTAGAAAATAACGATGGTAATGTAGATAATCTTTATGTTCATGCAAATGCTTATCTTAACAACCATGTTGTGCTAGGCAGCAGTTCGGCAGATACGGTGACGGTAAGCGGCAATTTGGTAATTAATCCTGTTGCAACCCCTCCAACCTCACAAGAAGGGCAGATTTATTACGATTCAAATAAACATGAATTAGTTTATAATTCTGAAGTGTCAACAGTATTAAATTCTCTTGGTCGCTCCTTACTTGTTAGAGCAAAAAATATCGATACAGTTACACTAACAAAAGGTATGGCGGTTCGCGTTAGTACACCACAAGGTGCTAATAAAACATTTGTTCGCGCACTCTCTGTGAACATTCCGCTAACTGGTGCGGCTGGTAATCAAATTATAGGCGTAATAAACGCAGATATCGCTGTTAATAATTTTGGTTACGCTACAACATTCGGTGAAATAACTGGCTTAAATACAAACACTTTTATAGAAGGCGATCAAGTTTATGTTTCTAGTACCACTTCTGGTTCCCTAACAGGATCTAGACCAACTGCGCCTTTTGAAATTATACCAGTTGGTATTTGTCTTAGCCAGCACCTAACACAAGGTAAAATTTTCGTTAAAACTCGTGATCCAACACATTTTGGTGACATAACTGGTTTTAACCCTGATACAACAAACTTATTAAACGGTCAAGTTATCCGCTATCGCTCATCTGATGGCACATGGGGAAACAGCAATAGCGGTGTAATATTAACTGGTTCATTTAGTGGATCACTTATAGGAACCGCATCCCACGCTGCAACCGCTTCAAATTATTATATAGCGATCAATCAAGCTGGCGATAATGATGGCACAACTTACCCAATAGCATACGGTTTTTCATCAAATGCTACTGGAAAAAGCGTCAATATACTTTCATTAAAGCAGGGTACAAATATTACTTTGTCGCAGTCTGTTGGTAATTTGACTGTTGATGTAGACCAAACTGCTTGGACAGCATACACACCAACTTGGACGGCAGGAACTACAAATCCTGCAATTGGTAATGGAACAATACAAGGCTACTACAAAGTAATTGGCAAGACTTGCTTCGTAAGAGGCAATATTGCTATGGGAAGCACAACAACTTTTGGTAGCGGAGAATGGTATGTATCAATGCCATTTACAGCATCCAATGCTGATGCCATCCTTATGACAGTAACTCTATTAGATAATGGTTCTGCTTGGTATAATGCTACATTAAATGGGGCGCGAGCAGGATATAATTACAAAGCTGCGATGCAATATCAGCATATTTCAAATGGAACTGCTGCTGATGTAAACGCAACTGCACCTTTTACTTGGGCAAATACGGATAGATTTATTTGGAATGGAAGTTACGAAATAGCATAAATATACTATAATGGTTTTACGAGGTTAATATGGATAAAAATAGTCTTAAAAAAGTAATTAAACCGCTAATTAAAGAATGTTTAACAGAAATTCTTTATGAGCAAGGCTTAAATAAAATCATAGAAGAATCTATTAAGACAAAAAGTCGTGAAGTTGTTAAAGAAAATAAAGAAGAAGAAGTTTATGAAGCCAAAGAAGTTCGTTTTATGAAAAATACCCAACCAAATAAGGCAAATAAACTTCAAGAAGCAAAAAAACAGTTACTACAAAAAATTTCAATGAATGGTTTTGATCCTTTTGCTGGTTCTGCCCCGCTTGAAGGAGATCCTGAGCAAATTGCAGAATCAATTAATCCAGAAGTTGCAGTAATGCCAGGAATTCAAGGAAGCGGAGTTGATATTTCTGGGCTATTAGGACAAAATAAACAATTATGGAAGTCATTTTCAACTGCCTTAAATGGAAAAGGCAAGAAAGAATAGGTACAAAATGTCTAGAGCAGTAAATTTAGAGGTAAAATTACCTTCACATGTTAGACCAACAGAAGAAACTAGCGAACAGCTTATCAAAAAGTTTCTAAAAGAATGCAGTAAAGAATCTTTAGTGCAATACATGCATGAAAACAGTGCTTGGACTAGAAGATTTACAAAAAAGAGCGTTAAAGATCGTGAAAAGCGTCTTAGATATAAAAGAAATGCAAAAAAATATCAAGAAGAACTTAATAATGACTCGCCAGATAAAGTAAAAAAGAAAAAAACGAACAAATACAAGCAGTCAACACCTTTAAATAAAGATTAATTGTCGCTTCATTTCATATAACACTATTTATATAAAAGTATTATATTGCCCTGTTGACAGGAGATTATTTGATGTCAAATTTGTTAGAAGAAGCAATTGTGGATGCAGCAGCGCTAAGAGAAACAGCTCTAAAGAGTGCAGAAGCGGCATTAATTGAAAAATATTCAAAAGAATTTAAAGATTCGGTACAAAAATTATTAGAACAAGAAGCTATGGTGGCAGATCCAACAGCAGCGGCTCCAGCTATGGGCGCTCCAGCAATGGCATATCCTTTAGCAGCGGCACCAATGACACAAGAAAAGCCAGGTGGAGAAGCTTTTGCTGGCATTCCATCTTCTTTTTTAAATGGCGATGATGACGAATTAATTACTATTGAATTTGATAAATTAGTTGCACCTCCACCAGAAGAAACAGCTCCAGAAATGGAAACACCAGAAATGCCAGAAATGGCGGCTGACATGGAAATTGAACAGCCAGCAGATATGGAAACTCCAGACGTATCAGGTCAAGAAGAGCAGCCAATGCTTTCTGAAGAATTTGATTTAGACGAAGAAGAATTACAAGAAATGCATGATGCTGGCGGTCGTTATGAGATGGGTGAAGATGCTTTATACGAAGAAGAAGAATTGAATGAAGAAGAGCCGACAAATCCAGAAGTGATGGCTGCTCAAAAAGAAGTGGCAACTGCTCAAACAGCAAAAGCAGCTGTTGATGGAAAATTAGCAAAAGCACAAGCTAGTTTAGCTCAAGCTCAAGCCGATGCAGCAAAGAAAAAACAAGATGCTGATGCAGCCGCTGCTGCAATTTCTGGTCAAGCAGAATTAGAAGAAGATTTTTCCATTACAGAAGAAGAATTACAAGAATTAGCAGAAGAAATGAAAGTTGATTTAAAACCAGAACATCAATTACGTGGTTATATGGGTTCAACTGTTTTAGAAAAAGAATTAGCTGGTAATGTTGAAAAAGCAGCAGCCCGCGATTACAAAGATGTTAAAAAAAGAGAAGAACAAGAAGAAGCTATGTCTGATCTAAAGGACAAACTAAAAGAATCTATTGAAGAAAATGAAAAATTAAAGTCTTTTGTAGAAGAATTAAGCTCAAATCTATCTTCTTTACAAGAACATGTCGAAAAAATGAGCGTTTCAAACGCTAAACTACTATATACTAACAAAGTTCTTGCAGATGTCTCGTTGAATGAGCGACAAAAACAACAAATTGTCGAAAGCATCTCCAAATCTACAAGCGTTCTAGAGGCTAAGACCATTTTTGGAACACTTCAAAGCGCAGTGCAAAATGTTTCTGAAAAGAAACCAAGAGAATCACTGAGCGAAGCATTGATCCGTGGACCTTCTCCTTTCTTGAACCGCCAAAAAGTATCTTCACCAGAAGATAATATGGTAGATAGAATGAAAAAATTAGCAGGTATTAAATAAACTTAAAAATTATTCACAGGAGAATAAAAATGGCAAACGTATTAGAAAGATTAACAGAAGGCGTCGTAGAACGCAACATGTTAAAGGAAACCGAAGCTGTCGTTTCCAAATGGGAAAAGTCAGGTCTTCTAGAAGGTCTAAAATCAGCTCGTCAAAAGAGCACAATGGCAGTTCTATTAGAGAACCAAGCCAAGGAATTACTAAAAGAATCAACCTCAATGGCTGCTGGTGACGTTCAAGGTTTTGCTGCTGTAGCATTCCCAATCGTCCGTAGAGTATTCGCTGGTCTAATCGCCAACGACCTAGTCTCAGTCCAACCAATGAGCTTACCATCAGGTCTAGTATTCTTCATGGACTTCCGCCGTGGTACATCAATCGGTAATGCACAAGATAAAGCATTTACAGTTTCTAGCTCATTCTTTGGTGACCGTTTAGGTGTTGAAATCACTGGTGGTGTTCGTGTTGATGGACATGATCACGCTGAAAAAGGTTTCTATAACTTAGCAAATGGTTATAGCACCTCACGCTATACAACCTATGTTTCAGCCTCAAGCGTTTCATTCGTTTCAGGTGGTGCATTAGTTGTTGATACCGTCGCTGACGCATTCAAGAAGCTAGTTCGTTTCGACCCAGACGTTCTTGATTCAACTTCAGCTTACGATAATGTTGCTGTTATCCGTATTCCATTATCAGCTCTATCAGCAAGCACCCTAATTGCTGAACAAGATGTATTTGCTGTTACTTTAGCAAACGCTTCAGCACACGTTGCTGCTGCCTCTGGCGAAGCTTCAACAAGCCTTTCATCAACTTCAACAAAGCCTGTCCGTCGCCTAAGCCGTATTTATAAGGGAACTGGCGTAGGTTCAGTTGCTGATTCACTTGATGTTAAATATCTAGAAATGATCCTTGTTGACGAAAATACAATTGTCAACAGCTCAAACAAACTAGAAGAAGCACAACACTATGCAGTTACAGTTCCAATTAAGGACAACTTAACAACTGTTGGCGATTCAGCTCTTGGCGCTCTTGTCGGTGCAACACCTTGGACATTTGAAGGTTCAGCAGCAATCCCAGAAATTGAATTGAAGGTAGATTCATTCTCAATTACTGCTCGTACCCGCAAGCTAAAGGCTGCATGGACACCAGAACTAGGTCAAGATCTAAATGCATACCACAATTTGGATGCAGAAGTTGAATTGACCTCAATGTTGTCAGAACAAATCGGTCTTGAAATCGATCAAGAAATCATGAACGATCTAGTCAAGGGACAAACAGCTGGTATCAAATACTGGTCACGTCGTCCAGGTAAGTTCGTAAATCGTGATACAGGTGCAGCATTACCAGCAGCCGCAGCTGACTTCACTGGTAACGTAAGCATGTGGTATGAAACCCTAGTTGAAACAATTAACGACGTTTCAGCCCTAATCCACCGTAAGACATTACGCGGTGGTGCTAACTTCCTAGTCTGTGGTCCAGAAGTTGCTAACATTCTTGAATTCACTTCAGGATTCCGCGCTTCAGTAACCGCTGATGCAGAAAAAGGAAATATCGGTGCAGTTAAAGTTGGTGACCTAAACAAGAAGTGGGATATCATCGTTCATCCATACTTCCACCGTAACGTAATTCTAGTTGGTCGTAAGGGCGGTTCATTCCTCGAAAGCGGTTATGTTTATGCACCATACGTTCCACTACAATCAACACCAACCATCTTCGATCCTAACACCTTCGTACCACGTAAGGCTGTTATGACTCGTTATGGTAAGGCAATGGTTCGTCCAGACATGTACGGTTTGGTGGTGGTCCAAGATCTATTAGGCTAATCTTAGCTAAACAAATTAAAGGTTGAAAAACCGCCCCTCTTGTGAAAACTTGAGGGGTTTTGTTTTTGTTAAAAAACTAAAAAAAAGTTCAGTTTGTAAATCAAACAACTATTTATGTTATAATTTTTATTTCAAAAGGAGAA
>Ga0129333_10002313_pt1 | contig 17699 bp, 50 predicted proteins | sample CPB6_08_DNA_FD_94474 | JGI IMG/M metagenome (GOLD analysis project Ga0129333, IMG submission 94474) | Freshwater to marine salinity gradient microbial communities from Chesapeake Bay, USA - CPBay_Sum_0.6_0.8_DNA | ecosystem: Environmental > Aquatic > Marine > Coastal | place: USA: Chesapeake...
CACAACTATGTTGAAAACTCAACTATATTTTTTAATACATTTTTAATCGTTTTTTATTGTTTTTTTACCTTATTTTAGCATAAAAGCATAAAAAAAGAGGGTAGAAGTACCCTCTCTATGTGTATTCAATCAAGTGCTAATCTGTACCTTGCATAATCCTCTGCATCCTTACGTTTGCGGAATCGTGCTAACTCACCTTCAAACTTAAGAGGCAAATACCTATACTTCTTGCCTTCCTTGGTGATAACAGTTCGGGAGAATAGATGCAGAGAGTAACTACCTTCTTCAGTATATTCACTCTCTTTCTTGACTATGAAAGGCAGAACTTTTTGGTCGTTGAATGATGCTTTGGAGAGTAACATAATCAGATAAGATGAGCAGGACTACCACATGATTTGTAGAACTCAATCATACGATTTGCTTCCTCTAGTGTAGGAAATGATTGCGTTCTCCACTGTTGTTGATAAGGAGTAAAGTAGCGAATTGTGAACATCAGTTAAGCACCATACCTTCAGTGAAAGGAACTGTCTTGCCATTATCTACAACAAACCATTCAAAGTTACGTTGAAAGATACGAGCATCATTTCCGTGCTCTTTCAGTATAGCATTAAGACGTGATTTGGTGGTTGGAGTCTTATACCCACAGGTATAAAGTTCAAGGAAGGTATCACCAATCGTTGCAATATGATTGCCGTGAAGCATTACATATGAAGCATCACGTTCGGGGGAATAGGTGACTTTAGTGTTGTCAGATTTCCAGTCTTTGCAATCAATAATTGCTTTGTTCATTTGGAGTTCAATCTTTCTCATGGTTGGAAGTTCAGTGGTTATACTATAGGTACAGTTTAGACGATCCTAACTTTATTAGGCAGCGATTGCAGATTCCATATTGATAGTTCTCGTCTCAATTAGAGCAAACTCATAATCACCTTCTTCAAGTTTTTGAGCATATGCTTCTGCAGCAGATTTGCAGTCAAAGAGTTTCAGAGAATCGAAGTGTTCGCCTTCATATTCCCATCCACCAATCACAGCATAAACTTTCATTTCGGACATTTGGGAAGTGCTCATACTATAGGTACACTTTAGACGATCCTAACTTTAATCATTAAGGATTAGCGGTCCTTCAATCTCACACCACTCCAAAAGAAAGTGGTCTAAAGTAATACCTAACTCATTTGCAAGTTGTAGATTTTCCTCGTATTGTTCTTGTGAAAGAATATAAAAATCAGTCTCAATCATGAGGTGCAATAATGTCTGCTACAGTGTGAAGTGTGGTTGATGTTGTGTTGCGAACTCCAGGTGATAGAATAAACGCAACAATAAAGATTAGGGCAATCGTTCTCACTTTGTCAGGTGATTTGAATGTTAATCTTTTTGCCATCAATCAAAGCGGGAAGATACATCAGGACCAGGATTTTCAAGATGTGCAACACTATCAGCAACACCTTCAGCAGTTAATGCAAACTGTACTTTTTGACCGTTGTAGTAAATGTCAAAGACAGATTGCACATAAGGAGTCAAATTGCCTTTAGAATCCCATGCGTTGCGAGTATGTGAAGTCTCAACAATTTCGTAGACTTTAGAGGTGAGAGGTGAAGTGTAAGTGCTCATACTATAGGTACAGTTTAGACGATCCTAACTTTAATTCAAAACAGATTGCGTCCGAATTGACCACACAAATAAAATGCCATTCCCTTATCCTTAAGCGTCACACCTGCGAAGGTCAAAGGTACATAGCGACCGTTGGTTTTAGATGCTTTCGTGCGAATCTGCAGCAGTCCGTTAGGTCCAGTGATGGTGCTAAGTTCTTTGCCAGCATCGAAAAGTGTGCGGATGCTGTTACAAATGAACTCATAATCCTCACGCAATTCTTGATAGTGCTCAGCATGAGTTTCCTCATTCAGAATCACACTACCCACATAATCGTTGTTGCGAGTGAAACCAACATACACAGTTTGCTTCAGTTTCTGTCCAACCTTGCTCTCATCAAAAGATACTTTATCTTCGATGATTTCAGTCAAACAGTGCTTCAACTGTGTTGCTGCAATCGACTCTCCAACTGTAAAAGTCTTAATCTCTCCATCCTCCAAATCTTTGAGGTCGGAAGAGTTAGGAACTCCCAGAGCAATTTCTAACAGTTGCCCGCGAGCACCTTTGTTCTTGCCAGGTTTCTCATATGCACTGAAGTCAGTGACATTCAGTTTGCCAAATACTTCAAGCGTGGTAAGTTTGGTCATCGTGGTTGTGCTCATACTATAGGTACAGTTTAGACGATCCTAACTTTAATACAAAGTGAATTAGGACTCTTGTGTTACACTTTCTACCAATTCATTCAGTTCGTCGTCATCATAATAGTGCGACAGTTCTTCCATCAATTCAGACTCATTATAGTCGTTCATGTTGTCAACAATCGTGTCGATGGCAAATGCACACAAATCGCGCATGTCCATACCATCAACAACTCGCTCAGCATAGAGTTGAATCAGTTTGTAAAGTTGGTCTTGAGTAAGTGACATTTTGCTTGTAGGATTAGGAAGGGAAATCATTTCAAAACGTGAATAAAATCAAGACTACAGACACACCAACCAGCATAATCTGTAACCTCTTCAACTAGAACATCTGCGATTGCTTCATCATCATCGTCATCATCAACTTCAACCTCAAAGACATTACCAACAACAGAATTGATGACAGATTGTTGTTCTTCAAGAGTGAAGTCTAAATCATCAAAATCAAATGAAACTTCGGTGACTTGGAGTGTAAGAACTTTACTCATTTGCAGTAGTTAGGGTCAACTTCGCAGAAACGATCTGCTTGGCGTTCTTGATACTCACTCACCGTTGCAAGTGCATTAGAACCGATGTGAATACCAAAGAAAAGTGTAGCAAATACAAGTGCAATTCGCATCAGACTTCATCCCTCATTTCGGAAAGTTTGTCATACAGTGCATTTACATCTGTACCTACATGCTCACTCACTTCGTCCCAATCATCATGAAACTCAATCAGCGCAAGAATTGCATCCAATTCTTCAAAAGTCAGAGTAGTTTGTGTCATAATCAGTCAACAACAGAGTAACAGGCAACCCAGGAAGGAATCCCACCTAACTGAAGCGAACCGTTGCGGGAATCGCAATAATCTTGTGCTTCATCTTCGGAGTAGAAAGGTCCAATATACTCGGGAGAATCCAGAGCGTTGGAATCGAATCGGACGGTGAAAGTGTTGCTCATACTATAGGTACAGTTTAGACGATCCTAACTTTAATTCAAACCAAATTACAGACCGTTGATGTAATCAGCAAGTGCTTCTTTGTAATCACTTTCAGTCTGATAGATGCGACCGTGAATGTTACGCGGATAGGTGGGATTCTGTTCACCAACCGCAGCAACCATGTAACAGTCTTGGGCATCATAACCCATTTCGATGAGGTTTTGAACGTAGGGATTGTAGTGTGTCATACTATAGGTACACTTTAGACGATCCTAACTTTAATTACTTGAAACTTACGTTGACACCAACAACTTTTGCTGTAGGATTGCGAGCGAGTGCAGTCTCACGCGCATCTTTTGGATTGGTTGCATAAACTTCTTCCTTGAAGACTTTGCCACCGATGTATAGATCAACAACGTATTTCATAGTGTTTGAAACTCCTGTGCTTCTTTGATGTTAGAATTGAAAAACTTTTGGAAGATAGAATCAATCACAGGATACCATTCTTCATTTGCACTTGGGTATCCACATTCTCGTGCTTGATTGAGAAACTTAAGGATGCAAGTTTCCTCATTAGCAGTGAAGTCAACGCGATTGAAAGTGTAACCGTCAGTCATCAATCATCTCCGAAGTTGTTAGCAAGAAAGTCCTCAAGTTCAGCGAGTTTGGTAGGATTTAATCCCCAAACATATTCACTGATAATTGTAGCGAGAAGGTCAGGATCTTCACGACATTTCTCATTCAGAAAGAACTCAAGTTCAGTGAGTTTGTTCATAATCAGTTTTTGTTGCGAGGGTTAATGTCAATCATTCGGTCAAGTGCTTCACCAAGAGTAGAGCGAACTTGCTCATCTTTCAGTGATACAAACTCATATGCTTCGTAGAGTTTGATGTAAAGATCATCCCACTGAGTTTGTGTCATAATCAATCAGGCAGGAAGGATACAGAAAGTGCCACACCAGTTACGAACCCAGTTTAGAGTTTCGTGGTAAGATGTGCGGGGATTGCTCATCTCCATCTTAGAACCGTTGCTAGGATTGTATGCAACAGCGACGTAAAGATTGTCACACTCTTTATCAGTCAGTTGCTCAATCCACATTTGATTGACTTTACCTTCCTTCCAATTCGTGTGGTAGGAGTAGATTTCGGAAACGATGGTGTTGCTCATACTATAGGTACACTTTGGACGATCCTAACTTTAATTCAAAAGGATTTCATTCACCAAGTACCTCTTTGGATGTGGATTTTGCGGACTTCCTGATACAGAAAACGGCGAAGTTCAGGGTCGGTAGTGTGATCAAAAGCATAATAAAGACGATTCAAATACTCATCTTGCGTAGCACATTTGACGACTTCAGCGTTAGTCACACCAAGTTCATTCAGTGTAGAACCTGCCTTAACTTTCTGCTTTCCGAAGTTGCCAGTAATGTTTCCAGTTGTCCTCAGTTTGGGACGAATCTTTGAGAGGTTAGAGTAAGTCATTTCGCGTACAAATAACCACCAGACCAGTCTGCATTTTCCAGCAGGTATTCACGATCTTTAATCAATCGCAGGTCATAACGTACACCTTTAGCAGGAGATTTCCAAGAGGCAGACTTATAAACTTCACCAGTGTTCTTATCAACGAAACAGTGAACAGAGCGACCACCGCCACCATCAACAAAGATGACTTTGTGATACTTTTTACCAGTCTCTACCTGATAATCAATCGGACAATCACCATTCTTCAGTTCATCAATCTTACGCTGATGATAGTCTTGAGTATCGGCATCATTCACGAACTTTTGATGTCCGCGAATAGAATACTGAACATAATTGTCCTTCAGTGCCTCAATCAGCAGCAGAGTGTTCTTATACACATTCTCTGCAATAGTTTGTTGTGCTTGTGCTTGCATCGTAGGAGTGCTCATACTATAGGTACAGTTTGGACGATCCTAACTTTAATTCAACCCCAATTCTTTGCGATTGTGAAGTTGGCATGAGAGAATGTCTCGCGGTCAACTACTTTGTGGGAACCAAACTTGTTGTGGATGACATACCCTTCATGGAAGGAATCAACACCACTGATAGAGCACTCAATATCATCCTCTTCATGAATGAACAGGAACAAATCGTCCTTGATTGTCTTCACCAACTTCCACAAACGAATCAGGTTGTTGTCACAATCACATTTTTCTGCAATTTCATCTTCATCCACGACCTTTTGCTCACGGATGCAAGCGTTAATCTCTTTTTTGATTTGTGATGCTTTCTTGTCACTCACAAACTCACACAGGGTGCTCATTTGCTTGGCAAACTTACACACATCTTCCAAATCCTCACGATAAGGATTCAGAGACACAGCAGGTTGCACAAACAAAACATTCTTAGTGCTCACAAACTTGCTGGTGATAGGATGTGCTACCATCTCAGGCAGTTTGTCACCAGTGTAGTAAGTATGAGGGCAAATGATAATCTCCTGACGCACAATCTCAGGAAACTTGTAAGTAATCGTGTTGGGTTTGAATGTATCAAGACCCTTACCGAAACCAATCCAATCACCCTGATACACTTGTTTAGTGCGAGGAAGAAACTCCAGGCAATAGATGAGGATTTGAGTTACACGAGGTTGACCACCAAAGTGCTCAAAGATGTCATCTTCAGTATAGCACAGGCGAATCTTTTGCTTGTTAAATGCTGCTTTGGTGCAGACAAAAAACTTACCATTCTCGGGATTAGTGCCCCAAACAATAGCAGGAGCACCATCCATCTTGACGCTGATAAAACTATCAACCTCAGAGAACCAATCCAGAACAGATAGATTACCCGTCAAGATTTCATCTTCAGGGTGCTCAAGGTGCTTATTTTGCATCGGTTGCTTGCTCATACTATAGGTACACTTTGGACGATCCTAACTTTAATTAGGTCAAACTTGCATCAGTTTAGCAAGACGATTGCGAATATCAAAAATCTCCATATCATCCATATCTACAGAGTCTAAATCTACAGGAGCAAACTCCTCAAGATTTACATTACCATTTGAATAGATGGGAGCATAATACAACTCATCGCCATCTTCTTGCGACAGAGTGTAGAGGCAACCGTGACCAGGAACAGAGAGAAAAATCATTAGTTTGGGTTCTTACACTATAGGTACACTTTGGACGATCCTAACTTTAATTCATCGCAGATAGCAAGGGATTGTTGATACGATCTTGTGCAATCTTAAAGTATTGCTCATCCATCTCAATTCCGATGAAGTTTCTATCACAATTTACAGCAGCAACTCCAGTAGTTCCAGAACCCATACAGTTGTCTAGAACAACCTCACCAACATTACTGTATGTACGAATCAAATACTCCATCAAAGCAACAGGTTTTTGTGTAGGATGAACAGTGCCTTTATCCAACCCAAACTCTATAATTTCAGAGGGATAATTGGTGTACTTTTGTTCATACTCAGTCTCGTGCAGTAGTTTGTTACCAGCACCCATATGTTCTGGTTGATGTAGAAACTTACCAAGTCGCTTTGCATTATTCTTTTTCACGACATGTTTCTCAACCAAACCCTGTGGGTTGTAAGTCATATTTTTGTTTGCTTTTTTGGACCCACCACTAGCACCAAGAGGAGAGAATACCAAAACATCCTCAGTTTCCTTCATAGGTCTTGCATTTGCATGAAGAAATCCTGTTGTCTTTTTCTTCTTCCAAATCCACTCATATTTGAACCACTCAAGGTTACTAACTACAAGTTGACTGGTGAACGGTTGGTCAGCAGTTAATACAACAGCACCCGTTGGTTTTAGCACCCTTCGATAATGCTCCCACAACTCATCTAGTGGAATGACAGTATCCCACTCCAGAACTCTATTGTTTCCCTTATCCTGAACACCTTTACGGTCAGTTGTACCATAGGGCAAGTCACAGAGAATAAGGTCCACAGACTGTTCTGCGACCTTATTCATCTCAATCAGACAATCGCCCAGATACAACTCAACCATGCAGATTTCCTTCCTTTAGATAACGGATAGCACGTTCTAGTGATTCAATCGTATCACCCAACATGCCAATACTACGGTTACAATTATCACACAACCAACCACGATGTGCTAGGGTTTCGTGGTCATGATCGAACACCAACTTTTTGTCAGTTCTACCACAATTATAGCACGGAGTTCCTAATTCTGGATACTTCGGTTTTCCCGCTAGTTTGTATGCTTTTGTTTTTCCCTGACTTGCTTTTTTAGTACACTGCTTACACTCTGGTCGGAAATACTTATCCCCACCAGTATTTGTTGACTGATTGCGACCAAAAAATTGCTCATTCAGTGGGAATGTTTTTGCACACTTTGAGCAGGTTCTTGTCAGTTCCATAGAAAATAGATTCCTCAACAATAGGTACGCTTTAGACGATCCTAACTTTAATTCACGGGAAGTTTGCCCAGAGATTTACCTTTTTTGTGGTCATCTATGAACTTCCTCGCTGATGCTTCTGTCCTACACACTTTGAGTTGCTCTCCGTTATGAATGACCATCAGTTGATTGCCAAAAGGAACGGCAGCATAGTTCCCTTTGCCAACAATAAATCCTTCTTTCATTACACTTTCCAAAAAATCGTGATTTTTGTTGCGGGGGATGACTCATAGCACCCCTGCAGTAGAATTGCAAAAAAATCAGGGTTTTACCCCTGACTGTGACTGGGTTCTCAGTGAGACTCACCTGCGAACAGTGCTGATGGCAGGTTCCCCCTTCTCAAAAATAGTGTCAACAACTGACTGAACAGCGCGGGCGGTGCTAATGCCAACCTTGCTGTAGACAGGGATACACACAAGACCGAACGATTTGCTATACTGACTCAGGTTGCCAGGTTCGATACGACCATCACGCAAACCTTTGGCATCATCGTGATGCAAACGGATGCAACGTCCGATGGTCTGACTGATGCCAATAAAGTCCATATTGCGAAGGAACAACACTGCTTCCAGTCCAGACACGTTGATGCCTTCCGCGAGGATGGAGTGGTGAAGAACTACAAACTTCTTAGAGTTGTCTTTGCCCCATGCAGATAGAGTGTCAAAGAATACCTCACGGTTGACCTTCTTGCCATCAATAACTGCGCCAGTCTTAGCAGTAATATACATCCAGGAATAACCGCGACATTCCAACTGGAAACAAAAATCAGTTTCAGTCACCAGAGACACGATTTGCTTGGTTGCCTTAGCACAAATCAGGATCTTACCCACTTGATTGTCATCAATCGTTTCCAGCAGATTCTCCGAATCGCGGTCGAAGTTGGTCTGCTTGCCAGTCACCATAGCAAGTTGCTTGACGATGACTTTAGGGGGCACAATATAACCACCTTCAACAAGTTCAGGAGCAGGAACTTTGCAGATAACCTGACCATAAACAGCAGCATCATTCATCCCAGGTTTGCCAACAGCAAGGGAATGTTTGGGAGTTGCAGTGAAGAAGTAGCAGCGACGTGCGTTAGCAGCAAAGTGCTCAGTTGCAGGGAAAAAGTGACGCTGAACAGAGTTATGTGCCTCATCAAAGTAGATGGTATCCACATCAATCTCTGCTGCCTGCAGACGATTCAGAGAGTTGTAAGTTGTGAAGATGAGTTGATGCTTACCAGCAGCAGCACACATACCAGCATGAACAACAATATCAGCAGGTTTGGTAGTGCTAACGTGATGAGTTTCTCCACTGTGAACGTGCAGAACTTCAGCGTTGGTGATAAACTCCAGGAACTCGCTAGAGAGTTGCTCAGCAAGCAAGATGCGGGGAGCAACAACAACAATCGTCTGGGGAGTTTCAGACTGCAACTCGCGCAGAGCATCGTAAATCATCTTCAGCGTCTTTCCACCACCAGTAGGAACAATAATCTGACCTTTGTTGTGCTCCTGCATAGCAGCAACACCGCGCTCTTGATGGGGACGCAGTTGGATTTGCATAGAAGTTGTGCTCATAATATAGGTACAGTTTGGACGATCCTAACTTTAATTCGCAGTATGTTTGTATCGGTTGAGATCTTCAATCACGCTTTGCATCGTGGCACGACTATACCCATTTGCATAACTTGATGATTGCTCAGCAATATCCGATGAATAATCTACATTATAGCATACATCAACACCTTGTTGAAGTGTTTTGATGAGACGCTCATAGACGTAATCGGGGATTTGAATGTAATTCATCGTTTTAAGTGGTTTGGTATCTAAAGACAAAAATAGCACGCTTAGAGGTCAATCTGAGCGTGCTGGTGGGCAGTTAATCAACCGCCGAACATTTCATCAAACAACCAATCACCAGAACGCTCTTTTTCTTCCCAGACTTTATTAGCGTTTGCTTCAATCATCGCCTTTTCAATTTTCATATCAAGGATAGATTTGGTGCTGAACCAGTTACCGTTGCGATCTTGCCAGAGCATAATGTTGTTTTGAGTGTTGTCCTTATACTATAGGTACACTTTAGACGATCCTAACTTTAATTCAAAGTCAGTTTGCCATCCTCTTTTCAACGTGAGCAAGGATTTTGGTCTTTGCTTTACCCTTTGGTTTCTCACCAGTTGCCTTCTCATATTTCTCAGTTTCTTGCTGCTTCATTATACCTCTCAGCATCCTTTCACCTTCTCTAGTTTGCTTGTTTCTTTCTTTTGTAGATAAACCAGATGCTTTTTGTGGTTTGTAGTTAGGAGAGACAGTTGCTTTCTTTTTCTTAGCAAGAAGTTGCGATGCAGTCTTTTCTGCTTCTTTTGCTTTTGGTTTTTCTGCTGCTGGTGCTGCTCCACCTTTTTTAGCAGCAATTCTTGCTTGTGCTGCTTTCTTTCTTTCTGCTTTTACCTTCTCAGCATAGGATTGTGCAACTTCTTTGCTGCCACGCTCTTTCTCAGGTTGCTGAACTCTTGTAGATGCTTGACGTTGTTGACCAATATCCTTGCGGGGTTTGTACTCAACGGGTTCCATTTTACCACCGCCAACTGCTTTCATGCGGCGTCTTTCAGGAGTTGTCTTTTTACGTTCTGCACCGATACGACCACCCGCTCTAGCACGTTTAATAGTTGCAGCAAATCCAAGTGCTTTGGATTTATCTTCAACTTCTTCGCAAATAGACATAAACTCCTGAAAGGTTTTCATTTTAGTATCTAAACACTCTTTTTAGTATTTAGAACTCAACTTCCTTTGCTTTATAGGAACCTTTGAAGACACGTCCTTCTGCATAAAATTGCTTCACACGTTCACGGCGAGTAGCAAGCAAAAGATCATATTCTTCTTGTTGCTGTTTAGTAAATACAAAATCTTGTTTGCGCCAGGTCTCTTTCAGTTCTTGAATGTGAGGAAGCACGTTAGGAATGTGTTCAGTCATTTGAGTATAGTAAAGGTTTGTGAGTCAGTTTGGGGAGTTTAGTGGACGGTTTCTAAACTGTCAGTAGTCGATGTTAGAGTTAAGATACTCATTCATATTGAAGTTGTTATTTTCTTCAATCAAGTCAGAAATGTCCTCTTCAATAAAATCAAAGTTTTGAAGTTCCTCAACTTGATTGTCGTCAAACCAGTCCATAACTTGTTTGTTGCTTACATTATAGGTACACTTTGGACGATCCTAACTTTAATTCATTCAAATTCACGAACTCTATTTGTTCTTAACAGGGGTGGAGTTTCATATTCTGGAATGTCAGAAGTTTCAACATACACTTCAATCTTCGTTTCATCATTCCAGTGCCTAATTGCATTTGCTATGATGAAACAGTTAGTAATAAAAATAGACAAAAACATCACAAGGCGGATAAGTGCAACCTTATCCGCCTCTTTATCACATTTACTTGCTTTTTCTCCAAGTGCTTTAGCAAGCAACCGCCATACAGTTTTTCTCTTCTTCATATACAGATTCTCTTGATTTGATGTACTCTAACTGTTTCCACTGTTCTTTATAACATACCACAAGTACCCTTTCATTTGCATGAATTGGGCAGCACTGATAGTTGACTTCATCTTTTGGACGTACATTATATTCAATAGTAATGTATTCTTTGTCCTTAAAATAAACCCAACCCTCAACACCTTTTGATGACCATTTTACATAATCATTTACTTGTGGTTCGTAAGTCATACAAAAAACGCATCTAGAGGAGATTGTTTTATTGGCATCGCAGAATAATTCCGCGTATCCTTGATATTTACACAAGCACCGATGGTCTTACTATTGATTGGGGCGAAGTATTCTCTAGTTTTGGACTTGTAGAATCCCCAGATTGTCCTTGTAGGAGCACCGTTGTTGTAATCAAACTTGCGATTGCAATACAACCATATAGCAATAACTCCACGCTTGAACTCTTCAAACTCATAATAATAATCCTGTGGTGCCTTGTGCGGAAACTCAGCAATCATAGAACTTGTCTCTTGACATGTACTTGATTTGCTCTTGGAGGCACAAGATTTCATGCTGCTGTTCTGTAATTTTTTGTTGCAAGAAAGAGATTCGTTCTTGATATTGTTGCTTGAGAGTAAACTCTAAGCGATTAAAAGAAGTTTCAATCATCAGGTAGTAAATGATTCAACAATACTAGATTCTACATCTTCTGCAAGAGCAAATGTTGCAGCATTAAGAATGTTTTCTTTCAAATCACTGTAGTATTTTTCATAGAAATTACCACTATCTTCAGAAGAGATCAAATCAAAACATTCGTCATCATCTTCTGCAATTACATTCCAAACACCACCGTATTCACTAGCAGGGAAAGGAACATAGTGCTGAACAACATAGAGAAACTTTTGTGCCATTTTCTTTTGTAAATTACCTTTCTAGTTTAGTGCTTGTTGTATTCTTTGTCAATTACATCGTCGGCATTTGATGCTGCATAGAGAAGTGAAAATCCGATTGTAAGTAGAGAACCAAGTCCCATTCCAAGTAGAAAGGTCATTTGTATTGCTCCAAAACATCAATAAAGTGTTGAATACAGTCTTTAGGAATGTGAATGGTTTGGCATCCTGGTCCATTTCCATCCTCCACACTCACAGTTCCAAGTTCATCAGCAGTGAAGTCAAAACTCCAACCATCTTCTTCGTGTTCAATTTGAATGTGTTTGGTGATGTGGTAAGTCATTTAGATTAGTAAAACTCCGCAAGATAATAATCAACAGTCACTTCAAGTTTCGCTGCTTCACGCTCAACTTCTTTCCAGAACTCTTCTGCTACTTTGTCCATTTCTGCTCGTTTGATGAGGTCTCGGATGCTTTTCGGAATCATTTAGATTTCTCCTTAAGTTGTGCTTCTTCAGCGGGATACATTACCTTGAAGTAATATATCATAGTAGACGATACAAATGCAACCAGTGCTGCATAGATTGCTACACCGAGTCCAATACTCATCGGATTTCTGCACTTGGAGGACGCTTGAGGTTCTCTATCGCTTGTTGGCGATAGTATGCTTTATAGAGAGCATCATCACGCTGGATTAGAAAGACGTTCCAACCAAGAATGACTGCAAAACCAATCAATCCAGCGAAAACATATTTGCGGTTTGTGTTAGTCATACGGCAAGAGCAGCAGAGGGGATTTCAACGATTTCTGGAAGTTTAGTATCATCAAACTGGTGCATATTATAGCATACCCACTCACCATTACGGAAAATATAAGCATACTCTTCGTTGTTATTTGGTAGCAGATACTCACAGAGGTCAGCATCAAGACGCGGAGGACAATCTTCACCACGCTGAGAATAGTATTCGGGTCCATAAACACCCTTTACAGCACTATCATCCCAACGCGAATCAGTCCAGCAGGATGACATATCGCCACCATCAATCAGTTCTGCTGCTTTAGCACGAGTATTGTAGTGGGTGTTCAGAATACGACCCAACCAAGAGGGCATCCCGTCCCAGTGATGATATACTGAAAGAATAGAACCATTCTTAAGTTCAAGACCGATTCTTGCTCGGGTCGCCATTTGGAAGTTGTTGCTTACAATATAGGTACACTTTCGACGATCCTAACTTTTATATGACCTCGATTGATATTAAATTTTTGTATTTTTTCCATTCACCAAGTTGAAGTTTTCTCAATCCAAGTTTATTATATCCTCTCTCCAATCTCCAGGGTTGAAGTGCTTTTACAATTTCAACTCTACCATCTTGATATGTAATTTTCCAAGTTTTTGCTCTTGGATTATTTTCACCTTTATATTGCTTATTTCTTTCTATTGCAATTTTTCTTTGAATTTCTACTTGATGAGGTGGGCAAGTCCCCCTTTTTCCTTTATTCCAAGGAGTGTGCCCAGGTTGAAAGTAACACCAATCACCTTTCCATCCATCTTCTACTGGTTCCCAACAATCGTCAGGTACTACAACACCTTTTAGCCCTGCAAAAAGGTCTTCCATCTGCTTCTAAATTAAGGTCGCATCATTATTTATAATAAAATAGGGCAGATTTCTCTGCCCATCTCTAAAAGTGCGACCTTATTAGAGCATCACTATTTAGAAGACTGCAATTAGTTCGCTTGCTTTCTTCCGACTGCCGCTTTTTGCAGCAATAGTTCTTGTTACTTGAATCGGATAGATTGTAGCATTTTTGTAGAGTTCTCTTGTGATAGGAACATCATGATTTGATACAATCACTTTAATACCTTTTGATGCAAGAGATTCAGCAAGTTGTGCTAGTTGAACCTGTTGGTCAGAAGTAAATCCATCGGTGGCATAACTTGTAAAGTTTGCAGTGTCTGATGCAGGAACATATGGCGGGTCCATATACACAACATCACCTGCCTCCAAATCTTCATAGAGAGATGAATCCTCAAATGAAAGTGATGTAAATCGCACAAGTTGTTTGGATAAGAAATACATTCTGAAGTTCATCATTTCTTCAGATGGGCATGATGGTTTGTCATACTTACCAAAGGGAACATTAAATCCACCTTTGCTATTGTATCGTGACAATCCATTAAAGCAGTGGCGGTTCAAGTAAATGAACAGTCGTGCTCTCTCTGTAGTGTCTGTTGCTTGATTAAAGTGCTCTCGCAACTCTAAATATGCTTCTTTAGTATTATTCTCTGGAATGAATAGTTCTTCACAGTATTGAATGAAACTATCCTCATTTGGATTCACCAGATTCTGGTAGATTGCAACCAAGTCTTTATTCACATCGTTGAGAATGTATTGCTGTGCTGGTGTGTTCAGAGCAACAGCAAGACTACCACCAAAGGGTTCACAATAACGCTTTGGATAACCAATATGAGGAATAAGATGGGGCAGGACCCTTGTTTTGTTGCCAGCCCATTTAAGAAATGTGCGATTCATTTATTATGAAACTTCGTCTAATTTGCCAAGTTTGTTGTTGGATAGCATATCTTCACCAATTACAGCACCTTCAATAAGGTTTTGCTCTACCAGATCATTATACTTCTTGACAATCTTTCTGGCAATCAAAACATCAGAGTTTCCTCTGGTATTTTCAGTCCATTTTGCTTTTGATACATTAGCAAAGTTGTTTTTCAAATAGAACTGAAGTCCATCTGCCTTCTTACCATTACCAAGGGCATCAATCAAGTTAAAGACAGCAGCAAGACCACCAATCATACTTCCATCAACATAATCACAACTCCACTGGTTTTTATAAATTGGAAAAAGAAAATCTACTGCTTGTTTTGAGTTACTAATTTTCCACTTGTTAATAGATTCTACCGCTTTAGCAAATCCATTTACCTCAGGACCATTCTTGTACCCAATACCTTCTGCCTTGACGCCAATAGCAATAAAGTTGTTCTCAAACTGAACAGAATCTTCATCTCCATAAGAGAGTCCAGCACGAACTTTATCAAGAGTGCTTGTGTTCTTACGAGTAGTGTTTAAGTCTTCAAATAGTTTTGCTTCTTTTGCGATGCAATCAGACAGACTTGCATCTTCATCGTGAATATAAACGAAGCAAGGGATTTCAAAATCTTCAGGCAATTCTGCTAGATATGCCATAATTGCTTTGTGTTGTCCGTCCACGATTACATAAATCCCATCAGGACGCAGAGCAACAAACAAAGGTTGGCATAGTTCATTATTAAACTGCTTTGCTTTCTTCAGAGTAGCAGTTTGAATAAATCGTTGGTAATCTGAACTGACGCGAAGTTGAGAAACTTTCAGATAAACCAGTTTTAATTGTTTTCCAATCGCACCTTTAGCAAATTTGATTTTACCTAAGGTCGCTGCAATTTCTGCCAAAGTCTTTAACTTTGGATCTTGAATATAAGATGTCATTTTGTTCTCCTGTGGAGTTTTAGAAAATAGGACTTGAGTTTATAGTCATCGTCTGATTTGGACTATGAGATAATTATAAATGAAGAATTGAACGTTGTCAACTATTAGTAACAAGTTGCATTTGCTGCACCAGTCCCAAGAACTGCACCAAGGGGAATTGCCCAACTCCAAGCATCTTTCTTAGAAACTGCAGCAGCAATACCACCACCCAAAAGTCCACCAAGAGTTGTTCTTGCAGGTGAACAATAGCGCCCAGGTTGTTGAACAGGAGCATTTACGGGAGATTGATATACATTACCACCATTTGGACGATAGTATGTGCCAGTACCGCACTGAACGTTATATCGTTCTGTTCTTACTTTTCCTTGAATATAATTGCCATACTGATCATAATATCCAGGAGTATAATTCTCCTGATAATTTGTACAAACTGAATAAATGTTTGTCTGTTGAGCAAAAGCAGGAATAGGTGCTGCAATCAGACTAGCAAGTAAAACTGCTTTGATGTTCATTTGATTTTGGACTGTTAAAAAAAGTATATATGAAAAAAGGGGACTTGTAAAGTCCCCTTGTGACACTTATTTAATTGCCCATCTCTTTCAAACTTCGCACCATATATTCGGTGAACTCTTCCATTTTTTCAGGTACAAGTGCTTGCGGTCTCTGATTGATGACTTTTCTAAGTGCGTTCATTTCATTCCACTCATCATCTGTGAGGTTTAGTTGTCCTTTCGATGGAAGTGTCATACTTTTTTTTGCTCCCGTGATTATGTCCGTATCCTAACACTATTTAAGGGAGTTGTTTGGTTTCTTAATGTTGTTTTAAGAGTGTTGCAAAACTTCTTAATCTTTACCAAAGAAGGATCCAAACATCCCAGAATCTCCAGGTTTGCGATTCTCCAACTTATCTAGGATAGAATCAGTTGCTTGTAGAGATTCAATACGACTAATCATATCAGCAATTACACTACAAACCATAGGACGTTCTTGACGTGCTGCATATGCAAGAGCATTACGCAAACTTGCTTCTGCTTCTTTTAGACTTGTTTCCACACTTTCAGATAGTGCCATGATCAAAATACCTTCCTAATTTCATCACGCAGTTCTGTGACTGAGTTAAAACTTGCACCAGTAACTGCAATCACTGCTTGAGTATCACGACACCAAACAACTGCTTGCATATTACCAACAGTTCCCCACTGTGCATTACTATCATCCCGCGACATATCACGAGCACCAAGTTCAAAATACTTTGCTCGTGCTCTTGCGCGACAAGAAATATTATTGTTGATATTTACTGCTGCAAGAGAAAGTGAGGGAACAATATCAGCAGGGGCACTGGAAGAAAATCCGAAAGAGGAAGATTTTACAGTCGGAGATGCAGTAGGAGCAGTGATACTATCTGCAAATACTGGAGTAGAAGTTAGAGCAACAGCAGTTGCAGTCAAAATAGTTTTAATCATTTCAGTAAGTAATGTAATGTTTATTGATTTTTCAAGAGGTTGTGATAATACTGGACCTCTTTATTTTCTAGGTCTTCACATCTTGGATAGAAGACTCCATCTCTATAGCAAGATTTACCTGCTTGATAGTATTTTACCACATTTGGTGGAGATTCTCTGAAGTTGCAAAGTTCTCCCTGTTTTGACATAAAATTATCAAAACATAAACCTGCAACGATTGGAGCAAGAAATTGTAACGTGTACATCAACACTCATCCATTCCTAAGGGTTTAGTTACTTTTCTCAATTCAAAACTACCGTCTCCACGATCAATCCAGTTTACCACATCTCCTTCTTTTAGATTTGCTGCTTCTAACAAATCATCAGGAAACTTGACATAACAATCACCAGTTAGTCCATCAACTTCTACAGGAAGTTGCCACTTTACAACTTTATCTTTAGTTGTAAGTGGAGTATAGTCATAACCACCTGCTGCCTTGATTGCCTCATAATCAGCATCAAGTTGTGCTCTTTTATTATAATACTCTGCTTCACGCAAATTATATTCACGACTGTGCTTTTCGTCTACGTCTTCCCAGAAATCATTCCATGCACTTCTACACTCTGGTGATGGGTCATCTTTATCACAACTCAAGATTTCATCTAGATAATCTTGATATTTGTTATTGTCAACACCACTATTCAAAAGAGAAAGAAGCTCATATGCTTGAGATACTTTTTGTTTGTATGTGTAATAGTTTTCTTTAACTACACCAACAATAACATCATAGATTTCTTGCGGAGTTGCTTCACCTGCAGACATCGCATCGTGC
>Ga0129333_10002314_pt1 | contig 17695 bp, 40 predicted proteins | sample CPB6_08_DNA_FD_94474 | JGI IMG/M metagenome (GOLD analysis project Ga0129333, IMG submission 94474) | Freshwater to marine salinity gradient microbial communities from Chesapeake Bay, USA - CPBay_Sum_0.6_0.8_DNA | ecosystem: Environmental > Aquatic > Marine > Coastal | place: USA: Chesapeake...
AGAATGGTCAGGTCGATCACTTCAACATCACTGCAAAGAAAAACAAACTCTCTACCATTTGGATGCCTAATTGTGGATAATCTCTTACAACGATACAAGAACTACACACGCAAGCAGTATAATCGTTACTGTTATGATGGTGATTTTGAACCTCATTTCAGGTGGAACCCATTTGATACAAATAACGATTTTGTATATGACCTTGAGAAGTGGAGACACTTTATCTGGGGATTTCAAAATATAGCAAATGCCTGGGAAGCGTGGTCTTATTGGATGAGAGATAAGAAGTATTCTTATAAACTTCCTTATGCGGTGTGGTCAGAATTAAATGATGGTTGGATGCAAATGGAAGTTTATTGTTGGACGAAAAATGAAACTCTTTGACTATCACCGCCAGGAGGATTTTGGTGAAGAATTTTATCTGAATGTTCTCTGCTTCAAACATCTAAATATTCTTCAACTGGAATTGATGTGGGATAATTTTCCTTCATGGATTCCAGAGCTTTCTGTATCTTTTGGTGGAACTTATAAGTCTCTTGCATGTTTTTATGTTGGTTTTGGTAAGTTTCGGTTTTCTGTTGGATTATTATGTTACGGTACTAAAGATCTTGATTATATGAGAAACGGATACGAAGAATAAGAAATGGACTTTCCTGTATTTTTAAATAAGTGGATTATCTCTAATAAATTGCTCAAATACACAATTTTTTGGTATTGGTATCGTCTTATCAATCATTCTGGTTGGAGAATGGACGATCACCAAAGATATGCCGATTTTTGGTTGAATCTAAATCATGGTTATGATCATATGAATTATGTCCATAAATTTGAGGAGTTTTGGGGGAAAGGATCTTATCCTCCAGAAAAGATCATTATACCAAAAGAAAATTTTGATCGTCTTGTGGAAAGACTCAATGCCCCACCAGATCCAGAAGCACAAAAAAGACTTCTTGAGATATTAAGTAAACCGGCACCCTGGGATAAGAATAATGATTGAAGTAAAACAAGAACCAGACAATTCATTCACAATTTCTTGGGACGAGAATGATCCACAAGAATCTATCTCAATAGCTGGACAGAAGAAGATTTTGTGAAAGTTATCACTGATTTCCTGAATAATCAACCGCAGTCAAATTGACTGCATTTTTTGTTATTAATAAAGTGAGAGATAATATGAAATTACATGAATGGAAGAAAATAGGATTATTGCAGGTAAGAATGCAAAAATACAAGGACATAAGAATGAACATAAGATCTGTCAGTGGTTAAATGAAAATTATGATGGAACATTCATTGTAGATGGTGGATGTGGCACAAAAAAAGATATCATTAATTTAACAAACACTGAATCATATTCATTAAAAACTACATCAAAAACTCATACTCAGTGTCATCTTACATCTTCAAACCGATGGTGTGAGAATTTTAATATTGATGGTAGATTGAAAAATTGGTTTTATTCTTTCTTTGGAATTCCTGGGATTGATGTTAGTGAAGGCAAAAATCGAAGACATAGACTCACAAAAACAGATATTCCATCCGATTTAAATGATCTTGCCATAGATTGGTTTAACGAAAATAAAGAACTAATTTTTGATGTGATTTTAACTGGTGATGGCGTAAACTATCTCATCTGGCATCATAAATCATCAAAACAAACGCAAATATACTCCATTGACGAACTTAGGGCTTTGGTATACAATGGAAATTGGATCTTAAACGAAACTACATTACACTTCTTAACCGAAGATCAAAAGAAGCTATTTCATCTTCAAATGAAAGGTTCTGGTAAAAAATATACATCAAATTATCACGGTCTTATGTTTCATATTCACAAATGTTTTTAGAACAAGTAAGAACACAAGAACAAAAAGATGCGGTCAAGTATATTATTGAAAACTACCATTCTTATGTGCCAACCAATGCATCTGTTGGTAGAAGAATTGATTGGTTAATTTATGAACATGATGGATTTGGTGCTCGTCCAGTTGGCATGATTGGCATAGGATCTTCTGTGTATCCACCACCAAAGGATATTCTAATCGAACTTGGTGTGAGTATGGAACAATATCGTGAGATATTCAACTCCATTGCAAATAATTGGAGATTTTGTATGATAAAATCAATTCCAAATGCTGGCACACAAATTTTAAAACAACTCAGAACATTAGCACCCATCGCATGGAAGCAAAAATATGGAGATGATCTTAAGATCTTAATTACATTCGTTGCTGGTGGTAATAATGGCGCAGTCTATCTTGCAGACAACTGGAAGATTATAGGAAAAACTTCTGGGTTGCCAGATCACAAATCATCCTCAATGAAGTGGGATAATGCCGAACAGCTAAAAGAAAAATTTGTTAAACCAACAGGAGAAAATCAAAAACTTATTTTATTCAAAGACATTAGAACAAAAAGAGAACGAAAAAAGAGCCTGGTGTGACAGCGAATGAAGTGTCCCAATGCACCATTGATACGAAGAATTTTTGGTTTATAGTGGTTTTGTTCTCAAGATTTGACATGAGCACTCGACAGATTGTCCAAGAACCAAAAACACAGTCAGATTGGGATGATCTTCCTTTGGAATTTACTGAATTTCTTGATTCGTTAGACGCCGCACGCGAAGCTGCTGCATCTAAAAAAATTGTTGATCCTTTGTATCCAAGTTATGATTACAACTGGGAAACAGACTCAGAAATTCCATTTTCAATCGCACTTGATTATTGGAATTCATCGACTGAATTGCCGGATGTAAATTTAATTATTGAAGAGATCAACGAAGCTCTTGCAGAAGCTGCGTATGACGATTATTGCTCTTCTTTTTATTCGTATTGAATTTTATGATTGAATTGATTGCTGGACTTACTTGTGGTATCACCACTTTTTATGGGCTGGGTGATGGATTTCATGGACAAACAACTGCAAATGGAGAACGATTTGATGCTTATCGTTGGACGGCAGCACATCCATATCTACCAATGGGAACAAAAATTCGTGTGACGAATCAAAATAACATGAAGCAAGTGATCGTAAGAATTAATGATCGTGGTCCTTATTCTCATGCGGATCTAGATCTTTCTTATGCTGCATTTGCACACATTGAATCTACACAAAAAGGTAATGCTGTTGTTTGTTGGAGGGTAGTAGGTTGAAAAAACTTCTTTTTTCTCTTATTCTTCTTTCTTCGCTACCTGCCTTTGCGTCACCACCATTTAAATATCAGACAAAATGCTTCTTGCAAACTAAAGAAGAGCTTCAAGAAGATATTTGCACCGTGGTTGAAACTCGGGAAAGCAATGGAGCACTCAAGACGAGAAACATTTATTCAAATAAATGGCAATTGACTATCAAAGGTCGATTTGATGAAAGTAAAGGATACATGACATGGGATAGTCATAATAAATTTGAATATAAGTGGGAATATAAAATTGCAAATATACCAAATTCCACTTCACCATATACTTATGTGATGCCTGGAGTTATACTCGAATCAGTTTCTTGGGATTAAACTTCGAGGACACTTGTCAAAGTGTCCTTTTTTTGCGATTATTTTTATTTTCCATGCTAATATAATAAAGTTAATGGAAAGTTAAATGGGCTATGCAATCATCGGTGATGTTCATTCCGATTCAGTCAAACTTAATGCTGCACTGAATTATGCAAATAAACATCATTTAAAAGCTATCTTGCTTGGAGATCTTTTTGATTCTAGGTGTGATTTTTCTGATAGTATCGGTGTTTACAATCTACTGAAAGAGTCTGATGCTATTATTTTACAATCAAATCACCAGGATAAATTGATTCGTTATTTGAAAGGTAATAATGTTGTTTTAAATAACGGTCTTGATACTACGGTCAAAGAATTTCAGAAAGCTGGGATAACAAATGAAGAACTTTTATCCTGGCTGACTTCTTTTCCGTATGGAATGGTGTTTAGAGATAAGACAAATATGGAACATCGTTGTGCTCATGCATATTTTAGCTCTAGGGTAGAAGTTCCTGAATATAAAGATTCTTATTATGTGATGCATGAAATGATCAATAGAAGTATAAGAAATCTGATGCTTTATGGTCCAACAAATCGCAAAGAAATAAACACAGACAATAAAAGAGTTTATTGGTGGGAAAATCCAAGGCATCATGATTATGTTTTAGTCTCTGGTCATTATCATACTGTTCATATTGATTCCCATTCTGTAGTCATTGATGGCGGTTGTGGTGGGCCGGAGGAAGATAATTTCTTATGTCTTTATGATGTTGATAATAAACTTCTTAAAAAGTTTTACTAGGACGCTTTGGCAACTGTCACATCATTGTATGTTTCGGTTGCCAATTATGGTAAAATTCTAAAGTACACTGGAGATTCAAATGTCACGCAGATGGTCCGATGGGATGACTGTCCCACAACTTGTTTTTATTGCTTTTTTGGTCATTCTGTTAGGAATTGGTATTGTTGCACTGCAAGCATGGCTATTAGGAATTGTTTTGTCCTGGTTTGGGGTTGCACTTGCATTCTGGCAAAATGTCGTAATTGTTTTGCTAATTGGAATGCTTTTTGGTAGTTCTCGTTCTTCTTCTAATTGATCATGAGCCTTAAAATTTCTGAAAAAGCCAATCGCAATTACCTTGCAAAGGTAGTTAAACTGAATAACATTCGCAAGCACGAGAATGCGGATCGTCTGCAATGTGTTTCAATTGATGGTAACAATGTAATTACTGGACTTGATGCCAAGGCTGATGCACTTTATGTGTATTTTCCACTAGAATCTGCAATCAACAAGGAGTTTCTTTCTTGGGGCAACTCGTTCGAAGACAAAGAACTGAATCAAAATAAAGAAATCAAAGGTTTCTTCAATAAAAAAGGTCGTGTTCGCGCCATTCGTTTGCGTGGAGAACGATCTGAAGGTTACATTGTTCCGGTGCAATCTGTCTGTGATTGGATTTTTATTGCGACAGGAAAAACATTCCAAATTACAGAAGAGAATGTTAATCAGGAGTTCGATTTCATCTTTAATGTTCAACTCTGTGAAAAGTATGTAAATCGAGAAGCACTCAAGGCTCGCAATTCTGAGAAGAAAAATCAGAAAAAAGTAGCAAAAGAAACAAAACTGATTGACAATCAGTTTAGGTTCCACATTGATACTTCTCCACTGAAGAAGTATGCGGAAAATATTCATCCCAATGATTTGATCTCAATCACCAAGAAATTACACGGAACTTCATTTGTTGTAAGTAAAGTTTTGTGTAAAAAACCACTGCGTTGGTATGAGAAACTACTCAAATCGTTGGGTGTGAATATTGTCGATACGCATTATGATTTGGTATATTCCAGTCGTAAGGTAATTAAGAATAGTGATCTGGAAAAAACACAGAATCATTTTTATTCTTATGATGTCTGGGGTGAAATTGCTAAAACGCTTGAAGAAAACCTAACAGCTGGCATTACTCTTTATGGAGAAGCAGTTGGTTACCTCAAAACTGGTGGTTATATCCAGAATGGATATGATTATGGCTGTGAACCTGGTAAATTTGATACTTACATTTACCGTATTACTTTGACCAATGTTGACGGAAAAGTATTTGAATTTTCCACCCAACAAGTCAAAGATTATTGCTATAAATTTGGAATGAAATGTGTCCCAGAACTTTATTATGGTAGGGCAAAAGATCTATTTGAACTGCCAGTAGATCAGCACTGGAATGTGAATTTTGTTCAGGCATTGTCTGATCAGTATCTAGAAAAGGATTGTGATATGTGTGTAAATACTGTACCAGATGAAGGCATTTGTATTCGTCGTGAAGTTTTTGATATTGATGTCTACAAACATAAAAGTTTCAAATTCTTTGAATGGGAAACTAAACAGCTTGATTCTGGGGAAGTCGATTTAGAAACTCAAGAATCTGAAGAGGAACCAACCGCTTGACTTCATTACCATCCTATGCTACGATCAAACCGACCTACACACGACTGATGAACGAACAAGAACAATTTATTTTTGATCTCATTAATGATCTGGAAACCATTCTGGATGATGTTCAATATGATTTTGGTTACGAAAATGTACCAGCTGAAAAACTTGAAGATCTTATTCAAAAAGTTAAAGAGTATCAAGAAAATTTATGACTCCAGTAGAAGGACTTCAAGTCCGATACAAAGACCATATTGGTTATATTCGATTTGTTGATGATGCCTATGTCACGGTTTGCATATATGAACATGCAGACAAAAGCCGAGATGTTTGTATCGTCGTTTACAAAAATGATTTCAATCAATTGCATCTATTAAAGGAGTCTGACAAATGAGGTTCATTGTGACTTATCAGCAGCAAAAGAAAAAAGGTTATTCTAAACAAGAAGCAACCTTTTTTAAAGTTGAAGATGCCAGCATGTGGGAAAAGCATGTTCTTAATCAGGGAGCAAAAGATGTAAAAATCATCGTTTGCTAACATTTCTTTAACAATTTCACTAAATACCACCAACGGAGCTTTCGTATCATGATTTCACTAGCAAATCCACAGAGCCAAGTAAAGATTACTGGGAAGCGAGTATATTTTATTTCGAAACAGGATACTTCTGATTTTCATGACGAAGTTGGATTTTATGTGGATCTTGAGTATTCAGATGGATCTTACGACACTTTTGGACCTTATGACAATAAGTATGAGGCAAATTCAATCTAAATGAGTGGACAGCATAAAAACTGTCCACTCCGCCTCTGTCCACGACTGTCCTAACGCTATGATTCTTATGTCCAAGAAACTTTCCACCATGTTTCAAGATCCAACAGCAGATCTTCTAGATTTTTCTGCGGACAAAGAAAACGAATTGGTTAAACTATTCATGGAGCAACTCAAAGAAGAATTGGATGACAAATCTGTAGAATTTGACGATTACTCTCGCTGAATTATCATGTTATCTGACGAAGCAATTACAAAGCTGGGCCAACTTCTTGCAGAATCTTTTCCAGATTTTGTCATGAATGATCCTAAGGTTTTTGATGATTTCATTGATTTTATGACAAGTGCGTCTCTGTCTTATGTTTATCAAAAACTAGGATCGAACATTGATTCTGATCTTGCGGTCGAAATCTCCTGCGCATTGCAGAGCAACATTGAACTGAAAAAATCATCATGAGTAACTGCATTCTTCAAGTTGTCAATGTCAATTATGACAGTGAAACCAACACTGGAACAGTAACTGCTGTTATTGATGACTTTATTCTTCAATATCCATCAACATATGAGCAACCAGCAGAATATGGTCCTGGATTAGCTGAGGCTACTTTTGTACTCGATGAGGGCGAAGTAATTCCAGAAGATGAAACCGAACTTGAGGTATTTTTTGAGGATCTTTATCTAGAATGGAGATCCGTCGATACTTCCGACTATTACGATTGATCAACTGTCCACTGGCCTGACCCATTACTCACGATCCGTGCTATGATGAGCAAGTCCACCTCAAAAGGCAATTTCTTCATGGATGAGGACGATCTTGATTTTATTGACGATCTTCTCGATGATGACATTTTTGGTTCTTACACAACAGAAGAACTTGATCCCGAAACTATGAAACTACTGGAGAATTACTGAATTATGACCACTGCAACTTCTCAGGCTACAATTTCAAATACTCTTGGCGAACTAATTGTCAATGATTATGTTTGGAATTGTACACTCACCAAAGAAGCATCAAGTGCTATCTCTGCCATTGATTGGAATGGTGAAGTGATGGAAATCACTTTCCGCAATAGCAACAATGGCGATCCTTATGTTTATATCACTCAAGGATCTGCTGTTGATGATATGCTCACTGCCGTTGAGTCGGTTCTTTCGGGCGTTACAAGTGCAATCGAAGGTAGTAGCACTCCTGCATCTGTAGGTGTTGTTTACAATCAACTTCTCAAGTCCCAACAACTCATTCTCGTTTGATTATGACCACACAAGAAGCAATCCAACTTCTCCGCAAATCTGGTAGTGGCGATCGTCTTCTAGACATGCTTGACAAAGTTGTTGATCAACTCACTGATAGTGCAGTAAATCGACCAACATCAGAGGAAATCCAATTCTAAAACTGTCCATTGTCCAGCCCACGGATCTGAATATCCTGTATTGTTGATTCGTGGGTTTTATTTTTTGAATCTTATGATCCCAACACTTACAACACAAGAGGAAGTCGATCTAATCCTCGATGATATTTTTGACCAAGATTATGATGGCCAAGTTTCTGTAATCGCACAGCTATGTGATGATTTCGGTATTGATCAGTGTCCTGAGAATGAGGACGAAATTCAAGATCTGATTATTGAACATGAAGATCTTATTCAAACCATGTATAAACATTACCTTGTTGAATTCAATGCCTGATCAACTTAATTTCACTGGAGATGCTACCACCTTCCTTGGTCTTGTTGGAGTGGTTTCGACGGCTATCATTATTTTTACTGCTTTCCGTCGTTTCTACAGTTCTCCTTATAACATTTCCGTAAAAAGTCGGAAGTTTGTTGATGCCGCACAAGGAACTCTCCTGACTGAGGATAGGGATTCTAATTTCCCTAACGAAAACACAGTTCAAAACTAAATAGGATCACTTCAATGTCTGAACTTTCTCCACAAGCCCAAGCAGTTCTTGACGCTTACAACGCGGGATTTGCTCGACCAGTCGCTGTGCATCACAAACCACGCATCGCAGCCGCCTTACGAGCTACCGTTGAACAATGCACTTATCGAGATGCTTGGGAGGACAAGTTTTTTAGTGCAGAGAGAGTTCTCGCAATTGCTGATGAACTTGAGGCTCAATGATCATCATCTTCAACTAAACAATTAAATTTAAAAATGAACGAAAAAACCGTATTTCTTCTTATGGAGAAACTGACATTTGGCGAACTTCTGGATGATGAGTTTGATCCTTTTGAAATGGATCTAGAGAAAAAAGCCGCTGAGTTGGAGGTGACCGTCGATTATCTCGTCAGTGAGTTTCTCTAGGTAATATAAATAATTAAGCCTGTTTAGTTCGCACCTTCAGGTAAGATTGGGAGAGAGTAAAATCTCTCCTTTTCTTGTATAAATAATAATGCGAACTAAACGGAGTAGACTTATGTCTAAAGATTTGAATGTGTTTTATACATATGCATATCTGAGAGAAGATAAAACGCCATATTATATCGGTAAAGGAAAAAATGATAGAGCATTTAGAAGAAATAAAAATAATATAAGACCACCCAAAGATATATCTAGAGTTATATTTTTAAAACAAAATCTTAGTGAAGAAGAAGCATTTAGACATGAGATTTATATGATTTTTGTTTTTGGTAGAAAAGATTTAGGAACTGGCATTCTTCGCAATAGAACTAATGGTGGAGAAGGAACTTCGGGATTTGTACATTCACAAGAAACAAAAAAGAAGCAAAGTGAATCCAAGAAAGGAAAACCTTCATATTGGAAAGGAAAAAAATTACCACAAGAAATAATAGATAAACAAATAGAAACTAAAAAAAGAAATGGAACCGCAAGAGGTGAAAATAATCCAAGAGCAAAAAAGTGGAGAATAACTTTTGAGGATGGTAGAGTAGAAATAGTCTATTCGTTACAAACTTGGGCGGTTAATAATGGATATAATTCATCAAGTGTTAGGAATCTTTATAATGGAAGCTGTACAAAGAAGCATAAAGATATTGTGAAAATTGAACAGTATGACAAAAATGGAGAAATAATCATTATTAGCGAAGAAGAAAATGCGGAAAAATTACGGGTAAAAAATAAAAAAGACAGAGAGAAATATCAAAAAAACATTGAAAAACAGAGAGAATATCAAAATGAATGGCAAAGAAAAAACAGACACAGGTATTATAAAAAGAACAAAGAAAAAATACTAGAGAGACAGAAAAAAAGAAGAGAGGAAGATCCAGAAAAATATAGAGAATATAGCAGAGAACATAGAAAAAAATATAGAGAAAAAAATAGAGAACAAATTAATGAATATCAGAGAAAAAGATATAGAGAAAAAAGAAAAAAATCTAATTAGTGTGACAATTATTAAACTGGAACAATAAACTGACAGCACAGTTAAAATAAGCTAAAGTAAATTAGTAAAGAAAAATTCAACTATGACCTACTCAGTACACTCAGACACCGAACATGAGAGCTTCAACAATTTGGATGAAGCACGAGATGTAGCATATTCGATGGCAGAAGAATTCGGCTCTGCCTACATTGTAGACGAACGAACAAATCAAGTCATCGAACACTACTGACCCAGTTTTTGGTGTGTCCACTTGTCAGAATTCAAAATTTCCTATACTATTATTGGAGTTCGTTGGGTTCTTATGGCACACCACAAAATCTGGGAATCTGGTCGCCAACCACATAAAAGACCAGATAAAGGTAAGAAAAAACCACAGGCAATAAGACAAGCAAAGAAAAGAGCAAAGAATCTTATGAAGCGTCTCAATCAAAGAGACGCTTCTTTTTTCTAAATATCTAAAAAGATATTAGAAAATGGCCAGACAGAAAGATCAAACTGAGATTGGAATTACAGGTAAACCAATTCCAAAGAAGAGATTGTCTCCAAAAAATAGATATGAATTTGAGAAAAAGAGAAGGCAGCATCTTGGAACTAATGTCGGCGGTCATACTTATAGTTCTGATGTAAATCCAAATTATAATCCAAGAGAAAGAACTTTCAGAGAATTTCTAGAAATCATTGACCATTTGGTGTGACACCACCCAAACTGTCCTAGAAGCGGCTTGTGGGGGCTTCTGGTGGGCTTATAGTGAGCTTGTCGAACACAAGCACTCCGATGCTCAACTTCACCAAAGGCAACGGCAAACTCTCTAAGGACACTCTCATCTTTAATCTTCCCGCTGGGAAGACTTGTCCGGGAGCACTTCTCTGTAAATCGTTTGCTGTTGTTGGCGAGAATGGCAAGCGTCATATTCAAGATGGCGAGCACACAGAATTTCGTTGTTTTGCCGCTTCTGGTGAAGTCCAGTATGATTCGGCATTTTATAATCGTGCTACCAACTTTCAAATGATTGTTGATGCGATCAAGGATAATTCTGTGGTTGATCTAATTCATAATTCCATTCAGCATCATCGCACTCGCAATACAAAGAAAGTTCGCATTCATGAAGCAGGGGATCACTTTTCTGTTGCATATCTTGATGCCTGGATTCAAGTTGCACTTCGTAACCCAGATCTGATCTTCTATTGCTACTCAAAGAGTCTCCAACTGTTTCTTGGTAAGGAATTGCCAGAGAATTTTTATATGACAGCATCTTATGGTGGTAAGTGGGATTATTTGATTGATGAAGGTCATTTCCCTCGTTATGCTAAAGTTGTGATGTATGAGGAAGATGCACAAGAACTAGGTCTTGAAGTAGATCATGATGATTCACATTGTCTTGGGGATAAACCATTTGCACTTCTGGTTCATAATACGCAACCAAAAGGATCTGATTGGGGCAAAGCAGTTCGTAATCGTAGAAAGAACGGTAAGTTTAGTGGATACTCCGCTAAGACTAAAGTTGCAGCCTGAGTCTTATGGGGGAGAAATCCCCCATTTTTTGTTGCAAAATAAATAAAGGAAAAACGATGAAATCATTTCGCACATTTATAGAGGATGCCAATAGGCTAGATCAATTACAACAAGATTTGTCTGCTCTTGATAGTCGAAATAAATTGCAGCAAATGAGAGATGCAGCAAAACAAAGAAGAAAAGAACAAGAAGAAATACAAAAGCAAAAAATTCAAGATTATCAACAATCTGTAGATGAGATTCAAACTGCACAAAAAGAATTATTAGCGAAACAAGCAAAAGAACGAGAAGAACAAAGATTAGAAAGAGAAAGACAAAGAGAAGAACAAAGAAAACAAAGAGAGCAGGAGCGAGCCAGTCGCCAAAGTGGCACACCGGAGCAAGACTGACCCACCAATCCCTGCCATAATGACTTTGTTCAGAGGAAAGCTCTCATGGCTACTCCACGCAAGACCATCCAAGTTGAACAGGTTTTGAACTTTGTCAATGAACAGCTGAGAAACGATCACTGGACACCAGAAGAGAAACGCGGCATGTATGTCGTTCTCGATCGCATTCTACACGATTCCAATCAGTATGCTGGCTTCGGTTATGTGGATTCTTATGATCCAAATGATCCTGAGTTTGAAATTGGTGGCAAGAAAGAAGTCAGCCGCAGTTATAGTATGAAGCACCGATAGATAGTTCACTCAAAAACTTCAACAATGACCGACCCAACAACTTACATTCCAATCATGATTCTTGATTACGCAAATCTTTATCGTGGTGCAAACTGTTCCGATGCACTTGTCGATGTGAGCCTTTCTGTTCGCCAAATTCTTGCTGATTCTATGTCTTGGTGGGATAAGAACAATTCTACCGATGTTTGGAACATTATGAACAAAGAAGAGGATCGTTGCTTCAAGGTGTTCGATCTCTGAACTGGTACAAGGGGAGCAGCAAAGCTCCCCATCCTCCACTAGACTACTCAAGTACAAACAACTCCAACATCATGGGACTCGATTCTTATCTGTACGCAAAGAAGTTTGTTGCTTCTGCGTCTTGGGAAAGTGAGGAAGAATGTAAAACTGTTAAAGAAATTGCCAATCTTATGGGTGGTAATGATTTTCTATATGATGATTTGCAATTTGCTGAAGTTAAGCTTCAACTTGCACATTGGCGTAAGGCAAATCAAATTCACAAATTTTTTGTAGATGTTTGTGGTGGAGGTACAGATGAGTGTCAAGACATTTATGTTGATCGTGATAATCTGAAGGATCTTTTAGAGAAGTGCGAATCTATCCTGGAAGATCATTCTAAGGCAGAAGAATTGCTACCATCGCAATCTGGATTCTTTTTTGGTGGCACTGAGTATGATGAATGGTATTTTGCGGATCTTGAGCGAACTGTCCCCATTCTTAAGAAAATTCTAGAAAGTGCCCCAGAAAATTGGGAATTTGAGTACCGCGCTTCTTGGTAAAAATTAATTACGGAGATTTATTATGGATACAACGGAAAAACTAGCAAATGCATTTCTTGCACTGATGATTCTTTTTATTGCTGGCATTCTTGTCTCGGCCCCATTCACTCAATGGAACTCTGCAGGTGTAGTTCAAAAACAACTGAACACACAATGTGGAACTAATTATAGTCAACTGGATGTGCTTCTTTCTGGCGAAAAACTGACTGAACTTTGTAAAATTAAGAGTCAAGAATTACTGGTCAAACAAGAATGAGGGACAGCTAGCTAACTGGCACAAGACCCAGACCGCAGTCCAGCTCCACCGGTTATACTAAGTTCATCGACAACAGGCCAATGCAAACCGCCATCGTCACTCCCAAATCGAGCAAAGCCAAGAATCGCCTTGCAAATCTTATGGATCGGAATGTAACCTGTTTTGTCGAGCAGCAGAAAGATGGTAAAGTCTTTCTTGCCTCTAAGAACAGAAAATACTTTTTCTGGGTAGACCTCAATTCAGATCTTAACTGGATCGTGTCTCTCTGATTTTTATGGGAATGGTAGTTGCCCTAAAAGTCTCCAAACCGTCCATTTTCTTCATTATTCTTTTCAACCGTGGCTACTACTCAAGAACTGCTCAGCAACATTCAGTCCCAGATCGAAGAGTCCCAGCAAGCACTTTTGCTGATTGCAGATCAAATTGCGCAGCAAACTGCTCAACAAACTGAAGAAGCCCAAGAAGAAGAATCAAACGATTCACTGGATTGTGATCTTGTTGCACTGATCACTGATGTAACTGATGCACGCATTGATCGTATGACCAATGAGTATCAGCTTCGCATCAAAGATGTTGAGCGTGTCAATGTGGCATTTGAGATTATCCTCGCAGACTATTTCACTGACGAGGAAGTTAATCACATTATGGGTCGCCTGAACTTCTGCCGTCGCATCAATGACTTTGGTCATATGCGTTCTGTGTATGAACTCTACAAGGATGTTCCTGCTCTGCGCGAACTGATGAAAGCTGTTTGTGCTGCTTATCGTCTGAATGTCAAAGAGTATGAGGATCGCTCCGCTAGCTCTGGCGATCGTTCGATTGTGAAATATGCTATGGCTTGCCCTGACTGTGGTGAACTTGCTTCTAGCATGATCAACACAATGATCTCTGCCGGTCTTAAGATGTGAACTAATTTCACATAAGCATTAAAAAGGAGCCTTGCGGCTCCTTTTTTTGTTTTTAGTTTTATTTATGACTTCAGCCGTTGATAATGGAATCAATCCATTCCTCAGACATTGCAGCCATCATGGAGATTGCATTCTCTTCAGATTCGCAATAACCTTCATCTAAGAGATAATCAAGAACTACATCATAAAAATCATAAGACTCACCAATGCGAACATCACTTAGTCTTGTAGTTCTTTTTCTTGTTGGCTTTTCATTTTCATTTGGCTTGTCATTTAACTTTGCAGATTTTTTGCGAGTTTGGCCATATAATTCCGCCCTCATTGCTGCCAATTCTCTAAGTTTATTTACAATTTCGTCTTTATTTTTGAGGGGGAAACTTAGCGAATAGCCTGGGGCTCCTGGAAATAAACGCTTTTCGTCAATGATGTCATCATAAACAGAAAGATAAGCTTCTATGAGATCTTGCATGAGATTTTTAATTGTTACAATAGAAATATTTAGAAAAAATAAATACATAAAACATTAAAATCTTATGACTTTCCCAATTAACGAAAAGAGAGAAAGAATTAAACGAGGTTCTCGTGAGAAAATGAGAGAACCTGGATCTGAAGGTGCTCCAACTGAGAAAGCATTGAAACAATCCCAAACAGAAGAAATTGATATTTTTGACTTCATCTATAATTTTCTAATTTCCGAGAATCTTGATGAGCAGGATGTGTTGGACATCATGGCTCGCGTCCCCATCGAAGAAATTTTAGAAGTTATAGAGTTAGATGAAGATGAAGCATGGAGAAAAAGAAACTTCAGATCAATTCCAGATGATAGTGTTGAAAATGTTGCAAAAGCTGTTAAGAAAATCAAGTCAGACATCGTAACACAAAGGAAGAGGCCACTTTCTAGATTTCGACCTAGAATTAGAAGAGAAATTGAGAAGGGACAAAGTAAACTTTCGAGCATAAAACATGCACTCACAATGAAAAAGGCTGATTTGGATGCAAGAGCGAGAGAATTTGATGTTAATACAATAGCAAACACAATCAAAAGATTCCAAAGAGAAGAATTCATTCTCGAATATCTACTTGATTATGGTTATGCTGATACTTATGAGAATGCAATTGAGATTTATGAGTCAATGTCTGATGATTGGATGATTCAAATTCTATCCGAGGAATTTTGAATTATGAAAAACTTTTCAGAATTTATCACGGAAGCCAGTCGTAGAGCACAAAGATCAAGCAAGGCTGGTAGACAGTCAAAACCAGGACTAAAAAGTGGAAAATCAGAATTAGATTCTGATGTAAAGATGCAAGGAATTCCAGGTTCTGGCAAATCAACTATGGCAAAGAGACTTGCAAAGGCAACTGGTGGCACTAGATATGGATTTGATGACGCAAGAAAAGCCGAATATGGAGATCATACAGTTCAAGGTGACATTAACAAGGTTAAAAAGAGAACTTATGACACATTAGCAAAAGCACCAAATGATAAACCAAGAATTCTTGACAATACAAATGTCAATTCACAATTTAAAAAATCTACAGATGATGAATTGAGAAGAGATGCAAAATTTGACAAAACAGTAACTGTTGCACCAGATACATCAAATCGTGCTGCATTTCGTAGAAATAGTAAAAGAGAAAAGCCAGTTCCTAAATTTGTAATGCGACAATTCATGAAACCACAAGGTGATGCGACCAGAAGAACAAAAGAAGGAAAGGAAGCCATCAAAAGAGGTAGAGAATTGACGAAACGCTATCGTTTGAATCGTAGATCTGCAAGAGCAAGAATTGGCATCGAAAATCCAAAGAGAGGAAAGGCATGAAGACATTTACACAATTTCTCGATGAATCAGAAAGAAGAATTGGTAGAGCATTAAGTCCACGCGGTCCAGCATCAACTCGTGGATTTATGAATCGTAATCGAACTTATGGTGAATACAATAATACTCCACCAATACAACAAAGAACAAGAAGAAGAGCAATTCTTAAAAAGGCAGGATTACCAAAAGGATCTGCAAATTTGAAGACTCCTGAAACCCAAACATTTAAAGGAGATGGGACAGAAACTAAAATTCAAACTCATAAACATTCTGGACATTTTGCGAATGAAAGACTTCGCACAATGCAAACATTTGATGCACCAAAAGAAAGACAGATCAGAACTGTTCGAAGTATTGTAAAACATCTTGGCAAAAATCCAAATAAATCAGTATCTGATGTTGACATTTATGGTACAGAAAAATCAAGTTCGAAAATGACTGCTGGTAGAAACTTTGATCGAGCAGTGAAAAATGTACCAAAAAATGTAAAAGCTGCTGGTGGTAAATCTTTTATGGGTGTTCCAACAGATATGAATACAGGTAGAAAATCTCCAAGTCGTGAACGAAAATATCAAAAAGATCTTGGAATGACTAAACAGGATCCAACTACAAACTATCAATTTAAACGAGCATGAAAACATTTCAACAATTTTTACAGTTTCTCGAAGAAAAGAAAAAAGACAAAGAACCCAAATTCAGCAAAAAACAAAAAAAAGAACTGACAAAAGGAATTGTTGTTAAAGAACCAAAAGGTTTGCAAATACATCCAGATGGAACAAAAACTTACAATTTGAGTAATAGTCCAAGACCAGTTCCAACGAAACCAAATTCACCAGAAAGAAGAATTCAAACAAAAGAAATTGAACGCCACGGTGCAAAACAGTTTAAGAAATAAATAATCTAAAATCTATCAAATTCTTATGGACGATTTAATCGAGGCTTATCTATCTGTTTATGAAGATAGTGACATCAAATCAAGAGCAAAGGCAGCAGTCGATCATCAAAGACATGGCGATCATGGTGATGATGATGCACTCCAAAAAGCCACCAAGGCAGTAAAGAAGGCAACTAGGTATCCAGGAAGACAAGGACCAAAAACAACTCCAAGTCTTCCTGAATCTGTAGATCTTTATGATGTAGTTCTTGATTATCTTCTCGATGAAGGTTATGCTGATACTGAAGAGAATGCCATCACAATTATGGCAAATATGAGTGAAGAATGGATTGATGACATTCTTGATGAGGCAAAAGAGGAAGAAGGCAAATCTGATTATGAAAAAAGAGGAATTCGTAACAAGAGATTTGTCAATAATACTCCAGGAATGGAAGATAAAAGTCCATCCACAGTTGGCTATCTAAAAAGACAACAAAAACATGCACAGAGTAGAGGTGTAAAGAAAAGATAAGTAGACAATTCAAAAACTGTCCACTCTCAGCCCTCAGAGCAATCTGGGGGCTTTATAATGTAAATGTCAACAGCCCCACAATCTCATGACCACACGAATCGAGATGATTGATCTGCTGGGAGAACTGGTATCCAAAGATTCAGATTTGTTGGAAACGATTATTCAAGAATATGTCTTGAACATGAGTGAGTCAAAGTTTGATGAACTCGAAGATTTTATTGTAAACAATTTTGGCGATGACTGACAGACAACAACTACTGAATCATATTAAGAATCTGATTCAAGAAAGAGACAAAGAAACAAAACAAAACAT
>Ga0129333_10002315_pt1 | contig 17694 bp, 17 predicted proteins | sample CPB6_08_DNA_FD_94474 | JGI IMG/M metagenome (GOLD analysis project Ga0129333, IMG submission 94474) | Freshwater to marine salinity gradient microbial communities from Chesapeake Bay, USA - CPBay_Sum_0.6_0.8_DNA | ecosystem: Environmental > Aquatic > Marine > Coastal | place: USA: Chesapeake...
ATCAGCGGTGCGAACTTCAGGCTCACTTTCCTCGCCACCAGATTTTACTGGAGTTTGATCTCCCTGAGCGGTTCCACCATAAGACCCACTATCCTCTTTTGGTTGAGAGTTATTACTCTCACCTTCTTCTTCAGAAGAGGAATCATTACTCTCCGCGATTTCGTTGGCAGGGGACTGCGAATCTCCCCTCATTTCATGAGAATCAAAGTCAGCAACTTTCTGTTCCTGCTCCTTTTCTTTCTTACAATACTTATAGAGTTCTTCGGCAGCAATCAGAGCATCAGCGAAAGTTTCAGTCGCAGAAATCAGATTGATAATATCTTGTTCTTCTGAATTAAAGTCTAGAGTAACAAAGTTACCAACCTTAAAATAAAGATTTACGCGATCCGCAAGATTAAAAGTAGAGATATCATCATCAGCAATCTGGAAGAAATCTTCCTCGTTCAGTTCTTTGTATCCGTTGAAGAAAGTTTTAGCAAGACCAGCATATTTACGCTTCATCAGTTTCTCAATGCGAGCATCCTCAACGATATTCACAAACTGCTGAGGGACTTTCACTTTATCCAACCAGTTCTCATCAGGAGTAAAGAGAGCGTGTCCAACTTCGTGGCCAACCAGAAGATCATACACAAGACTACTTGCTCTTTCCCACAGAGGAAGTGTCAGGACACGAGTATGAACATTGAAGCAAGCAGTAGGAATACTCTTATGCTCAACCACCAAATCCTCAGTGGCAAGCAGTTTAGCAAGTTGAGATTTGATTTCGTGGCGAACAGGCATCGGTTTCGTTTCGTATGTGGCCATAATAAAACGAAAGGTCGCCCTTCGGACGACCCATGTGACGCTTTTTGAACTGGGCGAGTCTTGCTTTTGCTTGCCTCAGTGCTTGCGGTTTAAGTTTTCGTTTCTGTTCTTTCTTGGAATGGTGTTGCCAGTTTGGAGTGTTCATTGTTCTTTGGTGCTTCAGGCCACCATACGTGAAAATCCCTTAATCTTTTCAAATTTTAGGACACTTTCAAATCTGTCCTCTAGTCCAGTTTTATGGGAGATAACAAAGATGTTAGCATCTTGAATCACATAACGAATGATTTTAATAAACTCTTGAGTTCCAAATCCATCAAGAGAACTATCAAACACCTCATCCATAATCAGAAGATTTGTATTAACCGAGTTCTTCATTCTCGCAACTTCTCTCCAAGTGAAGAGTAGAGAGAGATCGATTCTCATCTTTTCTCCTTCACTAAAAGAAGCATAGGAAAAATCTTCATGAATGGGGGACTGGACGGTTTCGTTAAACTCCTCATCAAGAGTAAAGTTAATATAGAAATCCATCATTTGAAGATAACGATTGACTTGCTGATTTATCAGCGGCAGATACTTCTTAATGATTTTGGATTTTACTCCACCGTCTTTAAGTAAACTATACGCAAAATCGTAATAGTTAATAGTGTCCTTCTTAGTTGCTAGCTCGTCGTATGTGGTTTTTAAGTTGTCCTTGAAGGTCTCTAACTTGTCATGCTCAGTATTTCTGTTTGCAAGTTGGTCGGTAAGTTTTTGAACTTCCGATTCCAAATTTCTGATTTGTCGTTGACATCCAGAAATTCTAGTATTGTTTTGAGAAATTTCATTAGTTAGTTTTGAGATCTCCTTTGAGAGAGTAGTGAATTGACGCTCTCGCTCCTCTTCCTCTTTAATTGCCTCCTCTAGTTCTTTATAACCAGATTGCAACTCCTTTGCTTTATCTTGAGCGTCATTAACCTTATTTATTCTAAAGTCCTCCTCAATACTCTGAGTACAGGTGGGGCATACCGTATTCTCAGTGAAGAACTTATGCTCTTTAGTAATTGTAGATACTTTCTGAGAGATCTTTCCCTTAAGGTTTCCCAACTTACGAAGTTTTTCTGTGGCTCCAACATAATCATTTAGTTGTTTTTCCAATAAACTAACTTTATTAGAAATGTCAATATTTTCTTCTAAATAATTGCCAATTTCAGAATCCAAATTGGTAATTTTTTCCTTATTGGCATTAATGTTGGCATTACCACGATTCTCAAGCTCTTCAATAAAGTCTTTCTGCATAGATACTTTATCGTTTAGAGTTTCTTTTTTCAACTCCAAAACTTTAAGATCTTCCTTAAGTGAACGAATTTTTTCTTTAATTACAATTCCCATAGAAGAGAAGATTTTAATATCCAAAAGATCTTCAATTACCTCACGACGATTTGATGTAGTGAGTTGCATAAAGGGAACAAAAGTGCTACTACCCAAAATAACAATTTGAGTAAATGATTTATAGTTCATCTTAAGAACATTTTTTTCAAGCCACTTTTGTTGATCAAGAGATGCCGAATCTTGATCTAAAAGAGAATCATTCCTATGGATTTCAAATATATTTGGTTTGATTCCTCTTACAACTTTCCATTGAATATTATTTACTGTAAATTCTACCTCTACTCTACAGTCTTTTTCGTTTACAGAATTTGGAAGTTGTGGTTTATTAATTTTGCGGAAAGGTTTTCCATATAAAGAAAAAGTCAAAGCATCAAGAACTGTGCTTTTACCAGCACCATTTGATCCTATAATCAAAGTGGTTGAATTTTTTTCAAAATCAATTTCCGTATACTGATTTCCTGTAGAAAGAAAATTTTTCCAACGAATTTTATGAAACGTAATCATTAGTACTAGGAGGAATCACAATATCATTAGGTGTGATGATTGTATAACGATATCCATGGATTTCGCAAGTTTTAATCATCAAGTCATCATCGATTTCTATAACATGCATTTCTGGAGAATCATTCTCCTCTAACATCATAGCATATCTTGTTGCGTCATCTTCATCTTCAAAGAGGTAAAGGATATCTTCATCAAATTCATTTTTTACTGAGTAAGCTCCCTCTGTCTCTTTTCCGAGAATTGTAAGTATGTACATTAGACCACTTCGCACGCCTCTTGATAAATTTCATTTACCATTTTTTTAATGATAGATTTATCAAGACTTACTTCTGCCTCCTGAATATATCTATTCAAGATAGAAAGTGTGTCTTCTGACTCAAATATTTCTGTGTCAGACTCTTCATAGTAACCACCAAAATCATAATTTTCAACAATTTTTAAATCGGCAATTCCTGATGAATAAAGTTTATCAACAAATTTTTCAAACTTTTTAGTATCTGATTTTTTTCGGACAACAACTTTTACAATTTTATCCTCATATTCTCTGGTATCAAAAGTTTGATAATTATCATCTTCATAATAGATATTATAAAACATCCTATACTTATTATTGATAGGTGTAGTTTCTAAGGTTTCAGTGTTAAGAATATGAAATCCTCTAGTGTCACCAACATCCGTCCAATAAATTTCATAAGGATTTCCAAGATAATAAACTACACCGTTGTCCGATCGAGTGTGATAGTGACCAGAGTAGACACGCTGGAACTTCTCAAATAATTTGCTTTCGAGACCATGCTCCATGACGATTTGTCGATTAACTCTAAATCCTGCGAGCTCAAGATGCCCCATCGCACACCTGCAAGATGTCTTTTCAATAAGTTTAAAAGTTTTTGTTTCATTTTCCTGATTTATCCAAGGTATAAAGAGTGTTGGCAATTGATCCAACATCACTTCGGTTGGTTCCGAATACACAGTTACATTGTCATATTCGCGTAAAAGCAAATCAACTGCATTTACTTGATTTGTGTTTTTGTAGTATGCGGTGTGATTTCCAACAATGGTATGGACTTTTACTCCCATCTCTCTGAGACGATCATAATAATGATCTTTAGCCCATGCTAGAGCAGCAAAATCAATACCCTTTCTACTATCAAAGGTATCTCCCATGTCAACAATAGTTGTGATTCCTTCCTTTTCTATTGTAGGAAAAAATACATCATTATAAAACTTTAGGAAATAATCATGGAAGAGTTTAGAGTTTTTACGAGCACCAAAGTGTTGGTCCGTAATAATAGCGACTTTCATCCGTACCGCAATTTTTGATGGACGTTATCTTTGATGCTATTATAATCGGAATAGTTGTTGCCGTCAATCGTGTTGTTGTCATCGAACACCTGATCGAAGCCCGTTCTCTCAAGAATTTTATTTTTGATTTCCAATTGCTTCTTCTCTTTCTGAATACGTCTCAGAAATGCGTAATGAATAATCTGAGTGAAGTAAGCGAATGGATTTTGAGATTTTTCTGGATCAAAATTATGAACATACTGAACACAGTTTTCGATTCCATCACAAATCATATCATCCTTAAACATGTAGTTTACAAAGTTTGGTTTGAATGATAGGTGTGTGGCAATCTTCAAGAAACATTCACCAAGATAGTTTGAGATTGTAGGTTTACCTTCCCAACGCTTGGCTCTTTCTTCTTTTGGTTGAGTGGTCAAATCTTTACCAAACTTTTCGAGATAAGACTTTTCAACCTTCGTTCTATAAACAATTAGTGCTTCTAAAAGTTCCTTGTTATTAACGTAGTGTTCTGACCTTTTTCTCTTGGCCATTGGTGAAGTAATCATAAGTTTATATATCCTATTATGTAGTCATTCTATCACTTATACAAATAGTTGACAAGGTGTTTAAAACCAAGTAGACTATGCCTTGTCAAGGTTGATAGAAAAGCTTTAGCCTTTATTGTAAAGCTTCTCTAAAACCTCTTTAGCATCAGCAACTGAGGATATATATCCCATTTTACGTTGACTTAATTTATATTGATTTGATTCACTGCTGTTTTCAGATTGTCTTACGTAATTTTGATACATCATTATCATTTCAATATCGGATGATTCGGAGAGAGTTAAAACATCATCAATGTTTATGATAAACATATCATCAGTTGTTGTTTTTAACCAAGGTTCTATTTTATAACCAATAACATCTCCTGTTCTCCCTTTAATTTCAATTACATTAATAGGATTGGATACTATTAAAAGAGTCCTATCTTCTTCTTCTGAAGCTGCTATTTTTGCGAAGATTTCTTCTCCACTTTTTAATTTTATTGTTGCATAAAAATCATCTTCTATCATTTTCCTTTTAGTTGTATAGTGATTATGTCATAATTAAAATTTTCTTCATTATAAATTTTAATTCTCTCTATGAAATGATTTAAAGTATAATTGCGTCTTGTTTTAGTTGAACAATCATCAGCGATGTCATAGAGCATTGCTTTATTTTTATTTTTTCCCTTTCTAAGAACTCTTCCAATCGATTGAAGATTTCTGACTCTTGATTTGCTTGGTGATGCGAAGATAACGTTATGGAGATTTTTAATATTAATACCTGTAGAAAAAGTTCCATAAGAGGCAACAATAATTGCGTTTGTTTCTCTTTCAGTGATTTCTCTGACTAATTCTCTTTCTTCGGTATCAACTCCACCGTGGACAAAAAATACTTTTCGGTTATCTTGCTTACTATTATTTATCTTTTCATAAAGCACTGCTCCATGAGATTCAACTCTGCTAAAAAGAACAAGAGTATTTCCCTTTAAATCTAGAGCAAGTTTTGATATAAAATTATTTCTTTGGTCATGGCCAATTAAATATTGAATTTCATCTTCAAACACTTCAAATTTTTGTGGAGGATGTTTGAGCAGTAAACAAGTAATATCGAGTTTAGAAAGGTAACCCTTTTCTTGAAGTTCTTTCGTTCTTACAATTTTATATGACGGGCCAAATAGTCCTTCTAAAACCCACTTGTGAGTTTGTGTCCCATCTAAAGTTCCAGTAAATCCAATTCTATGCTTTGCCGTGTGTAACTTTGTCATAATCTGTATGAGAGATTTTGACTTAAATAGATGAGCCTCATCACCTATTACAACATCAAACCTCTCAAACCACGATCTTTCTAATTTATAGATAGATTGCCAAGTTGTGATAACAATATTTTTATCTGTCTGTTTTTCTTTACCCGAATATATTCGATGGCAATATGATTCAACATCCCAACCATAATCTTCAAAATCTTTATACATCTGCTCTACAAGAGATGTCGTGGGAACGACTAGAAGAATATTTTGTCCTTTATCCACATAATACCGCGAGAGGGCGTAAATCATCAGACTTTTTCCTGACCCAGTGGGCGATATCAGTAGCCTTCTATTATGCTTTAGAGCATCGTATACTCCCTCGATTTGATATTCTCTAGGTTCATGTACGGAGATTGATCTCATATAATCTTTGACACCATCAAATGAGATCATCTCATTGACTTCAAATGGTTGACCAAAAAATTTATTATTTTCAAATTTATAAGTGTATCCATATTGCTCACAGAAGGATACGATCTTATCCAACAGACCAACATAGATCTGTTTTGACCTCATATCGTACAGGTGAATCTCTCCGTTCCAATTCCTGCCGCGATATTGGGGCATAAATTTTGCATTAGGAACCTCAAACTTAAAGTGATCTCTAAGTTCATATTCTATATGAGGTTCCGTATTAATTTTTAAAAATACTTCGTTGGATTTGGATATAACAAGGTTTGCTGTTGTATCAATCACATGGATCCATTCATCTAGAGGTATTTATTACCCTAGTCCAGCATTGAATCTCATAAACTCAATAGCATTTTTAATTTGATAAGTGCGATTAGTAATTTGCTTTAGAATACTTTCAATATAAACAAGCATTGTGTCATAATAATCTATCTTTAGGCAGATTGTAGATAGCTTGTCATCAGCGTCCAAGTATTTTTGCATTGTATCCTTATCTCTAATTTTTTTGGGAAAAGGATTGTCAATGTAAACTTCTGGATCTGCTTTTCCAGAAAAGTATTCATATCTTTCGTGTCGAATATTTTTTTTCTGTTGTTCTGCTTTCTTTCTTAAAAGAAAGATTGTGTTGTACATTTCAAAATACTTCGCGTGGAGAACTGGGACGTTTGTTGACTCTGTATGAAGATTGTCCATATCAATCTTTGAGTCTTTCTCCCACATCTCTTGAAGTTTATCAAGATCGATCATAAAGGTGTGCCAGACAAATCTGTTATCTCATAGTAAGTATACTTGAAAGAAGCCTCTGCTGTAAAGTATTCTATATCAGTATCTGTAGCATCAAAATTTAAAGTTGTCAATGAATATGGGAACAAACCTTGAAACTTAATTTGAAAATTTGTAACCAAACTGCTGTTTAATATCTGCATCGTTCCATCGGAAAAGATATTTTCAATCTTTCTTGATTTCAAATCCATTCCGCGAGAACCAGTTCTTTGTAAATCATAAATTTGTTCAAGTTTCTCAGGATATCCAAGTCCTCTCATCCAGTTTTGGATTTCCATGTAATTTTTGAGATTTTCATCAACCAAGAAACGAACCGACAAATCTCCAAAAACTAGTTTATCTCCTGGTCTATCAATATCTTTCAAATAAGTTGGTTGGACAGCAATTCCAAGATCTAATGATGGGATATTTGCTTGATTGCAGAAGAAAGCAACTCCAGGAGTTTTATCTAAAGTAAATTTAAAACCAGTAGGAGATAAAAAGTTCCTATTTTCAATTGGGTTAAAATCCGCCATTGTTTTTTTAAATATTTAGATAAAAAAAGAGGGTCCCGAAGGACCCTCCAGTTAACTCTTGTGAGTATTGATCACATGAGGTTCTTAACAGCAACGCGACGATAGTAGCGGTTGCGGTTGACCAGCAGAGCGCCAGCGTCAACGTTAGTACCAGCTGCGAATGGGTTAGCGACCATGCCGTAGCGGGTCTTAAAGCCAATCTTGGGCTGGAAGCTGTTCTCACCAACGGCACGAACCATTTGGAGAGGAACGTATGGGCAATAGAACAGACCTGCGTCATAAGGTGAAGAACCCTTATAACCAACAACGTAGTACTGGTTGCCAGAAGATACGTTAGCGGTAGTCAGGTTAGCAGCATAAGGATCGATATAAACACGATACTTACCTTGCAGAACACCAGCGAAGGTGTTGCCAGTGTCATCAACGTTCAGGTTAGCGTTGAGGGCAGGGGTGTAGTCGAGAACACCAGCCATGGTCAGTGCTGAAGCAACGTCAGCAGAACACAGGATGATGTTGCCCTTTCCACGACGAGTTCTTTGTGCGATTGCGTTAGCGTCGCGCTCGATTTGGAACAGGAGACCCTTGAACTTCTCAACAGACCAACGACCGTTGGAGTCGATGTCGAGGTCGAATACACCGGCATTAGCAGTGTTTTGAACAGCACCTTGCTCAGCAGTCTTGTAGATGGTTCTGATGACTTCACGGTTGATCTCAGCCAGAATCTCAGTTGAGAGAATGTTGGCGAGCTCAGCCTCAGCATTCAGACCATGGATTGCCTTGAGGTCTTGTGCCAGTTCCAGTGAATACTCAGCCTTGAGTGCTCTGGACTTAGCGGTAACGGTGACTTTCTCGATCGAGAATGCCATCTGGTTGAAAGCATCATTGCCCTCACCATCAAGTGCTTCTGCGTCACCAGTAGTCATACCCTGACCAACGTTGTAGTCGGTTGAGGTAGCAGAACCAACAGGGTTCAGAACTGATGGGTTGGTGCCGTTCTGAGTAGTAGTACCCATACCAGCAGCAACTGCGGTGAAACCTGAAGCCTCATCGAAACCGTAGTCCTGACCAGAGAAGGCAGAATCTGCTTCGTTATAGAATGCTTCAGATCTTGCGCCTTCCTTGTAGTACTGGGAGCGCATTGCGAAGATCAGTCCAGTAGGACCGCTCATTGGTTGAACACCAGCCAGATCATAAGCGATCAGGTTAGGCATTGAACGTCTGATCAGGGAGATCAGAACGGGGTCGAAACCTGCGGTTGGAGCTGATGAATTAGCACCGAAACCACCACCGTTACCGGCAGAGTTAGCGACGTTAAGAGGAGCTTCAGCAAGCATTCCGCTATTGGAGAATGCGTTTTGCTCTCTCAGGAATTTTTCTTGGTTTTCGAGCAGGACAGCGGTTACAGCTCTACGATGAGAATCTTTGATCTCACCAGCGGCCTCAGAATTGAGGAGAGGTGCCCACTTTTCCTGCAGATGCTCGGAATGGAACATTTGCGTTTACCTATTTGTGGATGTTTACGTTTGAATTAATGTTAAATTCAGTTTTTGTTGCCAGAGAAAGAACCCAGGGTTCTCAGGTATGCAGACATTGAATTCGAATATGTTTCGTGTCCATTGTCTACTCCCTCGGAGAGGGTTTCAGTCTTGACAGAAGGAGTGCTTTGCTTTGAAGAGAAATATGATTCCTTCAGCATCTCCAGTTTTTCACGATACTTTGATTCACTTTCAAACTCAACACTTTCGGCAAGTGAAGCGAGCTTCTCTTTTTGGGTCTGTGCCAGACCTTCTGAGACTTGATCTAAGATTCCATCAGCAACCGACTCTGCGAGACGCTTGTTAAGGGAAACGTTCTTCTCAATCTGCTCGTTGAGTTTTGTCTCCATTTCATCAAGTTTTTCTACCATGCTCTCAAGCACATCATATTTATCTTCAGGGATTGTTACATAATGTTCTTCAAAAAGACCTCTCATTCCTTGGAGGAATGATTCGGTCATTTCGGTCTTAAGACCTTGATCAATTGCGAGTGCGTTCTCTTCGAACCACTCATCAGCAACATACTCAAGATAAGAATCAACACGCTCAGCAAGTTGCTTCTTAACTTCTTCGAACTCTTCAGCAATCTTTTCTTGCTCTTCAACAAGTTGTGCGTTGAGTTGCTCTTCCATCTCTACTCTGATCGCAGCAACTTTAGCGTTGATTGCGGTTTCGAAAATGGTTTTTGCTTTTTCTTGGAATTCTTCGGAGAGTTCCTCACCTTGAAGAAGGGCATTTACATCCTCTTCGATATCGTATTCAGCAACGATTTCTTCGACTTCTTCAACCACTTCTTCTTCAGAAACTACTTCATCAGTAATCTCTTCTTCCTCTTCAATTACTTCTTCGTCGGAAAGATCTTCTTCTTCCTTAACACCCTTCATTGCCTCAGCAGGCTTAGCACCCTTATTGACGACATCCTTAACTTGCTTAAGGGAACCGCCAGGTGTGCTCAGTTTTGCTGAGTCATCATCTGGTCTATAATTATCGGGGGTAGGACCACCGAGGTCTTCAACTGAAGCCAGTTGAGAACCATCGTTTTGAAGTGTTGGCATGGCATCTGCTGCCTTAGCATTAGCATTAACAGCAGTTTTGGATTGCTTAGTGCCTACTTCCATTTCTTGTAAATCTTTGCCACTAGACATTTGAACTCTCCGGATTTTACCTTTGTTTAAATCTATATTTATTTATTAAATTATAAATTTGAAAGAAACTCATTGAATAAGTTCAACTTATGCTCTTCCAGAATTTTTTGGTCTACTAATGTATTAATTCTACGCTTAGTTTGCTTAGCATACTTTTCACGAAGAATTCCTCCATCCCAGACCCACTCTTTTCCTTCCATAATACCCTCAACAAAAGCATCAGGAGCAGAAGGATCAGCAACGATATCAGCAGCAGTAGCTAACATGAAGTCGTCACCTACGATATTGATTCCCTCTCTTGTCATTTTGAGGGATCCAATACCACGAGAAGAAACGCCGAGTTTTACACCCTCATCAATTAAAGATGATGCGATTTTTCCCATCGGTGTATTTAGGATCTTTGCCTTACCGATAAAATTGGAACCACTTTCTTTCAAAGAAACAATTTTGTGAGAAACTCTATCGAGATTTACCGTTGGTCCATCTGGATGACCGAGTTCTCCAAGAGCTCTACCGGCTTGAATATAACTCTCATTATATCTGTTTACTTCACGGCGAAGGGTTTCCATGGGATACATACGACCATTACGGTTCTTAATTTCTCCCTGGAGAAAAACACCTTCAATGTAAAGCGATTTTTTACCGCTCTTGGTGGTTTCTACTAGAAATTTTACTGATTCAATTTCTTCTCTAATTAATTTCATCCTACAGATCCTCCTGTTTGTACTTGCTGTAAATAGAGTTTTCCTGATCCAGTTCCTAAAGCAGAAACTTTAAATACACCTCTCAATTCAGCATATGTTCCAAGTCCATCTCTAGTTACATTTGGTGCACCTGAGGATGAGTCATTATCAACTACAATTCTGGTGCCAAAATAACCATTAACGCCAGAAGTAGTATTAACGCTCAGAACAATTTTATTTGTAAAATTCCAATTGGAATTTCCAGTTACTGATAGTGAAACTGCGTCGCCAACAGCAAATGGAGATCCAGTTCCTTCTGGGAAATCAATAGTTGTTGTTGAACCAGTTGTTACACCAACAACTTGTTGTGAAGATGGTCTATGAATAGCAATTACTTCAGGTTCTCCCTGAGCGACATAAAAATTTGCCGGAGTCGCAGTTGGATTTGTTCCAATTGCAACGTGTGCATCAGCACCTACAGCAACAACTCTAAGATAAGCACTTTGATGAGTGAAAACAGTAGATGCTGAAGCTGACGTAGATGTGGTTATGGATGTACAAATACCAACTGGATTTAAAGCCATTATTCTTTATAGTTCATTTACTAGTTATTTATTTATTCTTCGCCTTCTGGAGAAATATCTTCCAGTTCGGTATTGTCACCGAACATAGAATTTGCTGCTACGGGACGAAAAGCATCGACACGCTCTGCGGATTTGGCAAAGAGAAGTTCTTTAATTTTATCGCTGATATCAGCTGGCGACTCGTCAGTCGCAATCATGTCCAAAAGTTCTTCCATTTTAATTAATCAATATGTGACTATGGATATTTATATCTCGCCACCGTTAGGAATTTCTGGAGCTTCTGCTGGAGCTCCGTCAATTTCTGGTTCCATTTGTGGTTGACCTAAATCCATACTTGAAGTTGAATCCATAGGCATACCAGATTCTGGATCAACTGGAGCATTTGGATCAGGAATAATTCCTTGCTGAATCTCCTTTTTAATCAGAGCATCTTGCTCCAAAATTTCTTCATCTGTTTGACGCAGAATCTTACGACGAACATAATCCTGAGAATAATACTTACCAATATATGGTTCTGCAGCCTGAAGACTGTTTAATCTCTCATTGAGGAGTTCGGAGTCCTTCAGTTCTGAGAAATGATTATCATAAAGGAAATCATATTGAATATGCTCACTCATGATTTCCCAATCTTCTGGAGTAATGATATTCTTGAGGAGCAATTGAGTTCTCAGCATATCATTAAACATTGCTGAGAATCTTTTTCTTAACCGACCTACAAACTTAGTAAACTTCAGTTCGTCTCTGAGAATCTCTGAGGATCTGCCAAGATTAAATCCACCTTCGCCATCCATGCGAGACGGCGGGACGTTGAGTGACCTGTATAACTTTTTCTTAAAATACTCAATGTCCGTGATTTCTCCAAGGTTTTGTCCTCCTGGAAGAGTAGAAATTTCAGTACCACGTCCTCCCTCTCGTCTAGGTAACCAAAAATCCTCAAGCATTGACATGAATTTTTTATCATCGCGGATCTCTCCAGTGGATGCGTCGTAAACCAATTTGTTACGATATCTCATCATAACATCACGAAGATATTGTTCTGCCTTTACCTTGGGTAGATTGCCAACATCAATATAGAAAATTCTACGTTCTGGTGCTCTACTTAAACGATAGATAACCAGAGAATCCTCAATCATTCTAAGTTGATTGAGTGATTTAATTGCTTTATGGAGATATGAAAGAACAGAACCCTTATTTCTATCTACAAGACCAGACGTACAATAAGTAACAGAATCTCTGGTCATCTTAATTCCACTTTGACCACCGGTCATGGAACTAGGATTTCCTGTTGGATATACTGCTTTTGGATTGTATACAAAATACTCTTCAATCTCTGGAAACTCATATTCCATTGGATTGTCTGAGTTTATATTAGCAAGACGGAATTTATCATCGTCTTTTTTCTTTTGCTGTCTTACATAACGCATTTTCATTGCGTCAATGTAACGAAGTTCTTGAATTCCATCCTGTGGATTTTTTAAATCAATTACTTTGTGATAATAAAGTCTTCCGTCAATATACCAATTTCTGTAAATTTCGTGAGCTTTCTTATCAAAATCTAAAAGATTTAAAATGTGCTTAAACTCTTGGCGAATTTTTTTCTTAATTCCATCACTGGCATTAAGATTTGAGAGTTCAATTTCTACAGGACTATCATTTGTATCTGAAACAATAGCTTCATTTACAATGTCTTCAATGGCACTATCACATTCTGGATGAAGTGCCATTTCGCGGTATCGTTTGATTAAATCAAACTCAGTTCTATATACACCCTCGATGTCAACATATGAACCAAAAAAACCACTAGTCAAGTAGTGGTCAACCCCGTCCTCATTATTTTGAGGAACGGGGGAAACTGTACTTGGTGATAGTGGTTCATTGTTCTCAATTGAGAACCCAAATAATTTTGACATTATTAATTGTCTAACTAATCTCTATTATTTAGTAGATCAGTTTTCACCCGTCAGTGGAGACCAGTATTGAACTTGGAACTCAACTGTAAATTCTTCAATTGTATCTGAAGAATCATATGAAAGATCAATAGCAGAAATATTAGTTGGGAAAATGCTGTAAAACTTGTACTGCTTAGCGACTTCTAAACCAGCACCATCAACGTTACCAAGTGCTGAGGCAGCCCTGGTAAACTGTTTAACAACAGCATCAACTTGATAATCTGCTGGATCGGTAGCGCCAGAACCATCAGCATATTGACCGATGGTCTGCATCCAATTTTCCATCGCACTACGAATTCTGAAATCAGTATCGTTAATTACGGTAACCGTCCAGGTATCAAATGTGCGATCTCCAGCAACTTTAAAGACTCTTCCTCTAAAAGGAACGTCGATTGAAGCAATGTTTGATGCTGGAAGTTGAGCTGCTTTACAGAGAATTGAAAAATTGTCTGCGTCGTAACCCGCTTCTCCTGCTCCAGGAAATTCTCCCGTTAAAACAACCTCAAATAGATTGGGGCGGGCACCGCCCCCGGTGAGTGTTGATTTGAAGTCCTGAATTGTGTGTGCCATTTTTTAATTCCTCCTTGTGGTATTTATTCTATAGGTGGATCAAGCGCGACCAGCGACTTCTTCAAAACTTACGCCAGTTCTCGTTGCTACGAACGTGAGTGTGACGTAGTTGATGGACTTCGTTGGTTTCAGGAAGATATCTGCCCTGAACTCATTATTATCAATAACGTCAGGAGTGTTATTTGTGGAATCACAAACAACCAGGAATCCATAAAGTCCTCTCTTGGCCTGAACATCGCGGAGATATGGTTCTACAATGTTCTTGAAGTTTGCTCTTGTTAACTCATCATTGAGTTCAAAGAGTTGTGCTTCTGCTGCTCTTTGAAGTGCTTGCTCAACAGTGAGGAACAAGCGGCGAACATTAATTCTATCAAAGGCAGATGCGTAACCAAGAGCAGTTTTATCGCCAAAGAGAATTGTTCCAACTCCAGGTTGAGTTACAACTGGGTTGACTCTTGCCTGATAAAGACGATCTCTTTGAGCCTTACTTGGATTATAAGCAAGTTTTACTGCATTGTTGATAACACCTCTCTGCTGACCAGCAGGTGAGAACCAAGGATAGGCAACAATTCCAGTTCTTGTCATCAAACCAGCAACGTCAGCGTTGGTTGGAATGTAACGGAACTTATTATTGAAGCGATCATAAGTGTACTTATAACCACTATCAAATACTCCATAAGAAGAACTTGACAGAGTGCTAAAGTAATTAACCAAATTATCTGTTTGAGTTGTCGTGTTGGTAAGTCCAACCAGATTAGCTCTATGTGGTCCGATTACAGCAACACAATCCTTTCTTTCTCCTGCGAGAGAGAGAAGATAATTTGCTTTTGCTTGTGAATCAAACTCGTTTGTAAGTCCAGGGCCCATGATTAAGTAATCTACCTCAACTTCATCTCTGTTTGAGAACTTACCATAAGAAGTGATCAAATTGCCAAGAGTTGCTGTCATACCCTTATTGGCAGAGTAATCAACACCACCGCCAAGAGTATAAGATACGTTACCAATTGCGGAATATGTGGTATCTTGTGCGTCTGAACCCCAGAGACCAGCACCAGTTGTTACTGCTGTGAAGTTGGTTGAGAATCCAGTTGCTACAGGAACTGTTCCGTGATAAGCATCTTCCTCTGAAGATGGATTGCTTCCAGCATAAACATATTCTGAGAAGTCTGCGACGTATCCTTCGTACCAAATCTTCTGTGGAGAATTGACATTAGAGATTGCGTCTTTTGCTTTAGAAAGACTTACATGCTTCTCAAGAAGTGAACCTTGAGTTCCAGTAATTGTTCCAAGATCATCAACAACTACAACGTGGATACCATCACCTTCTCCTCCTCTATTAGTTGTATAGACGTTAGAGACTGGTTTTGGTGCGATTGACTTCCAGTAAATTGTAGTATTTGTAAGACCGAGGGTTTGTTGATCGTACCAATCAACAGCAGTTGCTGGAGATGTTCCAGCACCAGCACCAAATGCTCCAGTGTTAATACCAGAGTTGTTGACAAAATAAACAGTGTCTGAAGTATCGAAGGATCTGGTTGAATTTCCTTCTGCGTAATCAATCTTAGTTTCCGTTCCAGCAGCAGATACTCTAGAAACAACTTTAACGTCAATAGTGGAAACGCTATTTGTGGCATCCGTTGAAACACCAGTAATGATGCCCTTCAGATATCCATCAAAAGCAGAAGTTGTTCCAGAACCTGCGATTACCTGTCCTACCAGGGATGCTGTTATACCGTAACCAACTCTAGCCCCAGCGTTGCTTAAATTGGTTGTAGTGATACCAAGAGTTTGGTCTGCTTTATCATCAATCACACAAACTTTAAGGGAGTTTGCCCAAGTTCCTGGATTCTTTGCTGCCCAAGTATAATCAGTATCTTCGCCGTCTGCGTGATTCTCTGTATAATCGTCGTAGTTTTCGATTAAGAGTGAAGTAGTGGAAGCTGCGCCAACTCCAGCATTTGCATTGTTTAATGTAGCACCACTTGTTCTAACTACTTTAAGAATACCACCATATGACAGGAATGAAGACGCACTCATCCAGTACTCATACTGTGCGTCTGTTGAAAGAGGTTTACCGAAAGTGTTGATTAACTCTTGTTCGGTTGTGATGTCAATTGGTTGATTAACTGGACCAATTGAAAAAGGACCAGCAATAGCACCGATATTATCTAAAACATTATCAGCTCTTCCTACTGTTAAGTCAACTTCCCTGACTAATACACCAGGAGATAATTGAGGAGTCGCCATGTTTTTCTCCGTTTAGATCTCAGTTTATCTGAAAATATTTATTAAAAACTAAGTTTTCACGGGGGAAATGTGACGTGAACTACCAATCTGGATATTCCCACTTATCTAAAACACTAGAAGTTATTCTACTGACAACTATTCTCTTTATGGTACAGTCTTTACATTCATAAGAATATGATGAAGCCACTGCTCCTCTGTCCTTACGAGTCCTATAAAAACTATCTACGAGATTTTTTATTTCACCACAAACTCTACATTTTCTGTCCGATAATAAAAGATGACCTAGATGTATTTGGTCGTCTATATTGTCTATCATCACATATACTCCCACATGTATGATCTATCACCATATTCATCTGTGAACCATCTATCACCATCCTGATCGACAAAACTATCTGATCCAAGTCCATCATCCATAAAACCAAATGGAGCCATATCTTGCTCAATCTGATTCTTCTGCTCTTCATATAATCTCTTACGTACATCTTGATCCGTAAGTTCCTTGAAGTAGTCTTGGGCGACCAGCCAGGCATATATTACAAGGCACATAGCAAGGTCATCGTTACAACCTTCTTCTGCCTCAAAAGAATTGTGCTTTGAAATGAAAGTTGTTAATTCTGAAATAATTTCATAATCATTGAAGATTAGTTTGTCTTCTTCAATCATTGTTTTAAGATTGAGAGAACCAACTTTTTTAACGGCCTTGGACATCTTGACTCCCAGTTGAGTTTTCTTTCCAGAAAATCCCTGCCCAACAATTTGTCCAGCTCTACCCCTCATTGAGCACATGAGGATATTTTGATACTCAAGATCATAATTTAAAATTGACGCAACCTGATCTCCAATATCATTAACTTCACAAAGAATGTATGCGTTATTATAACTTTTTGCTACTTCATAAATGATATTTGGAAATAGCATTGGTTTAATATCATTGTTTCTATACTTAGCTACAATTTTATGAGGAAACTGTGTTATATCAGCAACAACAAATGCTGAGTAATCTTCCCCTACTCCTCTAGCAACGTCAACGGTAATAACATAATCATGATTTTCTTCAGGATTCACATATACGTCCAATCCAGCATTGCGTGTTTTGGGACTATCATACACAAATGACCTTAGTTTACTTGGAGAAATCAAAGTATCGACCGATCCAAGGAATTCGCATTCAAACTCAATTTTAAATTGTTGCTCCGAAGTATTTTTAATAGTTTGTTCTTTCCATTCAAGGTCTCTTCCTGGAACTTCGGACCAGTGAACATCTGTTGGTACGTATTCATTCTTACCCTTTTCAGCATCATGCCACAGGCGGTAAAAATGATTCATACCGTGTGGGGTAGATACAATGATTACTTTGGTGTTTTTACCAGAAGTAATAGTAGGATAAACAGATGCAAAGAACGAGTCTGCAACATGGTTTGGTACGAAAGCGAATTCGTCGAGGAAGAGGATATTAA
>Ga0129333_10002316_pt1 | contig 17685 bp, 6 predicted proteins | sample CPB6_08_DNA_FD_94474 | JGI IMG/M metagenome (GOLD analysis project Ga0129333, IMG submission 94474) | Freshwater to marine salinity gradient microbial communities from Chesapeake Bay, USA - CPBay_Sum_0.6_0.8_DNA | ecosystem: Environmental > Aquatic > Marine > Coastal | place: USA: Chesapeake Bay...
AGCACTTGGTGTATCAACAACAATTAATATCAATACTAGTGGTATTATAACTGCTTCTAGTTTTGTTGGTAATGTTACTGGTACAACAACTACAGCAACTACAGCACTTGGTGTATCAACAACTATTAATATAAACACTTCAGGTATTATAACTGCTTTTAGTTTTGTTGGTAATGTTACTGGAACAGCAACCACAGCAATTGGATTAGGAACAACATCTAATATCAATACTAGTGGTATTATAACTGCTTTAAATTTCGTATCAAATCAATCAGTTACAATTGATGGATCAGCTTTGATTGGTTCTACTATACTTTCACTCTCTGGTGTTTCATCTGATTTCACCTCAGTTGGTTCTCATACTTTTACTATTCCAACAGGAGTTACAAAAATTTCAGCAATTGTAATTGCTGGTGGTGGTGGTGGTGGTGCAGGTCAAGCAAATAATGGGGGATCTGGAGGGGGAGGAGGAGGATTAAGATACATCAATGATTATCCAGTCACTCCAGGTCAAGTATTGAATATTAATGTTGGTAATGGTGGCAATGGAGGTATTAGTGGTGGCAGTGGAAGTTCTGGAGGGAATTCTGAAATTACTGGAATAGTAACTGCTTTCGGTGGCGTTGGTGGTTCAAACGCACAGGGAGGGTCTGCTGCTGGAGGGACAGGAAGTACAATTGGAGGAAATATTGGAGGAGGAAATGGAGGTAATGGTGGGCCTGGAGAATTGAATAGAGGTGGAGGTGGAGGAGGAACTGGTGGATATACAGGAAATGGTGGAGATGGTACATCAAATACTGGAAATAATGGTTCTGGTGGTGGTGGAGCAGGTGGTGGTGGAGTAGGTGGTGGTGGTGGTGGAGTAGGATTACTTGGAGCATCTTCAAGTGGCACAGGGGCAGCAAACTCAGGTGGTGGAGGTGGATCTGGAGGTTCTTCTGGAACAACAGGAACAGATAATTCAAATGGAAGTTCTGGGGGCAACTATGGAGCAGGTGGTGGTGGTGGTGATAATTTTAATGGAGCACTTGGAGGTAATGGTGCCCAAGGTGCTGTGAGAATTTTATGGTCTCCAAATTCAAAATTTTCAAGACTTTATCCATCACATCAAGTTGGAAACAACATAAATCAATAAAGGTATTAAAGAAAAATGGCAAACAACACAGGAGTATTTTTTAATATTAATGATAATGATGGAATACCTTTGGTTGGTGTTTCGACTAATGGAAGAGTATTTCTTGATCCTTTTTATGGTAATGTTGGTGTCGGAGTGACAAATCCAATAACAAAGTTTCAAATTGAAACTTATGGAATTTCAACAAAGTCTAGTTATTTTAATGCTTCTGTTGGAATTACCACGGACATTGATTCATTTACCATTTCTTCTTCAGATTTTAAAACTTTAGAATATACTTTACATTTTCAAAATGGGAATAATATACAATCACAAAAAGTTCTTGTAATGCAAAATGGTTCTTCTGCTTATGCAGAAGAGTATGCAATTATGTTCGAACCAAATCAAATTGTTTCAATTGGTGCTACAGTTTCTTCTGGTGTTTGTAAGTTGCAGGCAACACCAGAATCTGGAATAACTGGATTGACCACATATAGAATTGTGAGAGGAGGATTGTTGTGAGAAAAATAATACAAAAATTAAATAATGATGATGAGATTGAGATTAATGTTAGTCATGAAGATTTTTTCAGAAGAAAAATTATAGTTGATAATCTTAAAAATCCAATCATGAGAGAAAAACTAAAACAATTATATGATTCTAAAACGTTGCCTCCAGAAAAAGCAGAAATGCTCAATGAACTTTTTGAGGTAAAAGAAATAATTGAAATTGATCGTGATGATGCATTAAATTTAATTCCATTAGAAGATAACTAATGAAAAAAGTATATACTGTCATTATTAAAGACGCATCAAAATCTGAAGAAATTCATAACTTATTGTGTTCTCATACTCATGACATTGAAAATATTCCCAACGAATGTATTGAGTGTGCCAATAGAAAGACTTCTAGTTCTTTACGAACTAGTTATTTGTTGACAAAAGAACAAGTAAATATCCTAAGAAATAACCCTGACATTGAAAGTGTTGAACTTGATCAACACTTTCATCCCAATTATAATGCATCTATTAGAACAAATAGATATGCAAATGAGACATATTCGTATAGAACTCAATATCGTGATTTTTACAAAAGAGCGTTTAATGTAAGTGGTACAATTTATTATGGATATACATTCCCATGGAAAAACATGGGGTCATCCACAAATACATCATTGAGGCAAACATATTCTAAAATACAAGAATATGCAAAAGAAGCAACAACAAATAATACAGCGTTTTATGTATATCTAAATCCTACAAACTTATCAGACCAAAATTCTGATGTTATAAGTTGGAGTAAAATAAGGACAAAGTACAAATATAATCCGTGGAAAAATGTTAGTTCTGGGATAGTTTATAATGATAATATTCTTTCTGGAAGAGATGGAAGTGATGTAGATATTGTTATACAAGACGTAGGTGTTGATAAACATCATCCAGATTTTTTAGATTCTCAAGGAAACAGTAGAGTCAGAGATATTGTTGTCGATGGTCCACAATATGTTGATCCACAATATTTTTCAAACAATCCAAGTAAAACGTATATTGATTGGTGGCAAAATGCAAGTAATAGATCCTCTCAATTTCAAAGTTTAGGAACCTTAACTGTTCCAAGATATACTGTATTACTTTATGTTTTTACAGGTGCAACGTATGCTAATTTTAGTTCAAATATTGGGAAAACTATTACTCAAACTGTAGGTGGTGTAGAATATACTAGAGGAACAATTGTCAATACTCTTGAAATTTTTGGAGATAGTTGGTTTTACGTTAAAGTTCAATTAGATTTAGGTAAACCACATTTTAGATATCATTCACCTGAGTCTGCAGGCAATCCATACAATGGAAATTCTCCAACATTGGGAAATACTCCAGCAGATATTAAAATTGACCCTACAGGATCTAATATAACAGAATTTCCACCAAATATTGCTGCTGGATTTGTTTATCAAACAGGATCTGTATTGGAAAATAATCCTAACAATACTCCAGTTGATAGTACGGGGCATTACAATCTTGCTACAACTATGTCGATTACTGAGGCGACATTTGGAAACAATGCAAATGCGTGGGCAGATGGTGCTTCTGGGGGAACTCCACCATCCAGTGCCTTAGAATATGATTGGGACACATCTACAAATCCATCAACATATCAAGGATATACATTAGAATATAAACTTGGATTAGAGGGTAGAACAAGAACACATGGAACTCATTGTGCCTCTGAAGCTGCTGGAAAAAAACATGGATATGCGCCAGGGGCAAATATATGGTCCATTAAATGCCCATTCGATGGTCAATCTTGGGCATCTGGATCTACAACAATTGATGCTGAGCAATCTTTTGATTTTGTAAGAATATTTCATCAGGCAAAACCAAATAATCCAACATATGGAAATAAAAATCCAACAATACTCAGTGGAAGTTGGGGATATGGTATAACACCTTTTTATGGAATTTCGAATGGAACAACAATTAGTTATAATTATAGAGGAAACTCTTCAACATACTCTTTTGTTGATTCTGGAGCAAATCCTAATGATTTGAGTTCTACTCCAGATTTCATAAAAACTAGTTTATACCTAGAAAAACAAAATATAAGTAATGCAATCAACAATACGTATTATCAATCTAATTCTGGACGAAATGTTTTTACTGGAATATCTGTAAATCTTAGTGATAGTGCAATCAAATCTGCAGGAGAAGAATGCCTTAATGCAGGAGTTCATATGTGTTTTAGTGCTGGCAATGATAATACTTATGTTATTAAAGACACCTCCGATCAGGATTATAATAATTCAATTGTTAATCCAGTTCTTAACGAAACAGTATATCTCCATAGAGTTGGAACCCCAAGTGATATTGATGGTTCTGTAAATGTTGGAGCACTTTCTTGTACTACAAAAACTGATGGAACAGAAAGAAAAGATAATTATTCATGTAAAGGGCCTGGTGTTGATATATATGCACCAGCTCTGAATACAATTTCTGCTAGGGCTTTTCAAAAGCATAATGTCAATTCTTCTGTAGGTAGTGAAGTCTGGTATTTTCAATATTATCCAAATAATCAAAAAGATGAATTGTACGATTGGTTCTCTGGAACTAGTTCTGCCTGCCCAAACGTTGTAGGTGTTTTAGCATTATTCTTACAAAAAAATAGAACTGCTACACCAGCACAATCAAAATCTTGGTTACTTGGAACATCTTCAACCTATTCTACTTCAGGTTCTTATATAGATACTGATATTTCAAATCCAACTCCTAACAATTTCTGGGGAGATTTTTCAACATACACAACAGATATTTCAAATACAATTAACGAGCAAACTTATAATGTTGGCAATGTATCTATTGTTTTAGATGCAAATCATCATATAGCATATTCTCAGACTGCTGAGATGTTAATGGATACTAATATTAAAATTTTACATAACCCCTATGCTTCTACTTATTATGCTACAGATGCTTCATATGGTTTTTCAACAACAATATCCAATACAAATCCAGTTGAAGGTGAATCAATTCTGATAACAATTTCTACAGATCCTTCTATAAATGAAATATATTATTATAATATAGAAGAATTTCCTGGATCCAGTATAAGTGCTTCAGATTTTGTAAGCAATTCATTAAGTGGAAATTTTATTGTAATAAATGGAATAGGTACAATATTATTAACTTTAGCAAAAAATCCAGAACTAGAAGGAGCAGAAAAATTTAGAGTTAGAATTCACTCCAATAGTTTAAATGGAACTATTGTTGGATATTCCGATTACATTACTAATTCTGATTTTGTTTCTGTTCAAACTGAAAATTCTTCAAATAATACATTTAAAATTTTAAATGCCAATGGTCTTACGTTTAAAAACATTATATTTAAATAAATAACTAAAAAAGAAAAATGGCAAATAAAAGTTTTGGTGTAAAAGAATTATCTGTTATTAGTTCAAATCAAACACCAACAATTGAAAGTGTCACTGATATAATAGTAAATGCCAATAATGTAGCCATTAGCACTAATGTGACTGTTGGCAATCGTGTTGGAGTGGGAACTACAAATCCAATAACAAGTTTGGATATTCGTGGAAATGTTTATACTTCAGGTATTATAACTGCTTCTAGTTTTGTTGGTAATGTTACTGGTACAGCAACCACAGCAATTGGTGTATCGACAACAATTAGTATCAACACCAGTGGCATTATAACTGCTTCTAGTTTTGTTGGTAATGGTTCTGGACTTACAAATATTCAATCTGGGCAATTGACAGGAGCACTTCCCGCAATTGATGGTAGTGCTTTAACTGGAATTGTCGGAAGTGGTTCTGGTATTATTGTAAAAGACTCTGGAACAACTGTAGGAACAGCAGGAACTATTGACTTTGGTGATAACTTAACTGTATCTGCAATTTCTGCTGGTGTTGTTACTGTAACAGGATCTGCTGGTGGTGGTTCTTCTCAATGGGTCACGACTGATGTAGGTATTCATACACTCTCTAATGTTGGTATCGGAACCACAAATCCAGGGGCAAGATTAAATGTAGTAAATAATAGTTCTTCTGATGCATTAAGAATCACTCAACTTGGAACTGGCAATGCTCTGGTAGTTGAAGACAGTGCTAATCCTGATAGTACTCCTTTTGTTGTTAATGCTTCTGGTTCTGTCGGTATAGGAACCACAAATATAACAACAGGTTATAAAGTACAAATTCATAATGGGTTTCTTCAACTTACTAATAATAATGAAGGAATTGCGTTCAACAAAGGTTTACTTATTGGTTACAGCAGTTTTGATAATTTTCATACTATAAGTTCTTGGAATTTAGCACTTACTCTTACTACTGGTATAAATGCAGTACCTGTAGTAATACAACCAATTAACGATAGAAGAGTTGGTATTGGATCCCAAAATCCAAATAATAAACTTGATGTTATTGGTAGTACTTATATTTCTGATAATCTTGGAGTTGGAATCACAAATCCAACATCAAAACTTCATATCATTGGTGATGCAAGAGTTGGTATTGATACATCTCAGGGTGTAATCTTAACATCAGCAAATGGAACAAAATATCGTCTAATTGTAAGTGATGCAGGGGCATTGAGTACAATTTTAGTCCCTTAATAAATATAAAAAAATCAGAAAATAATAATGAGAACAACTCCAGGTACTGGTGCCATATTACTTCCATTTTTTGATGAAGATTTGTACTCTGTAACAAAAATAGAGGTAATTGATGGCGGAACTGGATATGCATCAACGGATCCTCCAAAAATTGAAATTAAAGAAACTGCTACTCCATTTGTGGAAGGAGTTTTTTATCCAGTAATCAATCATCCAAGTAATGGTTCTATTGTATCTGTGGTTGTTGCGAATCCTGGATCTGGTTATTTTCCACTAAAAAATACAATTGGAACAAAGGTAGGAATAGCAACAACTTCTTTAGTAGAACCACAATTTGTAACTAAAGAATATGGTGCTGGAATTATAATGGGTGTAACTGGAGGAATAGGAAGTGCAATATTTGAAAATGGATATAATGTTGCAATTACTACTGCAGTTTCTGGTGCATCATCAATAATACCAGCAAATAATGGACTTGTTGTCTATGGATTTGGAAACCCAATTCCATCTACAACAACTGGAATTGGCACTGATGCTAGATTTGAAGTATGGATAGTATATGATGAAGATCCAGCTGGACATCCAATATCAACCTCAATTATATTAAAAGACGGAGGGAGAGGGTATAAAATTGGGGATAGTGTGTCAATTGCTGGCACATATCTTGGTGGTCTAACTCCAACAAATGATTTATCATTTAATGTCTCAAAAGTGTCTAGTACAATAGTTGCAGGAGCAGCAAATGGAAGTTATATAGGTGTTGCAGCAAGCACTATTGTTGGAATTGGATCATCTGCAACTTTTGATGTTACTAGGGATTCTTCAGGAAAGATAAGTTCAGTTTCTGTAAAAAATGGTGGAAGAAATTATGAAATTGGATATGGCAACACAACTACGGACATTCTCGTAATTCAAGGAACAAGCATAGGAGGAATAACACCACAAGATGATTTATATTTGTCTCCAAATCTTCTTGGAACAGATCTTCTTCCTGAAATTTTATATGTAGATAAATTAAATGAAAATCAATTTAAAGTTTCTGGACTTTCAACTGCATTAGAACTTGACATAAATCAAGTTGGTGTCGGGACTCAATCATTTACATTTAATGATCCAAATTCAAGTTCTTTAATTGCAATTGATAATATCATTCAAACTCCTTTGTATAGAAAAGATCTTACACTTTCTTTATTATCTTCTGTTGGTCTTGGAAATACCATTTATGTAACTTCTGGAATTTCTTCTTTAACATCTTTGGATGTTTTGAAAATTGACTCTGAGTATATGAGTGTTAGAGCAGTTGGAATTGGATCAACTAATGATATTATAGTAGAAAGAGGTCAATATGGCACTAATATTAAACTACATAGTTTAAGTTCTCCTGTTAAAATTTATAGAGGAGATTATAACATAGAAAAAGGAAAAATTTATTTTTCAACTCCTCCATATGGGAAAATAGGACAAGAAGGGCTGAAAGTTAATTCAAATTTCCAAGGAAGATACTTTAGTAGAAGATTTGACCCAGGAAATACTTCAGATAAAAATTTAGTAATAGATGATATTTCTTTGAATTTTACAGGAAAGGCAGAAAATCTAGGAATAAGAACAGGAACTTTAAATTCAAACAATCAAAGCAATATAACAGGAATAGATACTACAAATTTACAAGTTGGTGATATATTAAATTTAGAATATACAACTCCATTTGTAATTAATTTGGATACTACAATCAATTCAATTGGAATTGGAAGTATAGGAATTGCACCAGATCATAATGTATATGTTGGGATAGCAACAACCACATTTAGTATTAAACGACTTAATTATGTTCTTAAGTCAGACAACCAATCAACATCTGTACTTTATAATGATACAAATAGTTCAACAGATATAAACAATAATCCAATTATATTAATTAATAACATTCCACAAATTCCAGAAAAAGACTTTAAAATAGATACTACAAATAATAATACTATTAAATTTATTAGTGGTGTTCCAAATGCTGGAAGAATAGTTAGAGTTGCGATTACAACTGGATTTGGATATCAACCACTTGTAGGTGCTTCTGCAACTGTTTCAGTTTCTTCTGCTGGAACAATATCAAGTGTTTCTTTGACTGGAGCAGGAAGTGGGTATAGAATTCCCCCAATCATCAGTATTGCTTCAACAGTTGGATCTGGAGCAACAATTACTGCAACAATTGGATCTGGGGGGACAATAACTTCTTTGGTTATTGTAAATGCAGGATCAGGATATACTACTAATTTACTTCCACTAGTGAATATACCAATTCCCCCAAACTATAGTGATCTGAGTACGACTTATGCTGGAATTTCAACTGGTGGAGGAGAAGGTGCAAAAGTATCAGTAGTTGTTGGAAATGGTTCTAGCATTACTGGATTTACTTTGGAAAATCCAGGAAGAGGTTATAAAGTAGGTGAAATTTTAGTCGTTCCTGGAATCACAACTAATCCAACAATTGGAGCAGGTCTAAGTGAATTTAGAATTACTATCGAAGAAATTTTTACTGATAAATTTGGTGGATTTTATCCTGGTCAATTTATAAAATTTGATGATATATCAAAATATTTTACTGGAATAAAGAGAAAATTTGATTTGTTAATAGACAAAGAAACAATTTCCTTAAAAACAAATCCAATTTCTGATTTAAAGATTGAAAATAACTTTTTTATTTTTATAAATGATGTAATTCAGGTTCCAGGAGTATCCTACAAAATTGTTGGATCTAGGATAATTTTTACAGAAGCACCAAAAAAAGGTTCAAAATCTTTAGTTTTATTTTATAGAGGCTCCGATTTAGATGTAGATCAAATTGATCCACCACAAACATTAAAAGAAGGTGATACAATTCAAATACAACAAAATAGATTCGAATTAACACAAAGAGAGCAGTTTGAAAGAGTAATTAAAAAAATTATTTCTTCTGACCAATTTGATACATTTACATATGATAGTTTTGGGATAAATGTTGATCCAAAAAAATCAAGACCACTTAAATGGACAAAACAAACTAAAGATAGAATTATTAATGGAGTTTTATACTCTAAACAAAGACCAGATCTGAAATCAAGAGTTACTCCAAAAACACAAATCATTAAATCTGTTTCAAAAACAGACACTAAGATTTATGTAAATAATGCCTTTCCACTTTTTTCTATAGATGAAAATTTAAACTTAAAGGAAGAATTACGAGACATCGTAATAGTATCAAATAAAGATTTTTCACTTGCAACTGGTTCTGCATCTGTATCTGCAGCATCAACAATTTCTAATATTTCTATTGCAAATGGTGGTTCTGGATATGAAGGATTGAATAATCCAATTATTTCAATTTCTTCTGCAGCAATCACCAAAAAAGACCCAATTTACGATTGGAAAACTACTACAGGAGTAACTACCTCTTTTGATTTTAGATCAATTTTATACGGAAATAAATTTGTTGCAATTGGAGGTAGTAGTTTATTGGCAACTAGTAGTGATGGAAGAATTTGGAATTTATCTAATGTTGGTTTTGGAACAACTACATCATTTAATTCAATCTCATACGCATCAACTTCAAATACGTATGTTGCTGTTGGTAATACAGGAAAAATAATCAAGTCTGTTGGATTATCAACTTGGACAGAATATGCATTAGTTCAAAAAATTCAAAGTGGTATAGATCTCAATGATGAAATTGAGTTTGAAAATAGTGATTTTAATGGTGAATTTAGAGATATTACATATTTGAATTCAAAAGATACTTTTGTTGCAGTTGGATCGACCTTTATTTTTTCTTCGATTGGCACTAATTCTACTCAGTTTGTAAAAAATAAAATAAATTTACAAAATGATTTAAATAGTGTATCTAATAATAATTCATTGTTTGTTGCAGTTGGAAATAATGGAAAAATACTATATTCAATAATAGCAAATATTTGGGTCCCAGTCGATCAATTTACAAATGAAAATTTAAACAAAGTTATTTGGGATGGAAGCAAATTTATAGTTGTTGGTAATAATTCAATTATAGCAACTTCATTAACAGGAGTTGATTGGTCAATACAACAAAATGTAAATATCTCAACAAATATAAAAAATATCAAATATTTTGATGGAATTTATACTATTTTAAATGACAATGGTGATTTGTTCTATTCATTAAATCTTTCATACTGGGAAAAAAGATCAACAGGACAAAATAATCCAATCAAAGATATAGTTCACGTTACTGGATTGGATTCGGATAACATAACAGTTGCTGTGGGAATTGCAGGAACAATAATTTATGCTAATCCAACTTACAATAGAGCAGCAGCAATTTCATCAATAACAAGTGGGTCAATCTCATCTGTTGCTATAACAAATGGTGGATTTGGGTATTCCGAATCTAATCCTCCTCCTATATTATTTGAAAGTATAAAACCAAATAAAGAAAAAGTATTTTCAATTAAAGCAAAAGGTGATTTCGGAAAAATTGTAGGAATCAATACATTAGGAATTGGACAATCATCACTTGAGTTTAGATTGGAATCAGAAAATTACGACAATCTCAATTTGGGTATTGGATATTCCTCTTTGAACAAATTTGGAATTCAACGTAGTCAATTGAGTGTTGGTGATTATTTTGTAATTTTCGATAGCAATGTAACAACTGGTTACGCCCTTACTGGAATCACAACATCAACCGGAACAATTGTTGGATCTTCTGGAGTTTCTACAAATACTATTGATGGATTGTATAGAGTAGAAAATATAATTTCAGATACTTCCTCAGGAATTGTTACCGTTAGGTGTGATTTTAATTTAGTTCCTGGTGGTGTTGATAAGTCAATTAGCACTGGCATTAATAGTACTGGATTCTATGGGAGATACACATGGGGTCAAATTTATGATTATCAAAATAGAGCAAGAGAAAATCCAAGTGAATTCAGTGTAAATACAAGAGATGGATTGTCTGGATTGTCAACTGCACCAGAAGTTTATAGAACTCGTGGTTTAATTTAGAGATAAATAAAAAAAAGTATTTTCACACAATGCCTGCGATTATATCTGACCAATTTAGAGTTATGAATGCTGAGACTTTCGTAAAAAGTCTTGTAGCAATTGGTAATACTAATAATACCTATTATACTTTTATTGGACAACCAAATGCTCTCAACCCACAAGCAAATGGAATTTCCGAGTGGGCACTGAATCCGCCTCCACCATCAGATGGATTTAAAGAAGAAAGTGAAATAAAAGAAACTATAATATCTATGAAAAAGGTCACTAATAGTGATGTTAGAAGAATGGTGAGAAAGGTTGTATGGGAATCTGGTTCAACTTATGAAATGTACAGACATGATTATTCAATTTATAATCTATCACCAATTACAAATTCAACAAATTTATATGATGCAAATTATTATGTAATCAATGAAGACCTAAGAGTTTACATTTGTTTGTTTAATGGAGCAAATCCAGAAAATCCAAGAGGAAGACCATCAGTTGATCAACCAACATTTGTCGATTTAGAACCAAGACCAGCAGGAACAAGTGGAGATGGTTATATTTGGAAATATCTATATACAATTAAGCCTTCAGAAATTGTAAAATTCGATTCCATTGAATTTATTCCTGTTCCTGAAGATTGGGGAACTACAGGAGAAAGTATTTCCACAAAGAATAATGCAATTGATGGAAAAATAGAAATCATTAATATTAAAAATAGAGGTTCTGGATATAGTCCAATTTCTCAAACTTTTACAAACGTACCAATTCTTGGTGATGGGTCTGGAGGAAAAGCAACAATTACTGTAGATTCTTTTGGAAAGGTTTCTGACATTTTTGTAAGTGATGGTGGAACTGGATATACAAAAGGAATAATTAAGTTTGAACCAGGAGCACCAGGAATAACACAAAATTTAAGCAACACTGGATCAATTGCTATATTTGAGGTTATCATTCCACCAAAAGGTGGTCACGGATATGATGTTTATAGAGAATTAGGTGCATATAGAGCATTAGTTTTCTCAAGATTTTCTACAGATTCAACAAACCCTGATACAATTATAGGAAATGATTTTGCAAGAATTGGTATTATTAAAAATCCAACAAAAAGTGGAAGTGCTGTTGAAAAATTAGAAAATGCAGAAGTAAGTGCATTAAAGGCACTAAAATTAACTGGAGTTGCAACTAGCACTACCATTTATGCAGTGGATTCGGTAATCACTCAGCAAGTTAGTACAGGGGTCACTGCAATTGGTTTTGTTGCTGCTTGGGATAATGTTACTGGTGTTTTAAAATATTATCAACCAGCAGGATTAGCAACAGCAGGTGTGGGTTATGTTATAAACAACTTTGCTTCTACACTTGGTTCTGGTGGATCTTTGACTATAAATGGGTCTTCTATGAGTGGAAGTCCATTGTCAATTGAGTCTTCTTTTTCTGGTGAAAATGTAGTAATAAATAATACTACATACCAACTTGGAAGTAATTTTATCTCGGGAATTTCATCATCCGAATATAATAATAAGTCTGGTGAAATTATATACATTGATAATAGATTCCCAGTGCCAAGGTCAAAAAGCCAAAAAGAAGATATTAAAATCGTCCTGGAGTTTTAAGTAAAATGCCACAAAATACAAATTTAAATGTATCTCCATATTTTGATGACTTCTCTGATCAAAAAGGATATCAGAGAGTTTTATTTAAACCAGGAACTCCAATACAATCAAGAGAATTAACAACACTTCAAAGTATTTTACAAAATCAAATTGAAAAATTCGGAAAGCACTTTTTTAAAGAAGGATCCGTAGTAATACCCGGACAAATTGGTTATGATGATCAATATTATTCTGTTCAAATTGATGAATCTCATCTTGGAATTCCAGTTTCTTCATATATAGAAAAATTTATAGGAAAAAGCATTCAAGGAGAAACTAGTGGCATTACAGCAGTAGTAGAAAATTATATTACCAATGAAGAATCTGAAAGAGGTAATTATACACTTTATGTAAAATATAAAAATTCAAGTAGCACTAATTTTACTACAAGAACTTTTATTGATGGTGAAAATTTAATTTCTTTAGAAGATGTGGATTATACACTATCTGCAATTCAAAGAAATACCTCCTTTGCAACTGCAATTATATCAAATTCAACTTCTATTGGATCTGCAGCAAAAATAGAAGAAGGTGTTTACTTCATTAGAGGATTTTTCTTAAATGTAAAAAAACAAACAATAATATTAAATCAATATGATAATAAACCATCATATCGTGTAGGTCTTTTTATTGATGAAGAAATCGCAGTATCTTCAAATAGTTATAATGATTTGTTTGATAATGCTCAAGGATTTTCCAATTATTCAGCACCTGGTGCAGATAGATTGAAAATATCTTTATCTTTAATTAAAAAACCACTTGATGATTTTAATGATGAAAATTTTGTTGAATTGATGAGATTAAATTCTGGTATATTAATTAAATTTGTAAATGATTCTGACTATAATCTTCTAAAAAATGAATTTGCTAGAAGAACTTATGATGAATCTGGAGATTATTATATCAAACCATTTAATGTGCATCTAAAAGAATCATTAAATGATAAAATAGGAAACAATGGAATATATTCAGAAAAGCAAAAAACAACTCAGGGAAATGTTCCATCCGATGATTTATCTTGCTTGTCTATAAGTCCAGGAAAAGCATATGTTAGAGGATATGAAATAGAAACAATAAGTAATATTAGTGTTGATATAGAAAAACCAAGGACAACTGAGAAGGTGTCAAATTCATCAGTTCCATTTAATATTGGTAGAAAGATTATAGTCAATAATGTTTTTGGATCAATTCCAGTAGGATTTGGAACAACATCACAAGTTTCTCTATATAGTGACCGAACATCTACAGTTGGAGTATCATCCGGATCTAAAATTGGGGTAGCAAGAGTTTATGATTTTAAACTTAAAAATTCTGAATATTCCAACGCTGCCACACAATTTGAACTTTTTCTTTATGACATTCAAACATATACAAAATTGACTTTAAATTCCACATTAACTTCATTATCCACTCCAGCATTTATAGAAGGAAAAAGCAGTGGTGCTTCTGGATACTTGGTAAGCAATGTTTCAAATTCTTCAGAACTAATTTTATATCAAGTATCTGGTTCTTTTATCTCAAATGAACAACTCAAATCCAATGGTGAAGATTTAGATAGAGTTGTATCTAGTTTGACCGATTATAACTTATCAGATGTTCACCAAATCATTGCCAACGAAACAACAGGAATAGGGACATTTACTTCAGATCCACTACTTTCTCTTCAAACTTTATTAGCTCCATCTGGAGCACAATTTTCTATTAGTTCCGGTGGTGTTGTAAAGTCTGGGCAAGAAAATTTTTATGTAGGAATAAAAGTAGGTGATATCGTTTCTTATACAAAACAAGGAGACATTGTTCCAACTTATAATAAAGTTTCCGCAATAAGTACATCTGGAAAAACTATAACAATTACACCAACAACTTCAGTTTCTGGTATTTGTAGTGGATCTTTACCTGCAAGTGACATTGCAGTTAATGATTTTAAGAAAGTTTCTTTAGAAATTTTAAATAATCAAAACGCATTTTTATATTCTAAACTAAGTGATTCAAATGTTTCAAATGTAGATTTAACAGGATCTGAAATTATTATAAGAAAATCATATCAAATTCCATCAAGTTCATTTTCTTCTGGATCATACTCACAGGTTTTAGAGACTGATCCAAATTTAACTCTATTACCATTTGATGAAGAAGATTATAATTTGAGTTTTTCTGACGGAGTTACTCCACCATTAGATGATCAAAAACTAACTATAAGTGGCAGAACGATATCGATTCAAGGAATTTCACCAAATTCTAATTCTTCAATTTTAACAGCAACATTTAAAAAAATTAATACGTCTTCTAGAAAAAAAATATACAATAGATGTTCTTCATTAATTGTAAATAAAACTTTATCTGGAATAAACACTTCTACCAATGGATTGACAAAAAGTAATATATATGGGCTAAGAGTTGAAGATAAAGAAATATCATTAAATGTTCCAGAAGTAGAAAGAATTATTGGAGTTTATGAGTCATCTACATCATCTGATCCTGTTTTACCAAACATTACATTAACAAATTTAAATTCAAATATTTTAAATTTAGTTAAAGGAGAAAGAATCATTGGCAATGATAGCAATTCTGTGGCAGTTGTTGTTTCAAGCAATTCAACCAATATAGTTGAATTGTCATATTTAAATGAAAATTTATTTTATATTGGGGAAAACGTAACCTTTGAGGAGTCAAAAGTATCAGGAAAAATAGATTCAATTATAGTTGGTGATAGAAACATAAAAAATAATTACATCTTGGACGAAGGACAAAGACTAGAATATTTGGACTTTTCTAGGATAATTAGAAAAAATGAATTTTCTCCTCCAACAAAAAAACTTAAAATAATTTTTAATAATTATACAATAAATTCTGCAGATGATGGAGATTTGGTTAGTGTAGACTCGTATGATAAAGAAAGATATGGAAAAAATATTTCTTTTGTTGGTTCAAATAGTTTAAGTGATGTTATTGATCTGAGACCAAGAGTTTCTTCATATTCTGGTGTATATTCCCCATTTGAATACCAATCAAGAAATTTTGAAACAATAAATTCATCAAAAAATATATTTTCAAATAACAAAGATATTAATTTATCTTATGAATATTACTTACCAAGAATTGATAAATTATATTTAAATAAATACGGAATATTTTTCTTAAATAAAGGAGTTCCATCCAAAGAACCAAAAGAACCAAATTCTTTGGATTCTTCTCTGGAAGTTGCCACAATTAGATTACCTGCATATTTGTACAATACTGAAGATGCATCTATTATATTATCTCCTCACAAGAGATATACCATGAGAGATGTCTCTAAATTAGAAGACAGGATAAAAAATATAGAATATTATACTTCACTATCTTTACTAGAATCTGATACTCAGAATCTTTCAATTCGTGATCCCCAAACAAAATTAGATAGATTTAAATGTGGTTTTTTTGTTGATAATTTTAGATCATATAATGGTGGGCAAATAAGAAATAGAGACTATAAATCGAGCATTGACACTGCAAATGGAATTTTAAGACCACCACATTATACAACATCAATTGATTTACTTATAGGATCTGAATCTGTTATTGGATTGGGTTCAGTAACAAATCCAAATGCAGATCTCCGTTTTGTAGATGATTTTGGTTCACCAAATATAAAAAAAATTGGTAGTCAATTATTGCTGAATTATTCTGAAATAGAATATGTAAAAAATATATTTGCTACAAGATCTGAAAATGTAAATCCTTTTCACGTTATAAACTGGATTGGATCTATTGAATTAAATCCTTCATCTGATACTTGGATTGAAACGAGAAGGACCGATAGGACAATTGATATTGAAGGAAGTTATCAGCAAGCAATTCAACAACTTGGTGTTGATACTAATACAGGTCTTTCCCCAATAGATTGGAATTCTTGGGAAACAAATTGGACTGGAGAAAGTATATCTAATGGTCCAGAATTAGGAAGATTACTTCAAGGTTCAACTAATTTGGGGACCACCACTAATGATCCAGGAGGAGGAAGAAGATTAGTTACAGACACAACTACTTTTAGAGATAACTTTTTGACTTTTAGTGAGCAAACTGTAACCCGAACTGGAACGAGTACAAGAAATGGTATTCAATTTAGAGTATCGGAAAAATTTGATTCTACTAATTTGGGAGATAGGGTAGTTTCTAGAGAAATTATCAAAAAAATGAGATCTAGAAATATTGAAATTATCGCAAGAAGATTAAAACCTTCTTCTAGATTTTATTGTTTTTTTGATAGTGTAGATTTAACTTCTTATGTAGTTCCAAAACTTTTAGAAGTTTCTATGGTTAGTGGCACTTTCTCCTCTGGAGAAACAATAGTTGGAACTTTGGGGTCAAAAAGTATAAAATTTAGACTTTCTCAGCAAAATCACAAATATGGTCCATATAATTCCCCTACAGAAGTTTATACAGAAAATCCATATCAACCTTCAAATTTATTATCAAATTCATATTCATCAACAACAACAATTTTAAATGTTGATACTGCTAGTTTATCAATAAACTCTGAGTCTAACTTTTATGGATCAGTAATTCAAGGAATGCAAATTGTTGGACAAACTAGTAATGCAATCGCAACTATTTCTGATATCAGGTTAATAAGCGATTCTTCTGGAGTTTTTATTGGTTCTTTATTGATTCCCGATTCTACTATTCCTTCAACACCTTCATTCGAAACCGGAACAAAGACTCTTGTGTTAACAACTAGTTCTACGAACTCTACGGTTATAACTTCAAATGAAAGCACTGCAGAAACTAATTTTTACTCAGAAGGTGCTCTAGATA
>Ga0129333_10002317_pt1 | contig 17681 bp, 17 predicted proteins | sample CPB6_08_DNA_FD_94474 | JGI IMG/M metagenome (GOLD analysis project Ga0129333, IMG submission 94474) | Freshwater to marine salinity gradient microbial communities from Chesapeake Bay, USA - CPBay_Sum_0.6_0.8_DNA | ecosystem: Environmental > Aquatic > Marine > Coastal | place: USA: Chesapeake...
ATAGTTTTTCCTTAACCGTATTAACAGCATCTTTAGCCATTTCACTTGCTTTACTGCCTAGCTCAGTCATTTTGTCTTTAGCTGCTGAAAAAGAGTTTTCAATCATGTCTCCTGCTTGAGGGACATATTCGGTTAGTTTTGCTTTTGCAGATTCTGCAAAGCCCTCAGCTTTGTCGACAAGTGGAGAGGCTGCTGATTTTGCTTTTTCTAAAGCACTACCGGTCATGCCTTCTGCTTTGTTTACTAATGTGTCTACATCTACATTAGCTTTACCTAAAAGGTTTTTGAAGAAATTTAAGATTCCCATGTTGATTTGATTTTAAAGATGAATAAATAACAGCGTTTAAATAATATCGTATAACGATGAATCCAGTAATGGATAGATTTGTCTTAATAGTTTAAATTTGATTTTTTTCTTGAAGTGATTTTATGTTTTTAATTTGTACTAACTTTTTTACAATTACAAAGGTATATTTATTAATTCAATTTACGTAATTAATTTTTTGAATTTCTTTTTGAATTTCTAAATATCATTTTGTTTCTTTTTACTTATTTTCAAGCTATGAACCTACTGCATTTTATTTGTTCCGATGCCTTTGGTGGTATGGAATTGTATATTAAAGAATTGATTGCTCAACAAGTAAAAGCGGGTTATACTATAGTTGTATTAACTAAAAGAAATACCCGTTTAGCCAAAGAACTTCATGAATTGAATATCCCTATTTACTTTATACCCAATAAGGCTAGTAAATTTTCTTTACCACTTCTTTTTACAATTAACAATATTGTTAAAAAAGAAAACATAACACATATCCATACGCATAATAATATTGATATTTGGATGGCGTCTTGGTATAAGTTTGTGTTTAATAAAAAAATAGTGCATCTAAATAGTACATATATGATGATGCAGAAAAACAAACACCAATGGCACTACAAGTTTTTATATCATTTTGTAGATGGCATGAGTTCTACTTCAGCAATGACCAATAAAAGTATTGAAAAGAACATTCCTATTCAGCAGCATAAAATTTCATTAATACCTTACGGCAGGTCTATACAGCAGTTTGTTGCTCATGAACCACTAAGAAATAAAATTCGAAATCAATATCAGGCTCAAGATAAAATGGTAATTGCCATGCTGAGTCGATTAGATCAAGAAAAAGGAAATTTAGAATTTGCACAAGCTTTTTTAAAACTGCCTAAATCTATTCAAGAGCAAGTGCAATTTTGGATTATAGGTGAGCCTACTATGGCCTATTTAGATGCTAATGGACAAGCAGTTTACGAAGCTCAAAGTCAGGTTATAGAAAATGCAATTACCAACATCGTGCAATTGAATCATTTAGAAAATAAAATTATTCGTATTCCTTTTCAAAAAGAATATATCGCTTATTTAGATGCTATTGATGTATTTATATTGCCTTCCTACAATGAAATGTATTCCTTATCCCTCTTAGATGCCATGCTCATGAAAAAGCCCATCATTGGCACGAATACCGGTGGTACACCCGAACAACTGGGAGAAGGAGAGCGTGGGACTTTGATTGTGGCTAGAAACGTAGATGCCATTGCACAAGCAGTAGAAGCTATTATTGCTAATAAAAAGGATGCTATTGAAAAAGCAAATCAGGCCTATGCATGGGCAATACAAACACATGCTTGGGATACAACGCTAAGAAAATACGAGGCTTTTTATCAAGCCAATTAAAGATCTCCTTTTATTGGTCTTATCACAATATGCTCAACATTAGCTTGCTTACTAACTTGCATTGCTGCCCAAAGCATAATTGCAATATCATTGGCCTCCATTATTCTGTTCGTGTCAATAGCAGCACCTTCCCAAGATCTACTATAGGTGGCGCCTGGCTCAATTGCGGTAACGCGAATAGCACTTTCTTTTAATTCTTCACGCAAATTATCAGAAAAGCCCAATAAGGCATATTTACTAATGCTATAGGATCCTCCATGTGGATAGGCCTTCAAACTGGCAACCGAACACATGTTGAATATATGCGCTTTGGCATGGGTGTGTAAATGAGAGAGTAGCGATCGTGTAAGATGGTAGGCACTTAAAAGATTGACTTGCAAAAGCTGTTCTAAATTACCATCTTCTTCATCAGCAATACTTCCAGGCATATAAATACCTGCATTATTGATGAGTACCTCTATATTTCCTAAAGCCAATAAAGCATCTTTTGCAAATTGAATAACGGCTTCTTTTTTAGAAAGATCAACGATGAATCCAGCTATTTTTTGATGAGGAAATTGCGCCTGCCATTGTTGTATACAGGATGCTACATCTTTTTCGTTTCGGGCACAAAAAGCTAGGTTTAAGCCTTCAGAAAGTAATTTCTCTGCTATAGCTTTGCCAATGCCTTGTGTAGCTCCTGTAATGACTGCGTTTTTCATCATGATTTTTATTAGTTTCTGCAAGTTAGTGAATAATATAGAAAAGAGATTTTATACCTTTACAAATTAAATAATATGACTATGAACTATAGAATTGAAAAAGATACCATGGGCGAAGTTAAGGTGCCTGAAACTGCCTATTTTGGTGCGCAAACACAAAGATCTATTGACAATTTCAAAATTGCTCAAGATATCAATAAAATGCCAAAAGAAATTATTGCAGCTTTTGCTTACTTAAAAAAAGCAGCAGCGCTTACCAATACAGAATTGGGTGTTTTAGATGCTAAAAAATGCGATGCTATTGCCGATGTGTGTGATGAGATTTTAACAGGTTCTTTAAACGATGCTTTCCCATTAGTAGTATGGCAAACAGGATCGGGTACGCAAAGTAACATGAATGTAAATGAAGTAATTGCTTATCGTGCGCATGTAAAAAATGGCGGTCAATTGACAGACAAAGAAAAAATGATTCATCCGAATGATGATGTAAATAAATCACAGTCTTCTAATGATACGTTCCCAACTGCAATGCATATCGCTGCCTATAAAATGTTAGTTGATATTACTATTCCAGGTATAAAAGTATTGCGTGATACTTTACATGCAAAAGCTACAGCTTATATGCAAGTCGTTAAAATTGGTAGAACCCATTTTATGGATGCTACACCTTTAACACTTGGTCAAGAATTGAGTGGTTATGTATCGCAATTAGATCATGGTTTAAAAGCAATAAATAATACGCTTCCTCATTTAGCAGAATTAGCTTTGGGTGGCACTGCAGTAGGAACTGGTATCAATACACCGAAAGGTTATGCACCTCTTGTAGCTAAAAAAATTGCAGCGTTAACAGGACTTCCTTTTGTGACAGCTGAAAATAAATTTGAAAGTTTGGCTGCACATGATGCAATTGTTGAAGCTCACGGTGCTTTAAAAACTGTTGCCGCTAGTTTGATGAAAATTGCTAATGATATCAGAATGTTGAGTAGTGGTCCTCGTTGTGGTATTGGAGAATTGTTTATTCCGGATAATGAGCCTGGTTCTTCTATTATGCCTGGTAAAGTAAATCCAACACAATGCGAAGCATTAACAATGATTGCCGCACAAGTGATGGGTAATGATGTAGCAATTAATATTGGTGGTATGAATGGTCATTTTGAATTGAATGTTTATAAGCCAATGATGATCTATAACTTTTTACATAGCGCACGATTAATTGGAGAAGGCTGCATGAGCTTTAATGATAAATGCGCTGTAGGTATAGAGCCTATTGAGCAAAATATCAGCGCTCATTTAAATAATTCATTAATGTTAGTTACGGCTTTAAATACCAAGATTGGATATTATAAAGCGGCAGAAATTGCACAAACAGCTCATAAAGAAGGCAAAACGCTTAAACAAACTGCTATAGATTTAGGTTATGTAACAGCAGAAGAATTTGATGCTTGGGTTATACCTGGCGATATGGTTGGATTTTAAATAGTTTAATTGCCTTATATTTGTTTACCTAAAAACTGTAAAGATGAAAAAAAGCATATTAATTACATCGCTCTCTTTATTAACTGTAGCACTAATGTTGATGTCCAGTAATAGTGGAGTAACAAATTCAACTTCTGGTTGTTCTTGTCATGGTTATCCTAATGCAAATACCGTAATTACGATGACAGGGGTACCTTCAACAGGGTATGTGCCAGGCACGGCTTATTCCATTACTTTAAGTGCTACGAATATGAATTATGCTGCTATTCCAAGTGCAAAAGCAGGATTTGATTTGATATTTAGCGCTGGTACCTTAAGTAATGCTCCTGCACAAACTACAATTAATGGATTAGAAATTTCTCATTCAAGTGGTAAAGCAATGACTTCCGGTACAGTTAGTTGGACTTTCACTTGGACGGCACCTGCTTCTGGTACTGGAGCTGTTACGGCTAATGTAGCTTTAAATGTAACTAATGGAAATGGACAAACTTCAGGAGATGTTCATAATATAGCAACTATTAATTTATTACAAGCTGCGCCGACTACATTAGCTCCAACAATTTCAAGTGTGACTTCTAGCGCTATTACTACAAGTGCGGCAACTATTGGCGCCAATGTAAATGCTAACAATGCAACAACTAACGTAAGTGTTGAATATGGTTTGACTACCGCTTATGGATCAACAATAGCTACTTCGCCAAGCAGTGCAACAGGGTCTACCGCCACTGCAGTAAGTGCTAACTTATCTAGCTTAAGTTCAAATACTACTTATAACTACCGTATTAAAGCAGTAAACAGTGTGGGTACAACCTACAGTCCAAACTATACGTTTACTACTGCTATAGCAACAGCCTTGCCTTCAATTTCAAATGTGACTTCTAGCGCTATTACTACAAGTGCGGCAACTATTGGTGCAAATGTAATCGCTAACAATGCTACAACTACCGTAAGTGTTGAATATGGTTTAACTACCGCTTATGGTTCAACATTAGCCACAACTCCAAGTAGTGTGAATGGATCTACATCAACTTCGGTAAGTGCCAACTTAACTAGTTTAACACCTAACACTACCTATAATTATCGTATTAAAGCGGTAAATAGTGTGGGTACTACCTATAGTTCAAATAGTACTTTTACAACAACTATTGCTACAGCACTACCTACTATATCTAATGTATTAGCAAGTGCTATCACTACGAACTCAGCAACAGTTAGTGGCGATGTAATCGCTAACAATGCTACAACTTCAGTTAGCGTTGAATATGGTTTGACTACCGCTTATGGTTCAACATTAGCCACAACTCCAAGCAGTGTGAATGGATCTACATCAACTTCGGTAAGTGCCAACTTAACTAGTTTAACACCTAATACCACCTATAATTATCGCATTAAAGCAGTAAACAGTGTGGGTACAACCTATAGTGTAAATAATACATTTCAAACTAATAGCACAACATCAATCATTTTATTAGAAGATAATGGATTTATAGTTTCACCTAATCCTTCCTCTGATGGAAAATTTGTTTTGAGTAAACAACATCAAAAAGAAATTAGCCATATTGAAATTTATAATGCTCTAGGTTCTAAGATTGCTTTATCTGAACTAAGCTTGCAAAATTTTGAATTTGATTTAAGTTCTTACGCTTCTGGAATTTACTATTTATCCTTTTATGTAAATGGCAGGAAGACAATAGCTAAACTCATCAAAAATTAAAAAAAAATCCCTACACGATGTAGGGATTTTTTTTATGGCTTTAAGGCTTTGCGTATAAGGGCATATTTTCGTTTGGCTGCCAAAGCAGAATAATAACTCACCTTCCATCCTGCACTTCCATCTAAGCAGCCCAACTTAATAATATATTGGGTAATGAAAATCCAAATAGGGACAAATTTATATTTTAAATAACTACACGTTTTCCCGTTCTTGATATCGCTTTCTGCTCCTATAAGAGAGTATTTTACAATTTTCCTTAAGTGGGTAATAATATAGGGGAAACTATAATGCAAGATATCGCCTTTTAATTTTTGTACCTGTTTGCCATTTTCAAAAACAACCTCTTCGTGGACTATAGCATCTGAAAAGCGCGCATGTTGTCTATTGAATAAACGCAATAAAGTATCAGGGTACCAACCTCCATAACGAATCCAATGGCCTGCATAATTGGTTAATCGATTCATAGAATACAGACTATGGGTGGGTGTATTTTGTTTCCAAGTTTGAAAGGATGCTTGTAGGGTATCCGAAAGGCACTCGTCTGCATCTATAGATAATATCCATTCATGCTTAGCTAAAGCAATAGCTCTGTTTTTTTGTGGACCAAAACCTATGAACTGTTCTTGCACAATACGACAATTATATTTTTCAGCAATGGATAGGGTAGCATCTTTAGAATAAGAATCTAAAATAATAATTTCATCTGCAACAGATTGAATAGAGCGTATGCAATTCTCTAAATTGCGTTCTTCATTCAAAGTAATAATGACTGCAGATATTTGTTGCATGCTATTTTAAGTTGTTATATTTATTAGCATTGGTTACATCCATCTGCATTAATAAATTGATATAAGTACCTCTTTTGTCTTGAGGAATTAAAGCCAATAGTTTTGTCAACTCATCACTTTTGGCATTAAAGAAAAACTGTAATAAGAATGCACCGGGGTTTTCTCTTTGAATAAGTCCAAGGGTAGGAATGCCACTCAGTATTTTTGTTTTTGCTTCTTCTGGTTTTGTGGAAAACTGATCAAAGCCTTCACGATGGTAGGTGTACAAGTAACTTCGCAAACCAGCAAAACGTGGATTTAATAGCTGATCTATAATCCAATATCTATTTTTTGTACCTTCTATAGCTTTCCAGCCACTAATACTTTTTCCTTCTTCAGGAGCATTATTTACAATATTAAGTGCTTTGTTATAATATACTGTTCCACCATTAAGTTTATAACAATCATAATCAAGACCTAAGGAAATATAAACATAATAGGCAATTAGTGCACTAAGATTGCTTGTCATGGCATCATTACCACTGATTCTATTTTCATCGAATAGAATTTGTGTGAATTGATTTAATTTAAATACTACATCTTTATCTACATGATTGACTAAAGGACTAGTATAAGAGGTATTGTAAACTGGTCTTGAAGTTTGTATACTAAATGTGGCACTATAAATATCGTCTTCAGTTTTAGTAAGTAAATTAATGAGGATATTCATATCAATGCGCTCTTCTGCCTGAAACTCATCATTTGTCCATTTACGTTGATTGATGAAATCGCGAATATTACTTTCTATATTAGTGAAAATTTGCTTGTCTACATTTTGAATACGATCAGACATGATTTTAATCTTGCAATTGATTTCTTGCGATGAAGCTTGATAAAAACTGCTAATTGCTAGTAGCAAAAATATTAGTTTGCGCATGTGTGTGCTTTTATGATGTGATCTACAATAACACTAGCTACATCTTTTTTACTCATCAAAGGGAAAGCTAGCTCGCTATCTTTTTCAATTAAGGTGATTTTATTTGTGTCTATACCAAATCCTGCACCTTCTTCTTGAAGTGAATTTAGAACGATTAAATTAGCATTTTTAGTGTGTAGCTTTTCTTTTGCATGTTTCACTTCATCGTTTGTTTCTAGAGCAAAACCAACTACATACTGATGCGCTTTTTTTTCTTTACCGAAGAAAGCTAAAATATCTTTTGTCTTTTCAAGTTGTATACTAGGGGCTTCTTCTGAACTCGTTTTTTTAATTTTCTGTTCGGCTATATGGACAGGTTTATAATCCGCTACAGCCGCACTTAGTATAATAATATCACTTGCTGAGAAATGGGTATTGCAAGCATTAAACATTTCATCTGCAGAAACAACCTTGGTGATGTTGATATGACTATGTTGAATGGTAAGCGTAGTTGGTCCCAAAACCAATTGAACTTCGGCACCTAAGTTGGCACAATGTTGAGCCAAGGCTATACCCATTTTGCCCGATGCAAAATTGCCTATAAAACGAACGGGATCAATTTTCTCATAAGTTGGACCAGCATTAATGAGCACTTTTTTTCCTGTCAGTGCTTTATGAAATAAAAGTTCGTGGGCTATGTTGACTAATTCACTGGGTTCAGGCATTCTACCTTGACCAATAAGACCACTCGCTAATTCTCCAAAAGCAGCAGGGATTATGATGTTGCCAAAGCTGCGAATGGTATCCATATTTTTTTGAGTACTAGGATGCGCATACATATCTTCATCCATAGCAGGCGCAATGGCTACTTTGCAGCGTGCTGACAAATAAACAGCTTGAACTATATTGTCACAAATGCCATTGGCTAATTTTGAAAGGGTATTAGCACTGCAAGGTGCTATCAGGAATAAATCGGCCCAAAGGCCCAATTCCACGTGGTTGTTCCATACTTCATCAGAACTGATTTGATAAAGCACCTCATTTTTAGAAACCGTTGCTAACACAAGCGGACTAACAAATTTTGTAGCGTCAGGTGTCATGATCACTTTTACTTCAGCACCTGCTTTAATAAACTGTCTTACCAATTCGGGTGCTTTATAGGCCGCAATGCTTCCGGTAATCGCTACAACAATATGTTTTCCTTCAAAATTCATGTTTGTTATTTGTGGTACTGCAAGTTACATTATTTATGGCTTTTGCTCAGGGAAAAACCTATTTTATAGTTCGTAAAAATAGATAACCTAGGACAGCAATACCTAAAACAATTAAGATAGGCAAGGCATCTTTCCAGGTAAAACGAACTAATTTTCTTTTTTCATTTCGATGGATTCGCTTTTGCAGTGTGCTGCTTAATTGATGTTTGATTTTCTTGATATCACTAGGAGGCAGCATCGCTAATCCTTCAAGTGCTTGTTCAATACTCTCGTCATCTAAAAGGGCTGCTTCTATCCTTCTTTTTTCAGCATCGTTTAACGTACCTTCAAGGTAGGCTATAAGTTGCAAATCGGTAATTGCAGCAGTACTTATTGGTTCTATATTATTCGTCATGCTGTTTTAGTTTTGCAGTTATTTTTATTTTTAAATTTCGTTTCCCGTTTTGCAAATTGCTTTTTACTTCTTTGTAGGAAAAGCCTGTTATCTGCATAATCTCTTGATAGTTTTTTTCTTGCAAGTAAAACAATCGAATACATTGTTCTTGACTGGCAGGTAAGCTAGGTAAGACGCTTTCTAAGTGGGGCAGGTAATTGCTAAGTGAAAAAGGATTTGTTTCATCTTCTTGGTCTAGCCATTCTTTAGCATCTAAAGAATCGACTATTTTTTTATCACGCAATTGTTGTAAGCAATAATTGCGCATAATAATAAATAGCCATCCTTTTACATTAGCAATATATTCTTTAGGCCATTTGTTTAATGCTTGTTCAATTACTTGTTGCGTTGCTTCTTCTGCTTGACTCTTATTTTTAAAATAATTCATGGCAACTCCAAACAAGAGTAACTGATAGCGATCTAATAAAATACCTACAAAGACTAAGTTGCGTGAGCTTAGAAATAAGTGTTGAAGTTTTTCGTCAGATTCGTTGCTATATGTTTTCCAATTCAAAACCTATGTTTTTATATAAGAAACGAATCTTGGCTAATTCCATAGCCATCAAAAAAAATAGTTTAGAAAGATGCGTTTTTAGGAGTACGTGGAAATGGTATCACATCTCTGATGTTGCCCATGCCGGTTACAAATAAAACCATACGCTCAAAGCCTAATCCAAAGCCAGCATGTGGTGCCGTACCAAATTTTCTGGTGTCGAGGTACCAATACAATTCTTCTTCAGAAATATGCATTTCTTGCATGCGCTGTTTAAGTTTGTCGTAGCGTTCTTCTCTTTGAGATCCACCTACGATTTCACCAATACCAGGAGCTAAAATGTCCATAGCAGCCACGGTTTTGCCGTCTTCGTTTTGGCGCATATAAAATGCCTTGATGTCTTTCGGGTAATCTGTAACGATAACCGGTTTTTTAAAATGCTTTTCAACTAAATAACGTTCGTGCTCGCTTTGCATATCTATGCCCCAGCTAACATCGTATTTGAATTTTTTCTTTTTATAGGCAGGCGATTGAATTAAAATTTCAATAGCTTCAGTGTAGGTAATACGTTCAAATTTATTGTCTACAACCATACGTAATTTCTCAATCAATCCAAATTCACTGCGTTCTTGTGTAGGTTTTTGTTTTTCTTCTTCTTCTAATCGTTGAGCTAAGAAATTGATATCATCCATGTTGTGTTCCAATACGTAATTGATTAAGTATTGAATACAATCTTCTGCCAAGTCCATATTGTCTGTCAAGGTATTGAAAGCAACCTCTGGTTCTATCATCCAGAATTCGGCAAGGTGCCGAGTAGTGTTGGAGTTTTCTGCTCTGAAAGTTGGTCCAAATGTATAAACTTCTCCCAAAGCCATTGCGCCTAATTCCGCTTCTAATTGTCCGCTTACAGTAAGATTGGTGCTTCTGCCAAAGAAATCTTCTTCGAAGTTTATTTCTCCAGCATCGGTTTTGGGTGTTTGTTCAAATGGCAGGGTAGTTACACGAAACATTTCACCTGCACCTTCCGCGTCAGAAGCGGTGATGATGGGTGTGTTTAAATATACAAATCCTTTTTCGTTAAAGAATTTATGAATAGCGAACGCTAAACTATGACGCACACGAAATATCGCTCCAAATACATTCGTTCTGAAACGAAGATGTGCATGCTCTCTTAAATATTCTAAACTTGGTTTATTTTTAAGTTGCAGCGGATAGGCTTCGCTGTCGCAAGTACCTAAAATTTCTATCTTTTGAGCGTTTACTTCTACTAATTGGCCTTTGCCTTGAGAAGCGACGAGTATGCCTTCTACACTGATAGCAGCCCCATTCGTAATTTGTTTAAGCGTGGCTTCATCTAGTAAATCGAGACCCACAACTACTTGTAAGGTAGCCAAACAAGAGCCATCATTTAGGGCAATAAATTGATTATTTCTAAAAGAACGAACCCATCCTTTTACACATACAGAATAGTTAACTTCTTTACTGTTTAATAGTGAATTAATCTTGCTGCGTTTCATGTTTTAATGTTGCTTTTGGAGCGCTTGGTTTATCAAAGAATAAGTATTTAATAGCCATAATGATCATGAAAATGGCAAATATTTTTTTAACGTAAAAGGTATCAAGTTTATTGGCGAGTTTCCCGCCTAAAAATCCGCCTATCAAAAAACATACTGCTAAAACGAGAGCTGTTTTCACATCTACATTGCCAGCTTTATAATAGGTAATAGCACCTGCCAATGCTACCGGCATAGCTAATAAAAATAAAGAAGTGCCTTGAGCCATTTTTTGGTCGAACCCAAAAACAAAAACCAAAACTGGAACGATAATGATACCGCCTCCGATACCCACTAAACTACTGCTAAAGCCGGCAATAATTCCCAGCAAAACTAGTCCTAAAAGCGTTTGTAATGTCATATGGCAAAATATAGATGCGTAAATATACGAGATTCTTGCAAAATAATGAAGTTCCAGGCAAGCGATCCAGACTGAACAAGTCTAATTTATTCGTGTATATAAGGTATTGAAATTCATTAATTAGTGATTGAGTACTAAAATTTTAATTTCTTTTGTTTAATCAATAATAATCATTTAATTGAGTTGCTCAATAGAGTTAACATTATGAAATAGTTAAGTTGTAAAACTTTTTCCCATACAAACTTGTTTTTTTAATTGTGACTTATATCTTTGCAACCTAACTTCGTTTAATTAAAACTATTTATTTAAAAACAAAAACAACAATTATGGCAGACGTAAAAACAGCCGCAGCTAAAAACGCTGGATCACATGCAGGTAAGCCTAAAAATGGCAACAATTTTATGATGAACTTAGGTATCGTAGTAGCATGTATTGCGGTTTCATGGGGTTTCTTTTTAGGTGTAATGAAAAATGCTGGACATGATTCAGTATTAGGTAAAATGTATTTAGGTGGTCCCGTTGTACCAATGTTGATGGGAACCTTTTTGACTCTCATTGTTTTTATTATTGAGCGTGCCTTAACTATTGTTAAAGCTAAAGGTAAAGTTGATGGTGCTGAATTTGTAAGAAAAGTTCAATATCATTTAGCAAATAAAAATGTTGACGCTGCTATTGCTGAGTGCGACAAACAAAGTGGTTCTGTAGGTAATGTAATGCGTGCAGGATTAACTAAGTATAAAGAAATGATCAGCAATACAGAATTAGATACAGATCAAAAAGTAGCTAATATCCAAAAAGAAATTGAAGAAGCTACGGCTTTAGAATTACCAATGATGGAGAAAAATTTAGTATTCTTATCTACCATTGCTTCTGTAGCAACTTTATTAGGTTTGTTAGGTACGGTATTAGGTATGATTCGTTCATTTGACGCAATGGGTCAAGCTGGTGCTCCAGATTCTTCTGCTTTAGCAGCGGGTATCTCTGAGGCACTTTACAATACGGCTTTAGGTATCGGTACATCTTTCTTCGCAATTATTGGTTATAACTTCTTTACTACAATGATCGATGGTGTTACATATTCTATCGACGAAAGTGGATTTACATTAACACAAAGCTTTGTTGCTAATTATAAATAAGCAATAAATTTTTCCCTTCATTGTGGAATTGAATTCATTTTGTGTCTTAATTAAAATAGAACGTATAAACCATGCCAAAAGTAAAAATACCACGCAAAAGTACCGTAGTCGATATGACGGCTATGTGTGATGTTGCCTTTTTGCTACTTACCTTTTTCATGTTGGCTACTAAGTTTAAGCCAGATGAACCCGTGGTTGTAAAAACGCCTTCATCTATTTCTGATATTCCTCAACCAGATGCTAATGTAATGTTGATTACAGTTGATGAGAATGGACGCTTGTTCTTCTCTATCGATAACCAAGGCAAAAGAGAGGAGATGATTAATAGTATTAATGCTTCTAGAGGTTTAGACTTAACGCCAGAAGAGATTGCTAAATTTAAATATGGTTCTTCAATAGGAGTGCCGTTCAATGAATTGAAATCTTATTTAGCGGCTACTCCGGGCCAACAAAAACAAATGGATAAAACAGTATCTGGTATTCCATTAGATTCTTCTTCTGCTAATACAGCTAATGAGTTTGCTGTATGGGTAAATGAAGCACGCTATGTAAATCCTAGTCTACGTATATTTATAAAAGCGGATAGCAAAACAGCATATCCTGTCATTAAAAATATTCTATCCACATTTGCTGGCTTAAGCATTTACCGATTTAATTTGTTGACTGACTTAGAAGCGATACCTCAAGGTACTGCTGCTTATGAAGCGTCAACAGCTAAAAAATAATTTATAAACGAATTAAAATAATATACCATGGCTGAAATGGACGTCTCCGACAAAGGGGGGCATAAGAAAGGCCCCGGGGTCAAGAAAGCTAAGAAAGGATCTACGCGAGTAGATATGACACCGATGGTGGATTTAGGATTTTTATTAATTACCTTCTTTATGTTTACGACTACGATGTCTAAACCTAAAAGTATGGAAATTAATATGCCTTTTAAGGATCCTAACCAACAGGTGAAAAATCAACAATTAAAAGAGTCTTGTGCATTGACCGTTTTATTAGGAAGCCACCATCGTGTATACTATTACACAGGTATCCCTACAGAAACTGCGCCGCCAACCATTAAAACTACGTATTTCAAACCCAACGGTGGTATCAGAGATATTATCATTGCTAAAATGAAAGAAGTAGCTCAACGTAAAGCGAGTGGCGAATTAGGTGCAAAAGATAATGTGGCTGTTTTAATTAAAGCAACCCCTAATAGCACGTATAAAGACATGGTAGATATGTTAGATGAGATGAACATCAACGAAGTGCCTGTTTTCGCTATAGTTGATATCTCTCCTGTTGAATTGGAATTTTTAGCAGTTCCAGAAGCAGATGCAACAAAACCATAGCACCATTTGCTCAATCAATTAATTAATTAATTTAAAATGGACATTAATAAAATATTAAATAGCGACTATATCGATATCATCTTTGATGGTAGAAATAAGCTTTATGGTAGCTACGAACTTAGGAAGCAATATCCTGTTCGAGCTAAAAGAGCGGCTGGTATTGTTTTGGCTATTATGTTTCTATTGCTCGTTATTCCTTTGGTTATTCGATTAATTTCAGGAGTAGTTGATAATTTAGAAGCACCTAAAACAAGTAAGCGCGAATTGGTTATGAAGGAGCCACCACCATTGGATCCTAAAAAACCAGAACCACCGCCACCACCAAAAATGCCACCAGCGCCTCCGCGCCCTACGGTGAAATTTACACCTCCTGAAGTCGTAAAAGACGAAGAGGTTGTGGATCCGCCGCCAACCAAAGAAGAATTAAAAACAGCTGCAGCTGGTCCTGAAACAAAAAATGAAGGTCCTGGTGATATTAATGCTATTACACCTCCGGGAGAAGGAAGTGAAGGTCCTTCTAATGGTGTAGTTAGTGATGCACCTCCTGCTCCTGTAACTTGGGTAGAGCAAATGCCAGAATTTCCAGGTGGAGAGCGAGCAATGACTGACTTTATTCAAAAACACTTCAGAGTATCTGATGCCGCAAGAGAATCTGGACAAGATATGGCGCGCGTTACAGTACGTTTCATCGTGGATAGTGAAGGCAACATTTCTGAGGTGAAATTAGTTAGAGGTGTAGGTTATGGTTTAGATGAGGAAGCATTGCGTATTGTACGAAGTTTTCCTAAATGGAAAGCGGGTAAGCAAAACGGTAAAGCAGTACCTGTAATCTTTACGTTGCCAATTACGGTAAGTATTGAATAACAACAAATTAGTTTTAGTTTTTAATAAAAAGCGGTCCCTTGGGGCCGCTTTTTTTTAACTTTTATTAAGGTTTTCAATGACTAATTGCTCCATATAGAATGTTATTTTTGTACTCAATCAATTTTAAACCTTTTTATGAAAACGATTAGTACGGTTTTAAGTGTCTTAGCTTTTATTGGTGTTAGTATTTTATTTGCAATGCAATTTTCTAATAAAAAAGATACATCAAAAACAAAAACATCATTTACTACTCCTGTTAAAGGTGGAGGACGTATAGCCTATATTGATATCGATACTTTGCAAAATAAATACGAATTGTATAAAGTAAAAAAGGAAGAGTTTACTAAACGCCAAGCAGCAGCGGAAGCAGAATTAGAAAGCTCTGCAAAGAAAATGCAAAGTGATTACGAGTCTTTACAAAAAAGAGCTCAAGCAGGAAGCTTATCGCAATCGGAAGGCGAAGCCGCACAAAAACGTTTATATCAAATGCAACAATCTTTAGAGTTAAGACGTCAAACTCTTTCTCAACAATTGATTAAAGATCAAGAAGCATTTAATAAAGATTTTCAAGCAAGCTTAGACAAGTTGTTAGAAGAATATAATAAAGACAGGGGTTTCGATTATATTTTGTCTTATGCTAAAGGAGGTTCTATTCTTTGGGCCAATAAACAGTTAGATATTACTAACGATGTGGTAGAAGCTTTAAACGAAATGTATAAAAACGAACAGAAAAAAAAGTAAATTAGCATTCTAAATCTATTTATTTGGAAACTAATTCGTTTAAACGTTCGTTAAGTCTGCTCGACGGAATACTACTAGTAGTAGGTTCTATGATTGGTTCGGGTATATTTATAGTAAGTACAGATATTGTTCAACATTTAGGAAGTGCAGCCTGGCTATTAGTAGTTTGGCTGCTTTCTGGTTTTATAACCCTAGCTGCAGCTTTAAGTTATGGAGAGTTGAGTGGCATGTATCCTAAAGCTGGTGGGCAATACGTATATCTAAGAGAAGCCTACGGTTCTCTTTTTGGTTTTTTATACGGATGGTCGTTTTTTGCAGTTATTCAAACAGGAACGATTGCTGCTGTGGGTGTAGCCTTTGCTAAATTTGCTGCCTATTTATGGCCTTCTTTAGGAGAGCAGCATATCTTATTACAAATAGGTGTATTCAGTATTAAAGCATCTCAATTAGTAGCCATAGGTTTAATTCTATTATTAACGTTCATTAATGCTCAAGGTGTTAATGGCAGTAAATGGATTCAATCTATTTTTACGTTTGCCAAAATAGCCGCTATCGTATTATTGGTAGTTTGTGGTTTGTGGGCCGGTCATTCGGTATGGCAAATGAATTGGCACAATGCGTGGACCGCTTTTTCTATAGCTGACACCACTTCGCAAATAAGTCATGAACTGATGCAAGGCAAAGCTTTGTTATTTGCTCTTGGAGCAGCAATGGTGGGTGCTTTGTTTTCTAGCGATGCATGGAATAATGTAACTTTTATTGCTGGGGAGATTAAAAAGCCAGAGCGTAATATTGGATTAAGCTTATTAATTGGCACCGTTTTGGTTACCATCTTATATCTCAGTATGAATATTATGTATTTAAATGTGCTTAGTATTCAAGAGATTGCCCATGCGCCCGATCAGCGCGTGGCCTTAGCGGCTGCGATGAAAATATTTGGAAGTGCGGGCACTACGATCATTGCAGTAATGATTATGATATCAACCTTTGGTTGTAATAATGGTTTAATATTGTCTGGCGCAAGAGTATATTATACGATGGCACAAGATGGTATGTTTTTGAAAGCAGCACAACAGCTCAATAAAAAAGGAGTACCTGCCAAAGCATTATGGATGCAGGCTATATGGGCTTCTCTTCTATGTTTGAGCGGTAAGTATGGCGATCTGTTAGACTTTATTATTTTCACCGTTCTATTATTTTATATTCTAACTATTGCGGGGATTTTTATTTTAAGAAAAAAACAACCACAATTAGAAAGGCCCTATAAGGCTTTTGGCTATCCGTTTATCCCTTTTATTTATTTACTCTTAGCAAGCAGCATTTGTATTATTTTATTGATTACTAAAACTACCTTTGCAGGTGGTGGCTTACTCATAGTATTAATAGGCTTGCCCATTTATTATATCATTCAAAAAAAGTATTCATAATTATGCAAACGGAAGCTATACAAGATTTGTTTTCAAAATTCGATTCCTTACATGTAGTCGTAGTAGGAGATGTGATGTTGGATAAATATTGGTGGGGCGATATAGAGCGTATTTCACCTGAAGCTCCCGTGCCAATAGTTGCTTTGCATCACGAAGAAAGCAGATTAGGTGGTGCTGCAAACGTAGCTTTGAATTTAAAAGCATTAGGCGCAAAAGTGAGTATTGCAAGTGTTATAGGTGATGATGCCAATGGAGCTTTGTTAACTTCTTTATGTGCTGATCAAGGAATGGATACTTCTTTATTATTGAAAAGTAAGCAACGACCCACGACTTCTAAGATAAGAGTGATGAGTAAAAACCAGCACGTGCTTCGATTAGATGATGAAATAACAAGCGAGTTGTTTGTAGAAGAAGAACATCCTTTTATAGATGTTGTATTGCGTTTCTTGCAAAGAGAAAAGCCTCAAGTATTAATTTTTGAAGATTATAATAAAGGTGTTTTAAAAGAAAATGTAATTCAAAGAATCACCCAACACTGCAAAGAGATAGGAATTGTTACGGCAGTAGATCCTAAGAAAAATAATTTCTTAGCGTATAAAGATGTAGATATTTTTAAGCCTAATTTAAAAGAAGTGCGCGAAGGTTTGCATATGGCTATAGCTCATGTAGACGAGCAAAACCTAGCAATAGTGCATGATACGCTACACGATGCTTTACATCATAGCACTACCTTTATTACCTTGTCAGAAAAAGGGGTGTATTATAATAATGGTAAAAATAAAGCCTTATTGCCATGTCATAGACGAAATATAGCAGATGTATCTGGTGCAGGAG
>Ga0129333_10002318_pt1 | contig 17679 bp, 12 predicted proteins | sample CPB6_08_DNA_FD_94474 | JGI IMG/M metagenome (GOLD analysis project Ga0129333, IMG submission 94474) | Freshwater to marine salinity gradient microbial communities from Chesapeake Bay, USA - CPBay_Sum_0.6_0.8_DNA | ecosystem: Environmental > Aquatic > Marine > Coastal | place: USA: Chesapeake...
GAGTAGTAGCTGGTTGTCCTAACGATTTTTGCAATAACTGAAGAATACGTTGTTTGCCTTTTTTGTCTAATTGATCAATACCTGCTTTTACTTGCGCATAATTTGTAGCTGTTTTAGGGCCCGGTGTTGGAGCAGGTGTTGGTCCCGGTGTTGGAGCAGGTGTTGGTCCTGGTGCTGGTGTTGGAGCAGGCGTAGGTCCTGGTGTTGGTGCCGGCTCTGGCGAAGGTGCCGGAGTTGTATTTTTTGGAGCGGGCTTAGTAGGTGTAGTTTCTGGTTCTTCTGGATCTTCATATCCTGGAGCGCCGGCATTAGGATCTGGATCATCACCGACTACTGCTTTACCAGACTGATAGCCTTTTTTCAATGCTCGGCCAGCGCCAACAACACCTCCTGCTACTGCGCCTACTCCTTTAGCGAGACCCCCCGCTACTTTGCCAATACCTCGACCTACAGCACCTAGTGCTGATCCGATCGGGCCTTCGTCTAGCTGTTGTTGCGATTCTGTTAATATTTCATTGATTCTCATGTTAGGCGGTTCCTAGTTGTTTTTGCAAATAAGCAACTAAACGTTGTTTGTCCTTATTATTTAATTGTTTTAGCGTATCTTTTACCTGAGTGTACTTAGTACCGGCTGCTGCAGGATCATCTAATTTTGGTTCTTGTTTTCCAACAGGCAATTTCATATCTTGGTAAACTTTATCGATTGCAGCTTTGTCTATTCCTCCGTAATTCAATAAGAATTGTCTAAGCTGTTCACTGTCAGTGGGAGATCCGTCTAGTTTCCATGCAGCAGTTAATTTTGCCGAAGTAACTTTTTCTGTTGCTTGTTTTCCTAGCCAGCTGGCGCCAGATTTTAGTTTGTCCATAAAGCCAGCTTCAGTCAACACGTTGTTGAATAGAAGATACACTTGACCTTCACTGAGAGGTTTGGTCTGAATATAGTAGCTTTCTTTAGGTGCGCCGCCTTCGGGAGTAATGGGTTTTCCATCTACTTTAACATCGCCTGCTGCCATTTTGCCTGCAATAGATCCCTGTGCAGCAGCAGTGATAATTTTGTTAGCAGCTTCTATGCCTTTTAGGAAAAGATCATTTTCTTGAGCGATTGATTTGGCTATGGCATTTGAAATTTCCATGCCTGCTAGATAATCCGATCTGCTAAAGTTTTTAGAGAAATCATAGATCTGTTTAAACGCATCAACGTCACCACCACGGGCAGCATTTATAGTGGCCTGCATTGTTCCAGCAAGATCTTCTGGGACAAATACCGAGTACACTCGCTGTTTCAGTTCAGAACCAAAGCCTGTGAGTGTCCTTGTTACTCCTACATCCAACTGAACCAATCCCGGAACCTTGTCAAAAGGAACTACTTCAGCTCTCAAACCAGCTAGCCAGTCACCTAGCCCATCTAACAACCATCCTGCAATAGCACCGTAGGCAGCTGTTTTGATACCTTTGCCAACAGCAGTAGAAAGTTTTTCACCTTTGATTAATTCTGCAGCACCTCGCAACACTTGACCAGCGATAGCACCACCTACAGGGCCACCAGCCAGTGAAGCTAGTGCTGTAAGCACACCAATAACCGCAGCACTTTTGCCTGGATTTTCTTTCATCCATGTGCCTAGACCTGTTAACTGTTTGTCTAAATCTGGAAACTTTGCGCCGACTTTAGCTTTTAACTGTTCAAACTTTTGATCAGCCATTTTTACAGGAGTAGTATCCTGTAGCCACGTGCCAATTTTATCTATAACTTCGTTGGCTTTTTTAGCAACATCTATGCCTTTACCTGCCAGGGTTCGACTTTGTCCACCTTCAATACTTTGTTTTTCAACAGCACCAAATATCTGTTTGATCTGATCAACAGTAAGACTGGCTTCAATTAAAGGTAAGAATTCATTATAGATATTTTCAACTATCTTTCTCTGTTCGATAGTTAAACCTTCACAGGATTCTCTTAAAATCGCACGGCTGCTTATAAGATGTTGTTCTCTTAATAATATTGAATCTGATAAATTTGTAAGACGCATAGTATGTCCGAATGATTACTTATTTATTGTAATAACGAGCTTACGCTCGTTTGCGTTTTCGCTATCGCTCAACGCATTTTTTCTTCTATTGAATATTGAAATATAATAAATGCGAAGCATTTTTAAGCATTATCCAGATTGTTCAGCCACACTTCGCCCGTTTCCGGGCGATGAATGTACATTATCCGAGTTGACAAGCACACATTAGCGTTATGGCATTACAGAGGCGGTCATCCGGTACCTCGAGCCACGTCTTCATATGACGGCGGTTTACTAAAATACGCTAACACTTTAGTAAACGTAGGGTTTTTCTCCCTTCATTTTACCTTTTCAAATCCTTTTCAAACAACTAAATCGCAGGTTTTAAGCGATCTTCATCCATAATGGGTAGTAGTTGAGTACCACTGCGGCGTGGAATTCCGTCCCTGTGACCACCAAATGACCAGGTTTAGAGCGCACGAACTTAGGCCTGCGCCAGCCAAAAACCGCTTTTATTTTGCCTTATTTTGTTCTAAAAGACGCTGTCTTAGTATGTTTGATCCGCCTACTCTGACGTTTATAATGCCATTATAATAGTCGTCAGTTTCTAAAACTCTGCGTTCAAACTGTTCTCTTGCCTCTAGATATGACATTTCTGCCTTGGATTTGCAAAGATAAAGTATTTCTCTAGTGAAATTTTCCGGACCTAGTGCGTGGACATCTGCGTTTAACCTATCAGATGAGCCCCAGTAGTCGCGCCAATCGCTTTCTACTACGGATCTTCTTTTAAGTTTTTTGCCTTTGAGTGGTGGTTTAGTACGTTTAAATTGAGCTAGTTTTTTGCCTATGTACTTCTGTCCGGTTTTGAGATTGGTGATGAGATAAACAAAGCCAATATAGCCTTCGGGTATTTCTTCTATTGATTGATTTTGATACGTCCAATGCACTCATTTAGTTACCTTTGGGGGCCTCCCCAACTTACCTTTTCTGGCTAGCCTGCGTTCTTCTCGTTTTTCTTGGATCTCTACTCGCCTTTTTGATGCCTCATTGCGTATTTCTGATAGCCAATACCGTGCCTTAATGCCTGCTTCGTCTGAGCCTTTGTATTCAAATCTTGTCTGCCACTTAAAATATTCCTGAAAAGCAGCAATCATTTTATCATGGCTTTCTGTACTCATGTGATAATTTCAATATCATTGCTATAGCTTGTAAATCCGTTCTCTTTAATTACTTTTAAGACGTGATTCACACGGCTAGTTAGATCATCTCTATGCGAAATTAAGAATACATTCTTGTCACGCTCTCTAGTCATGCGTTTCAGTACAGCAATACTAGATTCAACACCGCTAGAATCCATACCGCTGTCTACTAGTTCGTCGATGAACAGTAAATTAATATTATGATATAGATTTTCCCATACATCTCTGAATGCCCATGACATAGATAATATCAATCTATTACGTTCGCCTCTGCTTAGGTTATCAAAATCTAAATCCTGTCCTAGCTGGGTAATAGTAACAGACAGATCATTTTGAAATTCTACTATGTGAGGAAGACCAATTCTATCTAGATAGTGTGTTAGTCTCTGATTTAAAAACGCTAGATTTTGATCTATAATTCTTTTACGCACAAAACTGTCTTTGTTAGTTAGAAGTTTATATAAGAATTCTTGATGATCTTTGAGTTTAGTAAGATCATTTACAGAATTCCAGTCAATCTCCTGCACCGCAGTTTTTCTTAGTTCCTCTATTTGTTCAGCATATGGATTAGTTTCAGCTTCTTTTATAGTGATATCTTTTTCTAGTCCGTCTACTGTATTTTTATGATTCAACGCCTGTTCTAGACTATCATAAAATACACGTGGGCAATCGCCTAGTTCCCCTAGTAAACTTAGTGCTTCGTTTAATGTGGACAATTCTTCTAAGTGTTCAGTCAACAGATTCTGACTGTCTTCAACCTGTTTTAGTTTCACAGCAATCATATCGCTGTGTTTGCTGTCATGTATTTCTTGTCCGCATGCATGACACTTATGATCTTCTAGACTAGCAGCTTCTTTTTTTAACCTGTCTAGATTTTTCTGTTCTTTTTCTAATGTACTTGTCTGTTTAGCAATCAGAGTATTAAGATTATCTCTTTCTTTCTTGTTCGTAGACCATTCTAACAAAGCACGTTGATTACTAATTTCTTGATCTATATCTATGTTGCTGAGATGATCTACGCTTTTTCTAAGATTTTCCAAAGCAGTTTCTTTTTGATCTTCCCATAGCTTTTGTTTACGCTCTAGTGCGTCAATGCTCTGTTGTATTCTGTCGTTTGACGCTTTGATTGTTTCGATTCTAGTGTTTTCTGTAGCGATAGAATCTTTAGTAAACTTAATCTGTTCTTTTAATGCTTCTGCTTTTTCGCTGAGCAGAGTTATTCCTAATAGCTGTTCGATAATACTACGCTGTTCTGCAGCTTTCTGTGACAGAAACGGTTCTGTGTAAGTGTTCAACGCTACGATATGTTTAAACATATCATGAGAAAGCGGAAACACTTCTTCAATAGTTTTTTGTGTTTCTCTAGAATCGCCTTGGCTTTCGTCTAAGTCTTTTAGTTCCTGCTCTTCTCCGTTGATCGAAAATTTTAATAGATTAGGTTTACGACCTCTTTCGATATGATATTCCACACCATCACGTTCTAAAGTCACTGTTACTAACATTCCTTTGCTGTTTATCTTGTTGATAAGATTATCACGTTTGATGTTAGTAAGGGCTTGACCGTAGATAGCATAGCTTAGGCCATTAATGATTGTTGTTTTACCCGTACCATTGCGAGCACCAGAATCATCACCTCCTAGATCTAGATTTTCACCAAGTACTAAGGTCAGCTGTCCACGGTCAAAGTCGATAGCCTGGGTTTGATTACCCACGCTCATGAAGTTTTTTACTGTAAGATTTTTTATTTTAATCATAGTTCTTTATAAATTTCCAGCAGTACATTTTTGTCATACGTGTCGCTCTCTATTGCATTAATTTGATTCATTACAATAGTATCAACACTTTCAAACTGTATGTCTATGGCAACCTGTGAAGATTCGACTTCTACTTTTTCTGGAATCAGCATTAATTCACGCAGGTTGTACTGCGGAATAAACTGTTCTTTGATAAAATTAGCTTCTTCGAATGTAATTGGTAGATCGATAGTTACGCGACAATGCATCTTTTCTTTGAGCAATTTGTCCGGAGTGTCTATAATTTGACTCAGTTTATATGTTCTATACACAGGCTGTCCAGGCCACGAACGATATTCTGGTTTGCCGCCCCACTCTAAAATCATCATGCCGCGATCATCATCGCCTGCATCTGCATAGTTGTGAGGAAATGCATTACCAATATAAACAATATTTCCAGCCTGTTGTCGTTTATGAAAATGTCCAGTGAACACATATTCTTGATTAACAAAATGTGTTCGCTGTAACTGTCCGTGATCCGGCATCTGAACCATGGCATTCATGTAAAAACTAGGCAATTCTAGATGTCCAAAAATGTATCTGCTTTTGATATCGGATATAGTTTTCCATTCATCTGCTACCAGCCAAGGAAGGATTGTTACATCTCCTTCAGTTAACGGATCTTTAATGGGAATCACATTCGGAAACAATCTCATAAATTCTACAGAGTTAATTTCTCTTTTATCTTTGTAGAATAGATCGTGATTTCCTAGTATAAAATACACACGTTCGAAGTTATTACTGAGTCTTTCTAAATTACTCAGCGTATAATTCATAGTGCTAACATCAGTAGTTGAACGATTATGATGCCAGTCGCCTAAGAAAATAGCAGTTTCACAGCCTTGTTCTCTGGCAGTTTCACAGAACCATTTAACGAATTCCTCGCAATCAGTATTGTGCGTTCGGCTACCAGATTTTAAACCAAAGTGTATGTCTGTAAAACACGCAGCTTTTTTGAATAGATTCATAGATTTACTATACAATTTTTATATGTTTCTGTCAATCCCAATCGCCGGGATTTGTAATAACGGGCCCAGATGCTGTGTGCCCGCTGCCAGTACTGTTCTGTCTTGTCCATGAAGGATTCATTCCATTCATTTCGAGAATGTCGTCTCGAATGTTTTGATTACGTTTTTCAAGGTTGATAATTCTAACGAATGAATTAGTAACAGCAGCAGTATAGTAAGCAAAAGGATTATCTGATTTGCTTTCATCGAATTGAAGTCCTATTTGAGTAAGTTGTAGAATAGCCTGACCTTTCATTTCGTCGTTGTATGTATAGCCTCTAACGTTACCTCTGGTAGCGTATCTTTCGCATAGTTTAATAAACATTCGGGCTAGATTGTTGGTCATCTGTCCATGATCTTTAGAAAATTTACCTTTGTCTAGATCACCTTTCCAATGGCTTTTTCCGACACAGATTAAATTTCCTTTATCATCAAATTTCCAATGTTGGAATGGAGGAAAGTTTACTTTATCATGACTGTCTGCGGTATTCTTTAAAGTTTTTTTACGTCCCGGTGCCAACGGTATATGTTCGAAAGTCATTACACGAAAAATAATATCTTGCTTATCAATTTTTTTGTAATCTATTTCAAACTCTTTAGCGGGCATTTTTTTACCTGCTTGGGCTACAGCAGCTTCGTGTGCTTCTTTACTAAGTTTAGCTGCTCTATTACGTTTGGCTTCTGCTATAGTTCTTATGTTTACTTTTTCTAAGTTTGGAATGATCATATCATAATCGCCGTAAGCAGGATCAGTGTATGAACAATAGGTATTTTTACTTAGGTGTATTTCTCTTAATAGGTCTTTGTTTGTTAGATATTTGATTTTAGGTACCGTCATCAGTTAAAACTCTCCGTAGTTAGTAATATAATAGCACATTTTTAGCATAATAAATAGACTATATGACTATGGAATCTGCTCAAAATGTCTTTATCTATTAATCCTTTGTCTAAATTAGTAGCCTCTATCTCAGAAGGGATAAGCAAGGCAACCAATCAAGGTCAAGCTTCACTGCAGGCCGCGGCCTCCTCTATATCCAAAGAGGATTTAGACCAACGTGCAAATGATCTAGCTGCTGGCTTAGAATCCGGACTTAACGGATTATCTGGTAACCAACAGAATTTTGGCAACACTGGACTGGGAGGAAATTCTTTAATATCCACCGGGGTGGGCGGTAAAGTAGATAAACTTCGTTCTGTAGCAGGGTCTACTAGTAATGTCACTGCCGATATCGCCATGGGCATAAACAAACTTACAGGCGGTAGCTTGGGTGGTGGTTTGATGAAGTTAGCAGGAAACATCAGTAAGTCAGCTGGCATGCTCAACAACTTACTTAGCTTAAAGCGAGGAGCCAACCTACCATCGGGAGCTAATTCCATATTAACACAAGGAACACCGATTAAAATTCTACCAGGCGATAAAAATGATTGGCGTGTGCGTATAACCTGTCAATGGAATGTTTTCAATAGCCCCATGTTTAAAGTATTAGAAGATACCGGCGGTGTAGTGTGGCCTTATATGCCTAACATTACTGTAAGCACTAAAGCAGAATACGATAGCAAGTCGATGGTGCATAGTAATTATCAGGTACAGTCTTACAAGAACAGTGTGGTTGACGACATACAAATAAGCGGTGAGTTCAGCTGCGAAACTTCAACAGATGCGGCATATTGGATAGCAGCTACAACATTTTTTAAGACCGCTACTAAAATGTTTTTTGGTCAAGGGGATTACGCCGGTAATCCGCCTATAGTGTGTCATTTACGAGGATATGGTGACAGTGTGTTTCCTCGTGTGCCTGTGATCATCAAGGCGTTTTCTGTAGATTTAAAAGATGACGTTAATTATATTAACTGCGACAGATGGGGAACTAATACATGGGTACCTGTGTTGAGTACTATATCGGTTACAGTGGCTCCTGTATATAACAGAACAATGTTAAGACAATTTAATTTACAGAGTTATGCTAAGGGTACACTTAAGAGTAATGAGATAGGATACCTATAATGGCAATTTATAATAAGTCTAGTCCCTGGGCGAGCACTCCTCAAAATAATTTATATTTAGAGTTGTTAGAAATACGTCCAGTTCCTGCAGAAGCAGATGATTTCAAGTATGTCATAGAAAATCAATATAGACATAGACCTGATCTATTAGCATATGATTTGTACGGCAGCGCCAAATTATGGTGGGTATTTGTGCAAAGGAATATGAGTGTAATCAAAGATCCCATCTATGATTTTGAACCAGGTGTGACTATTTTTCTACCTAAGAAAACAAATTTAGAAAAGTTTTTAGGAGTATAAAATGGTAGCTAGGTTTTTACCAACAGGCAGAGACGTAGCATTCAAACCAGACGGTTCTGTAGTGATAGCCAATCCCACCAACACCACAATACCTATTGGTGTAGCTTTTAGAAAAACAGAAGAAGTGCCGCCTAGGCCCGCAGATCCTATAAAAGATGGCGAATCAAAACAGCAGGCAAAAACTAATACTACCGCAGCATCCTCTATTAAAAAATTACCGGCGCTGGTTAAAAATCCTATGGAAATTTTTTCCAGCAGTAATGTCCTTTGGACGTTGGCGTGCCTAACACCTAAACAATTTAATGATCCGAGATCTTATAGAAATAGTCCTGCCGATTTGAAAAACATAGTGTTTTCTTCTGGAGGTAGATTCGATAGCCAGCGGGTTGGTACAGTTTTTGGTACGCCTGAATACTACATTAATAATTTTGTGATGACAAATATTGTTGGTGCTAATGAAAAGACCGGAAACAGTAACGCTGTCAAATTTAGTTTTGATATCATAGAACCTCACTCCATGGGTCTCTTATTGCAGAGCATGCAGAATACTGCTGTAAAAGCAGGATACATAAATTATCTTGATAATGCTCCTTTTGTACTGCGTATGGATATTCAAGGCTGGGATCCAAGCGGAGTAGAAGTAAAAATTATTAAACCTAAATTTTTTGTGATGAAGTTAACATCAACAAAATTTACAGTTAATGAAGGTGGCTCTGTTTATAAGGTAGAAGGAATTCCTTACAATCATTTAGCTTTCTCTGATTCTATTAATACTACATTCAGCGATGTAAAACTTTTCGCAGAACAAGTCGGTAATGTTTATAGTTTACTAGCCGGCGACGGCCCCGGCAGTCTAGTAACGTTTTTAAATAACAATGAGAAAAAACTTAAAGCTGAAGGTAAAATCAAAGTTTGTGACGAGTATGCTATACAGTTTCCAGTTCAGGCCAGCGACTTTATATCTTCGGCAGGAAAAGCACCAAAACTAGATAAGGCAACTGTAGATCCAAATAAAGAAGAAAGATTAGCAACGTTTTATAACAGATTTCAAGCACTAACAACAACCAGTTCTGGCGATATAGTAGACTCGTTGGAAGGAAAAAATGATATTGCAGCAGCTAGTCTAGGATTTGATCAGCTGCGAGGAGGCAATCCATTATTCAAACGAGCCAATGACCAATACGATGAAAAGACCGGAGTAATAAAAAGAGACGGCATGACTATTTCTCCGACACAGAGAGCATTTCAATTTGGTCAAGGCCAGTCTCTAACGGCTATTATCAATCAGGTTATTTTAAGTTCTGATTATGCTGCCAGAGCCATCGATCCTAAATTCCTAACCCCACAGGGATATATCAAATGGTTCAAATTAGATCCACAAGTGGAATTATTAGGGTTTGACGATGACATAGGCGATTATGCGAAGAAAATAACATGGAGAGTAGTTCCCTATTATGTTCATCAGAGTATTTTCGCCAACTCATCTGCTGCGCCTATTGGCTATGCAGAACTAATGAAATCTGTTGTTAAAGAATATCAATACATATACACGGGTCAAAATGTCGATGTGCTTAATTTTAACATCGAAATTAACAATTTATTTTATACCGGCGCTAATCCTAAACCAGAGAACGAAGCAGGCAAAACTGCTAATCAAGATCAAAAACAAGGAGAAGTTCGTAATTCAAGAACACAAGCAGGTAAAGGCCAGGCTCCCGAAGTCAAAGGCGCTCAGGCCGGTAGAGCTAGAGCAGCACCTAGAGATCCTAAATTATTAAAAGCATTCAAAGGTGGTTCGGACGATAAGACTGTAGAGCAAAATGTTGCAGAAAATTTTCAGCAGGCTTTTATTAGCGGCAGTAGTGCAGATATGGTTTCTCTGTCATTAGAAATACTCGGAGATCCTTATTGGTTAGTTGATACTGGATTTTCTAATTATTTTGCCAGCGCACCTTCGCCTACATCACAGATTACAGACGACGGAACAATGAATTATGAAAGTGGAAATGTCTATGTTTATCTAACCTTTAGAACTCCTGCAGATGTTAATCCCATGACAGGCCTTTACGATTTTTCTCTAGCAGGAAAGGAAAGCCCGTTTGGCGGAATCTATAGAGTGAATAGTTGTGAAAACACATTTAATGATGGAATGTGGAAACAGAAATTAAAATTACTAAGAATGCCCGGGCCGCAGGGACCAGAAAAAACAGCTACAGAAAATGAGGATAAAAATGCTTCTAAGATTGCGAAAGAAGGTAGCGGTGCTACTCAGATAGGAGACAAGGAACCACCTAAAACAACAGTGGCAGATACAGCAACATCGCAGCAAGGGCCTACGCCAAATACCTCACAGACAAATACAACTAATAATAGACGTACAACAACAACTTCTAATCAAGCACAGCGAGTTGCAGGATTTAGATATTACAGAGATTTAGGACAGAATTAATGGCAGAGCAAACTAGACCATCAGCAGAAAACGACGGTAAATCGGGCGGACTGACAACAGGCATATATGTTGCTCGAGTAATCAGTCACCTGGATACTACATTTATGGGGTCGTTGGAAGTATCTTTAATTAAAGATCAGGCTAACACACAGGGTGAAGACAGTCAAACATTTATCGTAAAATACGCACCTCCTTTTTTCGGCTACACTCCTTTTGAGTTTATGGGTTACAATGATGGCACAAAAAGTACCATCGAAGGTTTCAGCGACACTCAAAAGTCTTACGGAATGTGGTTCGTTCCGCCCGATGTAGGAGTTAACGTTTTAGTTTTATTTGTAAACGGAGATCCTGCCAGCGGTTATTGGTTCGCCTGTGTGCCTGGAAGAAATATCAACAATATGGTACCTGCGATAGCTGCCAGTAAAGTCAATGCTTTAGATCCAGAAGATAAAACTAGATACGGAAATACCACACAGCCACTACCAGTGGCAGAAATGAATAAGCGAATTAACGGAGAAAAATCAGAAGTTGATCCAGAAAAATTTCCTAGAGTAGTTCATCCTATCGCAGATAGATTTTTAGAACAAGGTTTATTAGAAGATGATGTTAGAGGATTCGCGACGTCGACTCCACGTAGGGAAAATCCTAGCATGGTTTTTGGAATCAGCACCCCAGGACCAGTGGATCGTAGACAAGGAGCTAAAAAACAAAAAATAGGCAAAACTGATAGCCAAGCAACTGTTCCTGTTAGCAGACTAGGCGGCACACAATTAGTAATGGACGACGGTGATGATAGATATCATAGAGAACAATCAGCTGCTGAAGGTCCTAGAAAATATGTTGATCTGTTAGATCCTGCTGCACAAAAGAAAAATAATATTGGCGCAGCAACTATACCTAAAGATGAATATTTTAGAGTAAGAACACGTACCGGCCATCAAATATTGCTGCACAACACAGAAGATTTAATCTATATTGCTAATGCTAGAGGCACGGCATGGGTTGAGTTGACCAGCAACGGAAAAATAGATATCTATGCTGAAGACAGTATCAGTATTCATACACAACAGGATCTTAATATTAGAGCAGATAGAGACATAAATTTTGAAGCTGGTCGTAATATAAACATGCGAACCGAAACTGGTAAATGGCATGCGGAAGTTGCTACAGACTTAGAATTTTTAGTAAATGCAGATGCCAAGTTAACTGTGGGATCTGATTTGGATATACTAGTTGGCGCGAAAACTAAAATTTCTACCAATAATGATCTAGATATTGCTAGCGGTGCTGAAACAAAAATAAGTTCAACAGCAGATATTAATATGGGAAGTGGTGCTCAAGTAAAAGTAAACGGAACAAAAATTTATATGAATGGTCCGGTAAATGCTGAAACAGCGGCCGCTGCAGATTTTGTTAGACCGTATGATCTTAGAGATAATACTGCTACCAGCACTGCTGTAGGATGGAAAGACAGATATCAAGCAGGAATAGTTAAGAGTTTTATGAAACGCATACCAATGCACGAACCGTGGGCGTTGCACGAATGTAATGCACCTGATCAGCTTACGCCTGATAAAACAGATAGGGATGTATAATTATGGCAACAAAACTTTATAATCAAAAAAGTGCTGCACAACGTTCGGCGCAGGTTTTAGAAAACGACGGGCAATTTGTCTATAAAGGATTCAGTTCTAAAGAATCTAATAGAAATTATAAGTTATACGACATTGACTTAGTAAAACAAGATTTAATAAATCATTTTTACATTCGTAAAGGCGAAAAATTAGAAAATCCAGAATTCGGCACAGTGATCTGGGATATGTTGTTTGAACCATTTACTCCTGATGTTAAGGAAATTATTGCAAAAGATGTAGAGGATATTATAAATTATGACCCTCGATTTGCAGTGAATGAAGTACAGATAGACAGTACAGATCAAGGTATACGTATACAGGCGGAATTAGTGTATGTGCCTTTTAACATCACGGAAAAAATGACTTTTAATTTTGATAGAAATAATTCTGTAATAAACTGACCAGTTAATTTTTTAAGGTAAATATTGGTATGACTATAACAAGTAGACAAAATAATCTAATCTTAAATCAAGATTGGACTAGAATTTATCAGACATTTAAAAATGCGGATTTCAAATCTTACGACTTTGAAAATCTTCGCAGAGTCATTATCACCTACCTTAGAGAAAATTATCCAGAAGATTTTAATGACTATATTGAATCTAGTGAATATCTAGCGTTAATAGACGCTATTGCTTTTCTAGGACAGAGTCTAGCTTTCCGTATCGATCTTGCCAGCAGAGAAAATTTTATTGAACTAGCTGAAACGAAAGAAAGTGTATTACGTATCGCCAGGATGCTGTCCTATAATGCTAAAAGAAACGTTTCGTCTAATGGTCTTTTAAAATTTACAACTATTAGCACTACAGAAGATATTGTAGACAGCAACGGAAAAAATCTAGCACAGCAATTAATAACATGGAACGACCCTACTAACACTAATTGGTTAGAACAGTTTTTATTAGTGTTAAATGCATCGATGGCAGATAATACAGAGTTCGGTCGCAGTCAAGGAAGTGCTACTATACAGGGAATTCCTACAGAGCAATACAGATTTAGAACATTCAGCACAGATGTGCCGCTGTTTTCTTTTACAAAAACAGTAGCAGCAAGAAGCATGGGTTTTGAAATTGTCAGTACAGCATTTAAAAATAGTGAAAACATCTACGAAGAACCACCAGTGCCCGGTAATCAGTTTGGTTTCGTATATAGGAATGATGGATCAGGTCCAGGTAGCCCCAATACCGGATTTTTTGTAATGTTCAAACAAGGAACCTTGGAGTTAGCCGATTTCGCAGTAGATGTTCCTACAACAAATGAAAAAATTGCCATAGACGCTGGCAATATTAATAATGATGATGTATGGTTATTTTCGTTAGATTCACAAGGAACTCAGCTGCAAGAATGGACGAAAGTTTCCTCTTTGGTAGGCAACAATATTGTCTACAATAGTATCACACAGGACATTAGAAACATCTATGCTGTTGAAACTAAAGAAAACGATAATATTGATTTAGTGTTCGCTGATGGTGTCTATGGTAATCTGCCTCAGGGAGCTTTTAGAGTTTTTTATAGAACCAGTAACGGCTTATCCTACACAATCTATCCTAATGAAATGAGGGGTATTAATATCACGGTATTATATCTTAACAAACAGGGAGTGCAACATACTGTTACTATAGGGCTAGCATTACAAAGCACGGTGGCTAATTCGGCTGCTTCGGAAGATATTGATTCTGTTAGAGCCAATGCCCCTGCAGTGTATTACACACAGAACAGAATGATCACCGCTGAGGATTATAATCTAGCACCATTATCAGGCAGTCAAAATATAATCAAAATTAAATCTATCAATAGAACATCTAGCGGGATATCTCGTAATTTTGATATTATTGATGCCAGCGGAAAATACAGTAGCATAAACGTTGTAGGCGACGACGGATATGTTTATAAACAAGATCAGGAAGATTATCTAAGTTTTAAATTTTCTAACAGAGTAGATATTATTAATTTTATCAGACGAAGCATAGAACCTGCGTTCACTGACAGCGAAGTTTACAATTTTTATTTTACTAAATTTGATAAAATTTTATTCACCGACACTAATACTATTTGGCAGTCTATTACTACTTCGACACCCACTGGGTATTTTAAAAATGTTGTAGATAATGCTCTATTAAAAACAGGTTCTTATTCTACAAACAACCTAAAGTATGTTTTGCCTAATGCATCGATTAAATTCATAGCTCCGGAAGGTTATGCATTTAAAAAAGGAAAAATTGTTTTAAAAAATGTCAATGATCCTGATCAAACTGATAGCATATGGACAAAAATTCAAAAAGTAACCGGTGATGGTACTAATGCAGGTCGAGGAGTTTTAGCCAACGGATTGGGTCCGATATTGTTAAGTGACACAGTGCCAACTGGTGCAATAGCACAACGAATTGTTCCTAGATTTATTAACGATCTCAACAATGCTCTAGAAACCGAAATAGTCAATCAGGTATCGAATAATTTAAATTTTGGATTGCGTTATGAAATCACAGAATCGCAATGGAAGATAATCACTAGCAGCAACTTAAATTTAATAAGTGATTTTTCTCTAGGTAAAGCAGGGGATACTACCAATACCGGAGTAGATAGTTCTTGGATAGTTGCATTTGTAAAACAAGCAGACAGTTATATTGTAAGAGTTAGAAAACTTTCTTATATTTTTGGTAGTGTAAATCAAAATCGTTTTTACTTTGACAGTAATGAAAAACGCTACAATGATCAGCTAGGGGCAGTGGTTAAGGATCATGTTAGAGTTTTAGGGATAAACAAGTCTGCTGACTTAATTACAGAATTGAAACAGGATATAAGTTTCGAAGTAAGTGACACAATAAAATTTGATGACGGATACGAAAGCGCCACTGAAATAAAATTAAGTTTTTATGATTCTGATAGCGACGGAGTGATCGACGATCCAGACGCATTTGAAAAAATTGTTGGGATAGATCAAGAATTAAATTTCTTATTTTTCCAAGAAACTACAGATATTTACGGAACGAAAATTTTTACGTTAATAGATAATTCAAATGATTTAATTCTAGTTAGAGAAAAAGAATCAATTATTGATTTCACAGACTCTATTACATATCCAGACGGGCAGTTAATTTATTTTTATGACGAGGCCGAGGATGTTGTTAAACAAGTAAACAGAACAACAAATACACTAGATATTAAAAATGAATATAGAGCGAACATAGGTAGACGTGATTTAAAGTTTCAGTATGTGCATAATGCCAGCGTAGATAGGAGAATTGATCCTTCTTCTAGCAATATTATAGATATATTTTTATTAATTAGAAGCTACGACGAGGCCTATAGAATTTATCTTGCTGGAGGATCAGAAGAACCGGTAGCACCAACCAGCGAATCATTAAGAACTACTTTTGGTTCCACGTTGTCTGCTATAAAGTCTATCAGTGATGAAATTATCTATCACCCGGTCAAATATAAAGTATTATTTGGATCAAAGGCAGATCCTAAGTTACAGGCAACTTTTAAAATTGTAAAAAATCAAAATCTTACAATTAATGACAACGATCTTAAAGTAAGAATAATTACTGCGATTAACGATTTCTTTGATATCAATAATTGGGATTTCGGAGATAGATTTTATATGGGAGAACTTACAACCTATATTCTAAACTCTACCGCACCCGATTTAGCTAATATTGTGATTGTGCCGAAACAGGCTTCACAGGTGTTTGGAAGTTTGTTTGAAATTCAAAGCCGAGCAGACGAAATATTAATCAGCGGAGCCACAGTTGACGATGTAGAAATTGTTACAGCAATTACCGCAGCCGAAATTGGGGTAAACTTAAACTCAATTATAACCACAACTTAAAATTATGGCAGATAAATTTTATCCAAAAAGTAATTTACCGATTAGAAAATCTGTTGAATTATTACCAATAGTATTTCAAAGTGAAACCAATGATAAGTTCTTATCAGGGGTTCTAGACCCACTGGTACAGCCCGGTGTTTTGGACAAAGTTGTAGGTTATGTAGGTAGACGATACGATAAAACTTATAACGGAAAAGATGTATATGTAGACAGCGATAACACATTAAGAAGTAGGTATCAGCTGGAACCAGGTGTGGTTTATAAACAACACGACAAAATAGAAAATTTTTATGATTATCTTGATCTAAAAAATCAACTACGATTTTTTGGCAATAACAATGAACGTGATGATAAAATTACAAGTCAAACTCACTATTCGTGGAATCCGCCAATTGACTGGGATAAGTTTGTAAATTATAGAGAATATTATTGGGAACCCACTGGTCCAGCCAGTATCAGAATCGCAGGACAGGGGCAAAGCATAGTTAGCACGTACAAAGTAGTGCTCGGCGAAACACTTAATTCATTTGTGTTTACACCCGATGCCTATACAAATAATCCTTCTATTACTTTATATAGAGGACAAACATACAAATTTAGAATTAATGCACCAGGCGAAGGATTTGCAATTAGAACAAATTACGACACCGGATCACTGTTATTTCAACCCGGTAGAAGTTATTTTGCCGGTAGCCTAGTGGTATATGATGGGAAGTTGTGGAGAGCTCTTAAAGATATTAGTAGCTCAGACGGAAGTTCAATCACCATTGACAGTGAAGATTGGCAGTATGTTGAACCGGCAGCACAGGGTGATTCTCTAGAGTACAGAAAAGGAATAACCAATAACGGAATAGAAAATGGTATACTGACTTTCGAAGTACCATTCGACGCACCAGATGTTTTATATTATCAGGGATTAGTAACTCCCGATGCGTTCGGTAGATTCCTTATTGCAGATATTGAAGAAAACAGCGCAGTAAATGTCGAATTAGAAATAATTGGAAAAACCTCTTATACAAGCGGTAACGATATCGAATTCACCAATGGTATGGTCGTTGAGTTTATAGGAAACGTAACCCCAGAAAAATATAGCAGAGATACATGGTTGGTAGAAGGCGTTGGTACTGCTATTACGCTTACAAGATTTGCGGATTTAATTGTACCTGTGCTCACAGCTACGGTACCTGAAGTTTTATTCGATAACGAAGGATTTGACACGCAGCCATTTGACGATGCTACAGAATATGCTACTTTCAAAGATTACATAACAATATCACGTAACTCTGCAGACAGTAATCCGTGGAGCAGATATAACAGATGGTTTCATAGAAGTGTTCTAGAGCAGGCATATAAATTACGAGGACAGGATTTCCCAGCGTCCGAATCTTCTAGAGCCAAGCGTCCTATTATCGAATTTAAACCAAATTTACAACTTTTTAATCATGGCAGTATCGCTAA